>Ga0315906_10005256_pt1 | contig 16359 bp, 15 predicted proteins | sample LakEriMetagenome_4_FD_203526 | JGI IMG/M metagenome (GOLD analysis project Ga0315906, IMG submission 203526) | Freshwater fungal communities from buoy surface, Lake Erie, Ohio, United States - Buoy 2 MA122 | ecosystem: Environmental > Aquatic > Freshwater > Lake > Lake biofilm | place: USA...
GCGTGTGTTTTCGGTGCTGCTGCTGGCCCTGCTGGTGGTACTGACCATGATTCAACAATGGCAGCTGCTGGCCGAATATGCGGCGATCATCGGACTGGCCTGCGTACTGTTCAATGTGCTTTCCCTGCTGATCGGATACGCGGTTCCGCTCGCCCTGAAGCTGCCGCGCCGGCAGGCCATCGCGATTGCCATGGAGATCGGCATCCATAACGGAACCCTGGCGCTGTTCGTGGCGTTCACGGTGCTGGACAACAGCGTGATGGCGGTTCCCGCGGCGTTCTATTCGATCAGCATGTTCATTACCGCCGGGCTGTTTGCGGCCTGGCTCAATCGCCCTGCCCGGGCGGCATGAGCACGGTCTGGCATCTGTATCTCCTGGAATGCCGCACCGGCAACGGCACCAGCCTGTATGCCGGCATCACCACCGATCTGGACCGGCGTTACGCCGAGCACACCGCCGGCACCGGTGCCCGTTACACGCGTGCGCATCCGCCGATCCGCGTGTTGGGGTCGCGGGTCTACCCGGACCGCTCGGCGGCATCGAAAGCCGAAGCGGCGCTGAAGAAACTGCCGCGCGCGCGCAAGCAAGGGTTTTTCAGCGCGTGAAACCGGCGCGGATGTGCAGTACACTCCGAATCAAGCCCGCAATGGCCGCCACCCGATGACCCGTGCAACGTTTCACGACAATAATGGACGCCTGATTACTGTCGGCAGCATGCTGGTGCTGGCGCTGTTGCTCTGGTCGGGCATCCAGCCGTATGACCGCGCCACCTGGATCATGGAAACCCTGCCGGCGATGATCGTGCTGCCCGTGCTCTGGGCCACGCGCCGGCGCTTTCCGCTGACCCCGCTTTTATACGTTCTGGTCTTCCTGCATTGTGCAGTGCTGATTATCGGCGGCGCCTACACCTACGCGCGGGTGCCGGCCGGATTCATGGTGCAGGACTGGTTCGATCTGGCCCGCAATCCCTACGACAAACTCGGGCACTTCATGCAGGGTTTCGTGCCGGCGCTGGCGGCACGCGAGTTGTTCATCCGCCTGCGCGTGGTCAACGGCAACGTCTGGCTGGCCTTTCTGTCGGTGTGCGTGGTGATGACGGTCAGCGCCCTGTACGAATTGATCGAATGGGCTGCGGCGCTGGCCATGGGCCAGGGCGCCGACGAATTCCTCGGCACCCAGGGCGATGTCTGGGATACCCAATCCGATATGTTCTATGCCTTGATCGGTGCGCTCACCGCTCTGGCCATATTCAGCCGTCTGCACAATCGACAGTTGCAGGAACTGGCAAAAAATTCCGGAGATACACATGGCCTTCAATGATTTGTTGATCGATAAAAATCTGGATATCGCGGTCATCCAAAACCGCTTGAACGTGGCCGGGCTGGCGCTGACTGCGCTGTTCTTCTCCGGCAGTTTTTCCATCGCCCTGCATGCGCTCAACAACCGCGGCGGTGCCGATTTCCGGGTCGAGTTCGCGCAGGTCGAAGGCCCGCTGGTGCTCGGCGTGCTGTTCGGCATCGCCGCCATCTGCGGTCTGCTGCTGTGCCAGCAGCTGTCGCGGCCAAGCCATCACTGGTTCAGCTCCTCGCGCTGGTGGTTCGCGGTCTCCAACATCTGGCTGTATTTCACCCTGTCTCAGGCGATGAGCGCCGGATTGTCGGAAATGATTTCCGGCATCTCGATGTTTCATCCGGTGGTCAGCCAATCAATGGCGGTCCTGGCCACGCCCTTGTGGTGGATGCTGCTGTTCATCGCCCCGATCCATCTGATCAAACGTGCCCGCGACGTGTTCAATGCCGCCGAGGCGCGCATGCTGGCGGTGGTGTACACGGTATCGGTGTTGGTCATTCTGGCGCTGAACGCGGAAGTATTTCTGGTGCGTGGCGCCGAGCAATTCACCTGGGGCCGCTTCCTGTACAACTTCGCCCTGCAGATTGTGCAACCGATGACCTGGCCCACCCCTTGGGACCCGATGCTATGACCCACAAAAAACCCCGCCGCGGCGGGGTTTTTTAATACGCGTTGGCCCACTCAGTGAATCAAGCCACTCTTGCGCAGGCCGTCGGCGTTGGCCTTCAGGATTTCGCGGATGGCCGCCTGGCTGCTTTGCGGATTGAAGGTCTGGCTCTTCGAAGACCACACCAGCTTGCCGGTGGCGACATCGAACACACGGGTATCGGCCTGGGCAATCACCTTGTTGGTCTTGGTGATCGACTCGCCTTCGTAGGCCGCTTTCCAGCCGTTGTCCCAGTAGCCGTAAAAGCCGGTGTCGGCCTGCTGGCGGTAAACGCCTGCTTCTTTGTAATCCAGCTGCGGAGTCATGCCGTCGAAATGCAGCACCAGCACGTAATCGATGGCATTGCGCTTGAGTTGGAAGCGGGTGGCTTCGGAATCGGTCAACATTTCACGCTCGGGCAGCACATCCACACCCAAGACCGCGTCTTTCACCAAGGCCGCCATTTCGGTTTCCACTTCGCGGCGCTTGGCGGCGTCTTTATCGCGGAACACCACCAGCACTTTCTTGCCGGGCGTCAGAGTTACCGACGGGTCGGACCAGCTCGATTGCAATTGGGTACCTTTGGTCGGGCCGGAGGAGGCGCAGGCGGCCAGGGTCAGGGCCGAAGCCAAGAGCAGAATGCCGGAGAGACGCATGGGAAGTTCCTGATTCATGGGGGATTCGGCCCATTATAGCGCCAAGCCCAGCGCCGGCGGCGTTGTCGAGAGCACAAGCCGGGCGGGCCGTCCTGTTATAATTTAGAGTCTTTACTCACCGGCTCGGCCATGTCTTCGACCTCCCCGCTCTCTCCCGGCATCGACCGGGACTATACCCTCGACCACAAATACAGCCGCCAGCAGGGCCGCATTTACCTGTCCGGTGTGCAGGCGCTGGTGCGCTTGCCGCTGATGCAGCAGATGCGCGACCGCGCCGCCGGGGTCAACAGTGCCGGTTTCATCTCCGGCTACCGCGGCTCGCCGCTGGGCGGCTTCGATCTGGAACTGTGGAAAGCCAAGAAGCATCTGGCCGATTCCAACATCGTGTTCACGCCGGGCTTGAACGAAGACCTGGGCGCGACCATGGTCTGGGGTACGCAGCAGACCAATCTGTTCGACGGCGCCAAATACGACGGCGTATTTTCCATGTGGTACGGCAAGGGCCCGGGCGTGGACCGCTGCGGTGACGTGTTCAAGCACGGCAATGCCGCCGGTACCTCGCCGATGGGCGGCGTGCTGGCACTGGCCGCCGACGACCACGCCTGCCGCAGCTCGACCCTGCCGCACGGCTCGGAACTGGAGTTCGTGTCGGCGATGATGCCGGTGCTGAACCCGGCCGGCGTGCAGGATATTTTGGATATGGGCCTGCTCGGCTGGGCCATGAGCCGCTTCACCGGGCGCTGGGTCGGTTTCAAGACCATCGCCGAAACCGTGGAATCCTCGGCTTCGGTCAATGTCGATCCGCACCAGCTCGACATCATCATTCCCGAAGATTTCGCGCTGCCCGCCGGCGGCCTGAATATCCGCTGGCCGGATCCGCCGCTGGATCAGGAAATGCGCCTGCACCAATACGCGGTAGCCGCCGCGCAGGCCTTTGCCCGCGCCAATAAAATCGACAAAACCGTATTCGACTCGCCGAAGGCGCGCCTGGGCATCGTGACCACCGGCAAATCCTATCTCGATGTCTTGCAGGCTTTGGAATACCTCGGCATCGGTGAGCAGGAAGCCGCCGAGATCGGCATCCGCGTGTACAAAGTGGGCATGACCTGGCCGCTGGAGCCGGTCGGCATCCGCGCCTTCGCCGAAGGCTTGGAAGATATCATCGTGGTCGAAGAGAAGCGCAGCTTCATCGAATCGCAGATGAAGGAATACATGTTCAACTGGGACGTGCGCCCGCACGTGGTCGGCAAGTACGATGAAGCCGGCGAGTGGATTCTGCCCAGCACGCACGAACTGACCCCGGCGCGCATTGCCCGCGTCATCGCCAAGCGTCTGGCGCGTTTCTTCCAATCGGAAACCATCGACAATCGCCTGTCCTTCCTGGCCGCCAAGGAAAAAGAACTGGCCAAGCCGCGTGCCGAATTCCCGCGTGCCGCGCATTACTGCTCGGGCTGCCCGCACAACACCTCGACCACCGTGATCGAAGGCTCGCGTGCGCTCGGCGGCATCGGCTGCCATTACATGGTGACCTGGATGGACCGCAACACCGACACCTTCACCCAGATGGGCGGCGAAGGCGTGACCTGGTGCGGCCAAGCGCCATTCACCGGGGAAAAACACGTGTTCCAGAATCTGGGCGACGGCACCTATTTCCATTCCGGCAGTCTGGCCATCCGCCAGGCCATTGCCGCGAAGGTGAACATCACCTACAAGATTCTGTACAACGATGCGGTGGCCATGACCGGCGGCCAGCCGGTGGACGGCACCTTGACCGTGCCAGATATCGCGCATCAGGTGCGCAGCGAAGGCGTGCAGACCATCGTGGTGCTCAGCGATGACATCGAAAAATGGTCGAATCACTCCATTTTCCCCAGCGGCGTGGAATTCTTCGACCGCACGGAACTGGACACGGTGTCCAAGCGCCTGCGCGATACGCCCGGCACCACCGTGATCATTTACGACCAAACCTGCGCGGCCGAAAAACGTCGCCGCCGCAAGCGCGGCAAGATGCTGGATCCGGCCAAACGCACGGTCATCAACCCGGCCGTGTGCGAAGGCTGCGGCGATTGCGGCGAAAAATCCAACTGCGTGTCGATTCTGCCGCTGGAAACCGAGTTTGGCCGCAAGCGCGAGATTGATCAATCCAACTGCAATAAAGATTTCAGTTGCGTCAAAGGTTTCTGTCCGAGCTTCGTCACCGTCACCGGTGGCGCCCTGAAAAAACGCAAGCCGAACGTGCAGATGGATTTCGAAGCATTGCCCGCACCGCAATTCCAATCGGCTCTGGATCAACCCTGGAACATTCTGATTACCGGCATCGGCGGCACCGGCGTGGTCACCATCGGCGCCCTGATCGGCATGGCCGCGCATTTGGAAAACAAAGGTGGCAGCGTGCTGGATCAAACCGGTCTGGCCCAGAAGGGTGGCGCAGTCACCACCCACGTGCGCATCGCCAAAACCCCGGACGACATCCACGCCGTTCGCATTGCGGCCGGTGAAGCCGATCTGGTGCTGGGCTGCGACATGGTGGTGGTCAATGACTACTGGGCGCTGTCGAAGATCCGCGCCGACCGCAGCACCGTGGTGCTGAACGATTACCAGGCCATGCCTGGCACCTTCACCCGCAACACCGATATGCAGTTCCCGGCCAAAGACATCATCGCCGCGGTGACCACGGCGCTGGATGGCCGCGAGCCGCTGCAGGTGGCCGGCACCGAACTGGCGCTGGCCTTGATGGGCGATGCCATCGCCACCAACCTGTTGATGCTTGGCTACGCCTGGCAGAAAGGTCTGGTGCCGCTGTCGTTTGATGCATTGATGCGTGCGGTGGAACTCAACGGCGCCGCGGTGGAGATGAACAAGAAAGCCTTTGCCTGGGGCCGCATGGCCGCGCACAACATGGCCGGCGTGCAAGCCGCTGCCGGCATGGGCGCTTCGGTCAAGGCCGCCGATTTCCTCGGCGATAGCGTCAGCGCCACCGAACTGGCGTTCGTGGGTGAAGGCAAACTCAGCCAGTCACTGGATGAAACCGTAGCGGTGCGCAGCAAGTTCCTGACCGAATACCAGAACGCCGCCTATGCCAAGCAGTACGGCGACTTCGTGGCTTTCGTGCGCAGCGAAGAAGCCAAGCACACCCCGGAATACACCGGCCTGTCCGAAGCGGTAGCCAAGCACCTGTTCAAGCTGATGGCCTACAAGGACGAATACGAAGTGGCGCGCCTGTACAGCAGCCCGGCGTTCTTGAAGCAGGTCGAAGACACCTTCGAGGGCAACATCAAGCTGCATCTGAACCTGGCGCCGCCGCTGTTCGCCAAGAAAGATGCCGACGGCCACCTGATCAAGCAGGAATACGGCGCCTGGGCGCTACCGGCGATCAAAACCCTGCGCCATCTGAAGTTCCTACGCGGTACCGCGTTCGATGTGTTCGGCAAAACTGAAGAACGCAAAATGGAACGCGCCCTGATTGAAGACTACCAGCGCGACATCAAAACCATCGTGTCGAAACTGTCGGTCAGCAATCACGTGCAGGCCGTGCAGTTCGCACGTCTGCCGGAACACATCCGCGGCTTCGGGCACGTCAAGGAAAAGCACGTGGCGAAAGTGAAAGCGCAGTGGGCGGAGTTGATGGCGAAGTTTGCGTAAGCGTGTTGAATGCTGCAAATAAAAAACGCCTCCGTATGGAGGCGTTTTTGTTGAACCTTGAATTGTGGCTTTCGGACCAACACACCTAAACCAGTCGTGGATAGACGCGGCTCAACGCCTTTTTTCTGCCATTCCGGCTTCAAGCCGTTCGGCAAGCCACACTTTGATGATGGATTGCCGAGTTACGCCCAGCTTGCTGGCTTCACGATCCAAAGAATCAATCATCCATGTCGGAAAGTCGACATTCACCCGCTTCTGCGCCTGCTGTACACGCCGCGCCTTGGATACATCAAGGGCGGCTGTGATATCGACGTCTGCATCAAATTGTTGTTCGAATGTTTTAGCTTTCATATAAAGTCACCTCTTCAGTACGTGCCCGGCGAACCGAAATTAGTCGAATTGCTGAATCACGATAGGAAATCACCGCCGACCAATGTTTTCCGTCAATAAGCCCAATGACTAAATAGCGGGGCTCATCTTCGGTTCTGGCCGGAATCTCCAACAGCAAGGGATCATCCCAAAGCCGCTGGGCATCAATGAAATCAATGCCGTGTTTAATACGGTTGGTTTTACTTTTTTCGGCATTAAATTCAAATGCGCTCATGGTATATATATTATACCTTTTTTATATTAATTCAACCCCATCGAGTTATTTTACCAGGCAACAAAAAGGCGGCCACTGGGCCGCCCGAAAAAACTATTGTCGTATGCAGCCGCAGTAACGACTTACTTCATGCCCACACACTGCAAAAACTCGGCACGGGTACGCGCATCGTCGCGGAAGCTGCCCAGCAGCTTGCTGGTGACCATGCTCACGCCGGTTTTGTGCACGCCGCGGGTGGTCATGCATTCGTGCTTGGCCACGATTACCACGCCTACGCCCTTAGGCTTGAGCACGTCCTGGATGCAGCGCGCGATCTGCGCCGTCATCTTTTCCTGCACCTGCAGGCGCTTGGCGTAGGCTTCCACCACCCGCGCCAGCTTGCTGATGCCGACCACGCGGCCGTTCGGGATGTAACCCACGTGCGCCACGCCGATGATCGGCGCCATGTGGTGCTCGCAGTGCGATTCGAATTCGATGTCGCGCAGTATCACCATCTCGTCGTAGCCTTCCACTTCCTCGAAAGTACGCTTCAGGTAATCTTCCGGATGCATTTCATAGCCGCCGAACCATTCCTTGTAGGCCTTGGCCACGCGCTTGGGCGTATCGAGCAGGCCTTCGCGGTCGGGGTTGTCGCCAGCCCAGCGCAACAGCAGCTTGATGGCGTCTTCGGCCTGGGCCTGACTGACGGCCACCGGCTTGGCGGCGGGTTTGGCGGGGGTCTTCTTGGCGGCCATGATGCCTCCTCGTTTAGATAGGGACATTATGCCCTGAAGGCTGTGAAGGTTTCATCCATGCGGTTTTACGCCAGGCCAGGCCGATGGCGATGGCCAGAAACAGGCTTGCCAACAGGAAGGCCGCGCCCGGAATCTGCATCGGTGCATGATCGCTGATGAACAGGGCAAAGGTGTGGGTGAATAGGAACGGTGCGAAGATGCCGGCCAGACTGGTCATCGACGCCACCGCGCCCTGCAAACCGCCTTGTTCATCGGCATGCACTTGCTTGGTGATGATGGCCTGCAATGACGGATTGGCCAAGCCCCACAGCGCCAGAAACGGAATCGCCAGCAAGGACAGCATGCCGGTTTCGGCCAAGCCCTGCCAAGCAAAGCCCAACATGCCGAAGAACAGACCGAACAGCAGCGCTTTGCGTTCGCCGATTTTCGGCACCAGCCGGCGGATCAGGAAGGCCTGCACGAACACATTGCAGATGCCGACCAGACCGAGCACATAGCCGACCTGCTGCTCGCCCCAGCCATAGCGGTAATCGGAATACAGCACGAAGGTGCTGGGCAGCACGAAATGCGCGAGCTGGCCGAGGAAGGCCACGGCAATCAAGCCCAATACCGCCGGATAGCGTTTCAGCACCAGCAATACGCCGATCGGATTGGCACGCTTCCATTCAAATCGCGGGGTGCGCGATTCCACCGGCAGGGATTCCGGCAACACGAACAGGCCGTAAAGAAAATTCAGCGCTGCCAAACCGGACGCGACATAAAACGGCAGGCGCAGATCGATGCCGCCAAGCAAGCCACCCAAAGCCGGGCCGATGACAAATCCGATGCCGAAGGCCGAGCCGAGCAAACCGAAGGCCGCCGCGCGTTTCTCCGGCGGCGTCACATCCGCCAGGTAGGCATTGGCGGTGCTGAAGCTGGCCGAACTCATGGCCGAGATCACCCGGCCGACGAAGAACATGGGAATGCTGGTAGCCAGCGCCATGAAGGTGAAATCCACGGCCAGGCCGAAACAGGAAATCAGAATCACCCGCCGGCGGCCGTAGCGGTCGGACAGCGCGCCGAGCAGCGGCGCGAATACGAATTGGATGAGCGAGAACGCCGCACTGAACCAGCCCGACATCATCGCGGCCTGGCCGAAATCATAGTTACCGATGGTCTTGATCAAATGCGGCAGCACCGGAATGATCAGACCGAACGCGAGGATGTCGATCAGCACCGTGAAAAAGATGAAGATCAACGCGGCGCGGCGCGCCGGTTGGTTGGCGGTCACGGCATTCCTCAGGGACGTTCGGCGTTGTGTTCGGTATCCGGCTCGTCGGTCAACACCGTCATGTTCTGCACGCCATCGAGGTTGATCGGCTCATCGGTCAACAGCAAGGAACTGCCCGGCTGCAGGCTGGTATACAGCAGGCGCGCGAAATCGACCGGCACCGCGATACGGCTGATGGCGGCCGGATCCAGACCGGCGGTGGGCGCCACGCCGCTGGCCGAGGCATTCACGCGCAGCCATTTCAGTTCCATCTCATCCGGCACGATGCGGCTCGGCTCGGTGCCGGCGCCATCCATCACCACATAAGCCTGGCTGCCGAACGGCTCGCCGCCGACTACGCCGATTTTCGAGCGCCCGATTTCGATACCGTTGCGCAGCGCGATCACCGTCTGGTTGCGGGTGCTGATCAGCACGGTGACCGGGCCGAACGGCGATTTTTCCGGCTGCCAGCGGTAGGCTTCATACGCTGACAGCGGCTCGACCGGCACCACTTTGCCTTTCTCGTTCACCGACTGCGCAAACATGGTCGGATCAACCACATTCTGCGGGCTGGTGACCTTGTCGTTGCTGACGATGACGGTCATGCCCAGTTCGGTTTCAGAAAACAGGCGCTGGGCGAAACCGTCGGGCATGCGCACGCAGCCGTGCGAGGCCGGGTAACCGGGCAGATTGCCGCTGTGCAGGGCAATGCCGTCCCAGGTCAGGCGCTGCATGTAGGGCATGGCCGCTGGCTTGTTTTTGGAATCCTTGTACAGATTGGATTTGTGGTCTTTGTTCTTCTGCAAGATGGTGAACACACCGGTCGGCGTATCGTGGCCTTTCTTGCCGGTACTGACCGTACTGACCGCTACGCGCACACCGTTGCGATACAGATAGGCTTTCTGCTGGGTGATGCTGACCAGCATCAGCATCGGGCCCTGCGGCACCGCTTCGGCATACCAGACCCACTGGCCGGGCTTGAGCGCTTCGCTCGGGGTATTGGCCGGCATCGCCTGCGGCGCGGCCTGCGCGTGCAGAGAAGACAGGGCGAGGGTCAGGGCAGTGGCGAGCAGGATTTTTTTCATGGCAGGCTTCCGGGCGGGATCAGAAAATGCGGCAGAACACGGCTTTAAGGTAACGGCTTTCCTTCACATGCGCCATATACGGATGGTCGGCGCCGGCGCCGGACACCTTCAGGATCTGGGCACGGCGCCCGGCGAAGAACGCGGCGCGGCGGATCATGTCGAGGAAGTCCTCTTCACTGACCAAGCCGGTGCACGAGCAGGTCAATAAAATACCGCCGGGCTTGACCACGCTCATCGCCAGCTTGTTCATGTCGTTGTATTTCTTCAGCGCCGAAATCACCTGTTCGCGGTCGCGGGTCAGTTTCGCCGGATCCAGAATCACCACGTCCCAGGCATCGCCGCGGGCGGCGGCATCGCGCAGATACGGGAACAGATCGGACTGCACGAACTTGACCTTGGCGTCATTCAGATATGCGTTCTTGCCGGCGATCTCGAGAATTTCTTCGTCCAGATCGATGCCGGTGACCTCGCTGGCGCCGCCGCGGGCCTTGGCATAAATGGCAAAGCCGCCGGAGTTGCAACAGATGTCCAGCACCGTTTTGTCTTTCACCAGCTGCGAGAGATATTCACGGTTGTCGCGCTGGTCGGCGAAGAAGCCGGTTTTATGGCCGGAACCGGGGCTGGCGCGGAATTTCAAGCCGTACTCGGTGATCACGCTCGGTTCGGGCGCATCGGGGGCGCGGAAGTCGAAGCTTTCCTGCTTCTGCACGTGTTCTTCGGCAAAGCTGTAGAAACGGCATCCGGGGAATTGCGTGCGCAGGGCTTCGTAAATCCATTCGCGGTGGCGGAAGGCGCCGGCCGAGAAGAACTCAACCACCAGCAAATCGCCGTAGCGGTCGACCACCAGCCCGGACAGACCGTCGCCCTCGGAGTGCACCACCCGCCAGGCATCCGACACCGCATCCAGCTTCAGCACCTCGCGGCGCAGGGCCACGGCCTCGGCGATTTTGCGCTGGAAGAAGGCGGCATCAACCGTTTCCTCGTAATCCTCGGTCAGCACCCGCAACGCAATGCGCGAATGGCCGTTGTAGAAGCCACGGCCAACCCAATGGTTGGTGGCATCGACGATATCGACAATCGTGCCGGGGCGTGGCTTGACCTCGGGCTTTTCCACCATTTTCTGGAAAATCCACGGGTGGGTCGATTTGCGCTCGATTTTCAAGCGGACGAAGGGTAACTCGGTGCTCTGGTTCATGTTTGTATTGTAAGCGTAAACGCGCAAGATGACTTTTCCGCGCAGTCCGGCTATGATGGGCGCCGAAGGGGAGTAGCTCCCGCTATCGCGTCGTCAGCACGGGGCCTCCGCCCCCGGTTCGATAGGCAGTTCATCTGCTAGCAAGACCTTCGCAGCACCTCGATACCCTCGGGGTTTTATTCTGTTGCGAATGGAGAGTTTTGCATGATTAGCATTGCCACCCCCACCATGTGGGCGGTTTTCACCATATTTGTCATTTTGGCGCTCATCGTCGACCTGTTGGTGCTTAAAGCCAATGGGCCGCATAAGGTCAGCACCAAAGAAGCCCTGATCTGGAGCATGGCCTGGATCGGCTTGGCCTTTATTTTCAACGCCGGCCTGTGGTGGTACCTGAAAGACAGCGGCAGCCCGGATGCCGACCGGATTGGCATGGAATTTTTGACCGGTTATCTGGTCGAGAAGGCCTTGGCCGTCGATAACATCTTCGTGTTCCTGATGATCTTCACCTACTTCGCGGTGCCGGCACCCTCGCAGCAGCGGGTGTTGATCTACGGCGTGCTCGGTGCCATCGTGCTGCGCGCCATCATGATTTTCATCGGCGCCGCCTTGATCCAGCAGTTCCATTGGATCCTTTACTTCTTCGGTCTGTTCCTTCTGGCTACCGGCATAAAAATGCTGTGGGCCGCTGGGCAGGAGCCGGACATGGAGAAAAACCCGATTCTACGCTGGATTACCGGTCACCTGCCCTTGACCCGCAATTACCACGGTGAATCCTTCATCGTGCGCGAAGACGGCATCAAGAAATACACCCCGCTGTTCGTGGTGATGGTGATGGTCGCGTTCACCGATGTGATTTTCGCGGTCGATTCGATTCCGGCCATCTTTGCCATCACCACAGACCCATTCATCGTGCTGACCTCGAACGTGTTCGCGGTGCTCGGTCTGCGCGCCCTGTATTTCCTGTTGGCCGGCATGGCCGAGAAATTCCACCTGCTGGCCTATGGTCTGGCGATGGTATTGATGTTCATCGGCGTCAAGATGCTGATCGTGGACTTCTACAAGATTCCGGTCGGTATTTCCCTGAGCGTGGTGGCGGCACTGATCGCCGCGGCCATGGCCTTCAGTCTGGTGTTCAAACCGAAGGAAAAAAAGGCCGCTGTCGGCGAGGAATACCGGCTCAAGGACGAATAAGTCCGGGAAACGGCTTGAAACGGGGCTTGTGCTTTCGGGCGCAGGCCCCATTTCCTATCAATGGACGCCGAAACCCTCTACCAGACCCGCAGCGCCGCCTACCTCGGCCGCGTCAAGTTGCAGTTCCACAAGGCATTGACCGTCAGCCTGTGCTGGGTTGCCGTGCTGTTGGCGGTATTCCTGATGCAGGACCGCTTGTTCGCCACCCGTCCTCTGGCCATTCAGCCCCAGAAAATCGAAGGATTGATCGGCGTGCTGACCGCGCCCTTGCTGCATGGTTCGTTTGAGCATCTGGCCTCGAATGCCTTCGCCATCCTGATTCTGGGCACGATTGCCGGCAGTCTGTTTCCGCGTGCCAGCCGAGCGGCATTGCCGGTGGTCTGGATCGGTTCCGGTCTGGGCACCTGGTTCATCAGCCTCGGTGGCAACCACATCGGCGCCAGCGGCGTCACCGTCGGACTGATGTTTTTCCTGATTGCCCAAGGCCTGCGCCGGCGCGATCGGATGTCCCTGACCGGTCTGATGCTGGCGCTGTTCTTCTTCGGCGGCATGGTGCTCTCGGTCTTGCCGCAGGAGGCCGGGGTGTCCTGGGAATACCATCTGTCCGGTGCGGTCGTCGGCTTCCTGTGCGGGCTGGCCTTTGCCGGATGGGATGAGCGGGCCCCGGAGCGTCTTTACAGCTGGGATCTGGAGCCCGAGACGGACGATACGGACGCCGAGCTGCAGCTGGAGAAACCGCAGGACGTACCGGTGCTCTGGCACCGCCCGGAAATCCGCAGTGGCGACAATGTGCTGCCGTTCCGGCGCCCGGATTCTTGATCGGAATCATTCCTTCACACGGCAAGCGGAGTAAAATGCCGGCAAGCACCGGGGAATCCGCCATGACCACACCGCAGCGCGTTGAACATCAACAGACCGATAAGGGTTCCGTACCGGTATACACCACGGGCGTGGTTGAACAACCCTGGGACAGCTACAGCGAAACCGATCATGCGGTATGGCGCACATTATTCCGACGCCAGCAGGCGCAGCTGGACCAGCAGGCCTGCCGCGAATTTCTGGACGCCACCGCGGCCATGGGTATGGGCGAGGCCGGCATCCCCAAATTCAGTGAATTGAACGCGATTCTGCAAGCCACCACCGGCTGGCAGATCATCGGCGTCGAAGGCCTGTTGCCGGAGCTGGATTTCTTCGAGCATCTGGCCAATCGCCGCTTCCCGGTGACCTGGTGGATCCGCCGGCCGGATCAGCTTGATTACCTGTCGGAACCCGATCTGTTCCACGATCTCTACGGCCATGTACCGCTGTTGATGAATCCGGTGTTCGCCGATTACATGCGTGCCTACGGCCAAGGCGGCCTGCGTGCGCACGGCTTCGGCGCCGAGGCGCTGGCGCAACTGACCCGGCTGTACTGGTACACGGTTGAATTCGGCCTGATCGACACCGTCGACGGCCTACGCATCTACGGCGCCGGCATTCTGAGCTCGAAGGGCGAGTGCGACTACAGCCTGAATTCACCGGCACCGAACCGCATCGGCTTCGACCTGCAGCGCGTGATGCGCACGCGTTACCGCATCGACACTTACCAGAAAACCTATTTCGTGATCGACAGCTTTCAACAGCTGTTCGACGCCACCTTCGCCGATTTCGAACCGGTGTACGGACAACTGCAGGGCCTTGAGGCGATTCCGGCCGGATCGGTGCTCGACAGCGACCGCGTGTTCCACCGCGGCAGCGGCGAAGGCTGGCTGACCGATGGCGATATCTGAATCACCGCGATAAAAAACCCGGCCGAGGCCGGGTTTTTGTTTGCTGTGCGTGCCGCGGCTTAGAAGCGATAGATCACGCCGATGCTGGCATTGGTCTGGCGGAAGTCCAGATCGCCGCTGAAATCGAGCTTGGCGGCGGAGACGTCGATATTCTGGCTGGTGATGTTCAGGCTGACACCCCACTGCTCGCGGGGAAACCATTCCAGACCGGCGTTGAGATAGGACACGCCGGTATCGATGTTATTGAATTCGGCGTTGAAATAGCCTGCGTCCACCTTCAAACGCCAGTCATCGGCCGGAATCCAGCGCCAACCGGCACCGATACTGGGTGCCGGCAAGCTGGGCGAAACCTCGGCGGAGACGGCGCCATCGGCCACCGGATTGCCGTTGGCATCGGCCGTCATTTCGAGCTTGGCGTCCCAATTGTAGTAAACCACGCCAACGCGCGGGCCGAGCGCCCAATTTTCATGATTCGCCGCCCACCAGGTGTAGGACAAATCATAGGTGCGCAGCTTGCGTTCGGCTTTCACCGTTGAATTCACGGCATAAGTGACGCCATCGAAAACGATTTCACGATCAAGCTCGCGCTTTGCGGCGTCGCTGTCGTTGTAGATGCTGAGCGCGAATTCGTGATTGTCCCACGGGCGCCAGGTGCCGCCGATGAATGCCACCACATTACTGCTGTCAAGGCCGAGGTCTCGTTTGAAATCAATCGGTGTACCGGTATCGTTGGCGCCGTCGGCACGGATTTCGGTATTGACATTGGGCAGGGCCAAGCGCAGAGAAACACTCGCCTTGTCCAAAGCGGTTAATGAACTTTGCGCGGCGCCTGTTGACGGCAGAAGCGCCGACAACACCAAGGCAGCCGCGGTACACGTAATCTTGTTCATGCCTAGTTTTCCCCTTAATATTTCTGCCGGCTGGCAGATGATTGAATTTTGCCACCGAATCAGGCTACTGGCAATCATGCTCCGCAGATTCAACCCCGGAACAAGGTCACCGCGGCCACCACGCCCAGCGTCGTCAGCATCGCGGCACCGAATCGCCAAGCGAAATCCCGGCCGCCGGCATACCAGGCGATTCCGGTTTTGACGGAGCCGCTGACCAGCAGCAGACCGAATAGGCCCCACTCGGGATGCGGCAAGGCCCCGGACTTGCTGAGTTCGGCCACGCCGACCAAAGCGGCGTGCAATTCCGCGGCGGAAGCAAACAGGGCAAGCGCCACGGCCCACTGCGGGCCAAGCACCTCATTGAGATAGGCGGTCAGAAACAGGATGGCGGCGATAATGGCCACCAGTGCCAAGGCATGCTGGATGCGGAACATGCGCTTCTGCGCCACCGAGGATTCGGTGATGGCTTCACGGCTGTATCGCAATCCGAACACACTGAGCAGCACCAGCACGGCCATGGCAGCGCCCAGCTCGTAACGGATGGCGTGCAGATAGTCCGGCGCCATGGCCAGCAGGATCGGAATGAACAGGCTCAGCGACGCGGCATTGGCCAGCAGCGCCGCCGCCAAAGCCGGAGATTTGAGTTCCGGCTCGGCGCGCGCGGTGCCGGCGGAACTGAGCGTGGCCGCCGTGGACGACACATAGCCGGAAAAGAAACCGGCCAAGGGCAGGCCCCAGCGGTTGCCGACCAGACGCAGCGCCACATGGGCAATGGCGCCGACCAGCATCACCAGCACCACCAGCCGCCACAGTTTGGCCGGATTAAGGACGCCGTAATGATCAATGGCGCGGTCGGGCAGCAGCGGCAGAATGATCAAGGCGCTGGCCAGCAGGATGATGCCGTCGTGCACTTCGCGCTCGCTGAGCACTTCCTTGGCGAATCGGTGCAAGGGCGTTTTGGCATACAGCAACACCGCCGCCAACGCGCCCAGACCGGCCGCCAGCGCGGTCTGGGACACCGCCAGCGAACCCAGCAGAGCCGTCACCATCAATGCGATTTCGCCGGTCAGGCCGGCATCCTGCGCGGCCGATCGCCAGTACGCCAGAGACACCAGCACCAGCACCAGGCCGAGAAGAACAAGTAACGGGCCGGTGCCCAGACTGGTTGCCAGGACCGCGGCCAGGGCGGTCAGTGCATGCGTGCGCACGCCGGCAAAGGTTTCCAGATGGGTGCGCTCGCGTACCATGCCGATCATCAGGCCGATGCCCAGGGCCGTCATCAGCGCCGGCAGCAGCGGTGTACTGGAAAAAATATCCATGCGACTCCGTTCTGTTTCCCGCCACGCA
>Ga0315906_10005258_pt1 | contig 16355 bp, 13 predicted proteins | sample LakEriMetagenome_4_FD_203526 | JGI IMG/M metagenome (GOLD analysis project Ga0315906, IMG submission 203526) | Freshwater fungal communities from buoy surface, Lake Erie, Ohio, United States - Buoy 2 MA122 | ecosystem: Environmental > Aquatic > Freshwater > Lake > Lake biofilm | place: USA...
TAGAACTAGTATGGCCTGATAACTTTAGAATTAAACACAAAGTTATAAATAAGGCTAATATTAGAATATTGATTGGTGAATAAATGGCTTAGCGAAAAAGTAAGCGCCCAACAGAACCCCTCTATTCAAGGATAGCATAGATGCCATAGATTTGGATTCTATGACATCTATACAAGAGACAATATCAGGCACGTTAGTGAAGAGCGATCGCGTAGGGCGCACGCGATACACGAAGACCTACAAAGTGGAGGTGATTGCGGCCTACGAACAAAGCGGCATGAGTGCGGCGGCATTTGCCGAGCATTGTGGGGTAAAATATCCGACCTTTGCTTCATGGATTGCCAAGGGGAAACGCTCCGCATCAGGCAACCCCCACTGCGAAAGCGATGATACGCAGCAATTTATCATCGCCGAGTTCGGCGCCACTCGCACAGACGCTTGCCTCAAGCTTGAATTACCCAGTGGCGTCATCGTTCACGTATCCTCGTCGAGCCAACTCGGCCTGCTCGCTGATGTAATCAAAACCCTCAACTAATCCACGACCGTTATGCTTACTTTTAACGGCAGTCTCAAAGTCTACGTCGCGTTAAAACCCTGTGACATGCGCAAGTCCTTCGATGGATTGGCCGCCGCAGCACGCAACACGATCCAAGTGGAACCCAGCAGCGGCGCAGCATTTCTGTTTACCAACCGCTCTCGCAACCTGATTAAAATCCTCTACTTCGATGGCAGCGGCTATTGGGTGGTGGCGAAGCGACTTGAAAAAGGCACCTTTAGTTGGCCGCAAGACATCCAGGGAGGACGTGAAAAAATCACCATCAATCCCACCGCTCTAGCCATGCTCACGGATGGAGTTGATCTGCGCGATGGCATGAAGCGACCGTGGTATGAACCACGATAATTTTTCGTATTTTATCTCCTCAAATGGCATGCCATTTGCTTGTTAGAAAATCATCAAAACGCAGGAACAACAAATTGCAGAACTCATTGAGTTGAACCAAAAACTCACTGCTGAAGTTGCTTCGCTCAAAGCAGAACTTGCGACTCAAAAAGCCCTTGTTGCTGAACTGCTCAAACGACTCTACGGACCTAAGAGTGAGCAGATGGATACCAATCAGCTCTTGCTCACCTTCCTGGAGGACGAGGCAAAAAAGCCCGTCGCCACCGCACCCGCAAAAGACCTCGGAGCGGTGGTTGAGCCTGAAGCAAAACCGGCCCGCGCCCGACGCACAAACAAACTCTCCGACTCACTCAAAAGCTTGCCCACTATCGAGCGCATCGTCACAGCATCGGAAGTAATCGCCGCACCGGAACAATACCGGCTCATTGGCGAAGAAGTTAGTGAACGCCTTCACATCCATCCACAAAGCTTCACCCGTGAAATCATCCGCCGACAAACCCATGTCAAACGTGGTGATCTGGATGGAGCGCCCATTACCCCTCCGCTCGAACCCTGCCTCCTACCCGGCAGTGTGCTCAGTCCATCACTCGGTGCCTATTTGCTTACCGAAAAGTTTTGCTACCACCAACCCTTCTACCGCTTGGAGTGGAGATTACGCGCCACCCACGGCATTGAGTTGCGCCGAGATCTCATGTGTTCGTGGCACAACCATCTTGCCGAGATGATGCGGCCACTTCACGAGCGAATCGCCGAACTCATGCGTTCGAGCAACTATTTGAAAGTGGATGAAACCCCCATCCGCTGTCTTGATCCAGGCAAAGGCAAAACCACCCAAGGTTATCTCTGGGCATACCATCACCCCGAGCACGGAGTCCTCTTTGATTGGCACAACAGCCGCGCGAACGACTGCCTTGAAAACATCCTCATCGACACCCGTGAACCCCTCCATGGATCATTTAACGGTCACTTACAAAGTGATGGGTTTAGCGCCTATGACACCTTTATCACAAAGAACTCAAAACTCAAAATCACCCCAGTGAGCTGCCTTGCTCACATCCGCAGAAAATTCGTAGAGGCCAAAGACGACCAACCACGCATCAGCGCATGGGTGCTTTTACAAATCGGAAAAATCTATCGACTTGAAGCAAAGCTAAGGGAGCGCAACGCAACGCCAGAACTCCGAGAACGAGCACGGCGACGATGGTCGCTTCGCATTTACCAACATCTCATTCGAGTCACCCAACACCTCATCCTGCGCCGCCGCATCACCCCCAAGAGCCCCTTGGGTAAGGCGCTCCATTATGCTCAGAACGAGTGGCCGCAGCTCGCCGCGTGTTTTGAAAATGGGCAACTCGAATTTGACAACAACGCCGTGGAAAACGCGATACGTCCCACCAAGCTCGGACACAAGAACTGGATGTTTGTTGGCGGCAAAGACACCGGCTGGCGCAGTGCCGTCATCTACACCTTCGTTGAACAAGTTAGAAGCCGTGGCGCAGATCCCTACGCCTACTTCGAGTGGGTGTTTGAGAAACTCATGCATCAGCCATCCCCAAGTGCGGAGCAAATCGATCAACTCCTGCCAACTGCATGGCTGCAAGCAATGCACCAGAGCAAAATAGCGTAACCACCAGAGATACACTAATCTCTACCATCTCTACAAGAGCGGTTCTGTTGGGCGCTTACGCGAAAAATAAACTGCCAGGCATACAATCAGTTTTGAGCCAAGATTTTGGCAATAAACTGCCAATAAACTGCCAGGCATACAACCAGTTGTAAGTTAATATTTTGGGCATTCATGTCTTGAGTGCGATCACGCGGAATCGAGATAAATAAGATAACGTCCCGAAAGTTTCGCAAATTGGTGAGAGGAGGCTCTGAAAAAGGAGTTGTAAGAGTCCCCATAGCGGTACATTTTGAAACTAGAGTTCCCGGTTGTTAGATGAGGCTCTTATCGGTCAAACTGCTCGTGAATTACTTTCCCGGAATCTTGTGAACGGTGTAATAGAATAGCTGATTGTGGATTTTGGTTTCCTCTGAATCTTTGAGTTCGGGAAGTTTGATTTCGTAAAGGCGTCCGGGTTCGAAGCCTGAGAGTGAGATAGAGACGGATTGATTTCCGTTAGATTCGACTATTGTGATCTGATGTGTGCGCTTGTCTTCTGCTGGGCTGCCATAGGTCCAACGTGGTTGATAGACTGCGCTGGTGACGCTGATGTCGGATGCTTTGATTTCTGGAATGTCTTTGGTGAAGTTGAGTTTGAAACCATCTGGTGTGATGTTGATGGTGGCGACGTCGAAAGGAGTGCCGCCGTTGTAAGTGAGGCGTTGCAGGCCTTCGGCGAGTTTACCCCAACCGCGGACGGTTTGTCCGATGTAGAGTTGTTTGCCATCGGGCGAGAAAACATGGCGATTGTTTCCAGATCGCAGGCCAGAGCCGCTCAGCAGATAGGTTGCCATGCCTTGGTGAACGCCATCGACTTTTTCGATCATGATGCGGCAGAGGGACTGGCTGTTGTTATCTGGGAGAATGAACTGCCCCGCGAAATATTCTCCGAACGAGCCATCTCTGGGAATCATGATTGGCTTTGCTCCAGAACGACAAAAGGAATGCGGAAGTAATACCGCGGCTTTGGTGCGGTGCTTGTTGTAGGCATCGAGGTCATTGCGGTAGGTGAGTAAGGGATCTTTATCCTTGGGCCAGTCTTTGTCCCACACCAGCGACGAGGGGTGGCCGTAGAAGTTGCCTTTTTCAATGTGGTAAAAAGGCGTGATGTCTTTCCAGTCGCCTTGGTTGTCGGAGCACCAGGTATCTCCATCGGGATCCGTGAAGATTCCGTTGTGCATGCGGAAACCTGATGCCCAAGGATTGAGCGCGCCGTTTTTATCGAGGTGCATGATCCAACCGCGGTACTGGACTGAGGAATAATTCCGTCCCCGGCGGCCGAGCTCGGAGTATTTTCCTTTGGTATGCTCAAAGGTCGGCCCGTTGTAAGATGCGGTGCCGATGGCGAGAAAATATCCGCCTTTGCCATCGGGACAAATGTCATTGGTTTCATGGTAGTTGCCAGAGAGTCCCCAGCCATCGGCTACGTTGCGGTAGCTGTCGGCGACGCCATCGCCATCGGTATCGGTCGCCGAGGTGAGTTCGGCCATTTGTGAAACGAGAATTTTACCGGATTCGGGAGCGAAGATGCCGCAGCCGTTATGAAATCCACTGGCGAAAAGTTTCCAATCGAAGGCGTTGGGATCAGCCACAGGATTTGCGCGTAAAACATTCGAGCGGCGGAGGCTGACGTAGAGTTTTCCGTCGGGATCGAAAGCGAGCCCACCAACTTCGGCAGGGACGCCGTCGGGTAACTTGATGGTCTCGAGTTTATAACTATCCAGAAAGCTCCCGGCGCAGAGCGGGAGAGTCGATGTTAGAAAAGCGATCAGTAATGCGGGTTTCATTTCGTGAGGTCTTGCATCATTCGCCTTTGGCGACCGATTGGATGTAGAGGTTCAGGGAGTCGTATTCGGGATCGGACAACTGGTAGGGAGGCATGTAGTTGGGCGGAAAATTTTTGGCGGTTTTTGCATTCGGGGCTTTGATCGATTCCAGAATGTAAGCGGCATCCGCTTTGATCGGCGTCGGGCTACCTTCGATCATTCGCTCGCTGCCGAACAAGCCTGCGAGCGTCGGGCCGTGGCCGAGCGAGCCGTCGATGGAGTGGCAAGCGGAGCAACCCAGATTTTCAAAAAGGATTTGGCCGTTGGCAACCGTGGCAGTTTTAATTTTGAGATCCCGAGGGAAGCCTTGGTAATCTCTGATCTTTTCTCCAGTAAACGTATGCTTGAGCACGTTTCCGTTAGGATTAGTCCCGTCCTTTCCGACGGTGATGCTTTTTGCATCCGGTGAGGAGATGGTGAAATCAAACGAGAGAGGAGTTTTCTTGTTAGGGACAAGACTGTGAGTGAATGTTTTTCCACCGCGTGAATAGGTGAAAACGGGCGCCCCGTCCTTGATGTCGTAACCGATGTATTTAGGATCTGTTAGATCAGTGAGCGGTTTTCCATCCACGAAGATTTCCGATGTCGCGCCAGCCTTATAGAAAAGAGTACCGACAGGATGCGGGACGTAATTATTGCTCAGGCGGTTGCCGCGTTGGGGGTCGCCCCAATACGGATACATGTCTAGGAAGCCGCCTTGCCATGCGTAAGCGATGCGGCATTCGACCGTGTCGAACGCGTAAGATAGCGCAGGGCCGTGATTGACGCCGATGGCTGCGGGAATTCCTTTGATCGGCACATACTCGCCTTTTACATCCTCACCCTTAGTCGGATTGTATTTTGGGGAGGGCGAGCTTTTCCCGTGATTGGCGAAATATCCAGCATCCAGTCCAGGATCCGGCATGTAGGTTCTTAAAATCAGGGGTTTTTGTTCACTACCAAGCGGCAGATTGCTAAAGGTGAGGGGTTCAGCTGAGGAAAGCTGGATCGCACCCAGCAGCAGGGTAAGTAAACGGATGTGGCGCACGGCACTTATACAACTATCGTGCTTTTGCTCTTACAAGTTAAGAAAATGAGTGAGTGATGGGTGATTTTTTTGGATTCAAGGTCATCTAATGAATCTTGCCACTTGCAAGATGGGTCTCAGCCCATGAATCTCTGGTATGCGCCTTTTCGATCGCTATATCGCCAAACAGATTATTCTGGGGACGATCTATGCTGTTTTTATTCTCAGCATGGTGCTGGTGATGGGAAATCTTTTCAAACAGGCGCGGCCCTTGCTTGTGGAGCAGGCGGCGCCATTGGGTTTGGTGGTTCGGTTTGTGATCAACGTCCTGCCGTTTTCTCTGATGTTCACGATTCCATGGGGCTTTCTATCCGCTGCATTGTTGGTATTTGGCAGGATGTCGAGCGATAACGAGGTGACCAGTTTGCGGGTGGCGGGTCTTAGTTTGTTTCGTTTGGCACTCCCAGTTTTCATCATCGGGGCAGTGCTTTCGTTGGGTTGTCTATGGATCAACGTGAACATCGTGCCTCTCGCCAAGGCATCGCTTACCGATCTTGTCTACGAGCAGGTGAAACGTGACCCGCGCTCGTTGTTGGACCCTGGTATTGTGCAATCAAAATTTAAAAATCAAAAAGTGTTTGTTGAAGCGCGCGATGGCGACACCTTGAAAGGTTTCAATCTTTATCAGGTTTCAAATGGTGATAAGGGAAAGCCGATCCGCACTGAGGCTTACGTGCATGCGGGTAGTGTTTCGTTGATTGTGGATGAGGAAAAAAAGCAGCTGCGTCTGAAATTGATCGATACCTTTATTGAATCCAAAAAGGAGGACGGCACATCTGAGCTGGTTTTTGCGGGTGAGGCTGAGCCGTGGCTGTTTGATTTTGGTGATGATCGCAAAAAAAAGGTCAAAGCCAGTGCGATGACGAATGCTGAAATACGGCAATACATGATAGAAAATCCAGATCTCAAGGAGTCTCAAAAAGTTGCTTTCCGTGCAGAGATCACCAAACGCTACTCGTTTTCCATGGCTTGTTTGGCGTTTGCATTCATCGCCGTTCCGCTGGGTTTAAAGAGCCGCCGAAAAGATACTTCTGGCGGTCTAATTATCAGTCTTTTGATTGGCGCCGCGTATTTTCTATTCACGGTGTTATCGGATAAATTCGATACCGATGCTGGCGCGGCGTTCGCTCTTTGGGCCCCGAATATTTTTTGTGTTTTGTTAGGTTTGTGGCTTTTCAGGCGTGCGCGTTTCCACTAATTTAAGGAAGCTAAATGGGTTTCGGAAACGTCATTAAAAAATTTTACCGCGCCACCCGCGATTATTTTAACGAGGAGAAAATCGATTTATCTCCGCACATTGGCTCCGTCGGCGACTACTCGAAAAAGAAGTTTACAGATGATTTGAGAGCGGCAACTAACGTGACCCTATTGGCGTTACCGCAGGCGATTGCTTATGCGGCGATTGCGGGGGTCGATGTGATTTACGGTGTGGTGAGTGCCGCAGTTGCGGCGATGATCGCGCCGTTTTTTGCTAGTTCTCGATACAATGTCCTCGGGCCGACTAACGCGACGGCTTTTATGTTATTTAGCTTTTTTGCAGTGAATCCCGCTATGCATTCTCGCATTCCAGAGTTGCTACCGCTATTGGTTTTTATTGTCGCGATTGCATCCATGTTAGGTGCGGTACTGAAAGTTGCGGATCTTTTGCAATACGTTTCTCGCAGCGTGTTGGTAGGTTATATGGCAGGTGCTGCAGTGCTTATTATCGGTAATCAACTCAAACCTTTGTTAGGTTTGAGTGAATTTGTAGATACCGAGCAAACTGCGACATTTTTTGGATTGGTTGGTGAGTTGCTGCGTTCCATCAAGCACATACAATGGGTGCCACTAGTGATTGGAGCGGTGACACTTTCAATCTACTATGCGTTTAAGCGATGGAAAAAGAACTGGCCTGCATTTTCGATCGCACTGCTTCTGGGCTCGGCGATTTTTGGATCGCTGATCCATTTCAAAATTGGACCGTTTGAGGGACAGGAAACGTTCCATACATTCGGCTTCGCGGAATTGATACCGAATCTGCCGAATCTGTTTCGTCATGGGATTTTCAATGATATTTCCGCTCTATTGGGTTTGGGTTTGGCAATCGCGTTTCTCGCATCATTGGAAAACACCCTGATGGCGAAATCGATTGCTTCACAGACTGGAGACCGTACGGACGTAAATCAGGATATGCTTTCAGTTGGTTTTTCGAACTTGGCATCAGCCCTTGCTGGAGGGATGCCTGCATCGGGTTCATTGACACGAACCAGTTTGAATTATAACTCAGGCGCTGCAACCAAAGCGTCGTCGGTTTTCGCAGGATTGTTTACATTGGTGCTGGTGATTTTAATCGCGTGGTCGAGTGAAACGGGTTTAAACATCATCGATTACATTCCGAAGGCAGCGCTCGCGGTTTTGGTGATCGCAATTTCCTTTACGCTATTTAACGTCAAACAAATCCGCATCTGCTTGCTTTCAACATTAGACGATGCGGCTGTCATCATTGTGACATTCATCGCTACTCTTCTCGCGCCTTTGCATGTTGCGATTTTCATCGGCGTGGCGATTTCGATTACCTTGTTTTTACGCAAAGCAAGTAAGCCATTTCTCAAGGAATACGAATTCAATGATGTCGGAGAGTTGCGTGAAAAAGAAGGCAACAATGCGAGGCCGATTCCTGCGATTTCCATCGTGCATGTGGAGGGTGATCTGTTCTTCGGCGCATCCGAGTTGTTTCGTACGCAAATTCAACGAACTGCTGCCGATCCTGCGATCAAAGTGATCATCTTGCGTCTGAAAAATGCCCGTCATTTGGATGCAACCAGCGTGATGGCGCTCGAAGATTTGGTTAATTTTATGCGTCGCCAGGGTTTGTTCTTGCTGATATCAGGAGCATCCAAGGATGTTTATCGGGTTCTGAAGAACTCAGGTATTTTGGAAATACTGCAAGAGGGAGCGGATCGGACTCAGGGTGAAAGCAACATCTTCCTCGCGATGCCATCAAACCCAAATATTTCCACGCGGGACGCCCTGCGTCGTGCTCAACAACTGCTCGGAACGAAAGAAGCAGATGTGCGGATTTTCTACGACCCTAAGCAGTCATGACAGCAAAGACACGAATCATCATTGCCTGCGTATTGGTATTATTGCTCATACCGTTTAGTATATGGTGGTCTTCTGAGGAGCGTGCTGTCAAACGTCGCTCGGATCATCTGTTAGATGTTATGACGATCGACGCAGAATCGCGCGGAGTGTTTCGTCAACTCAAAGCTTACTCGCTAGGTGAAGTATTGGCAGATCAAATCGATTTCGAAAGTTCGACCGTGGAAAAAGTGAACGGTTCTTATCCAAAGGATCAGATCGAGTCGGCTTTCTCGTGGATTTGCCTAAATTCTAAGGAATCGATTTTTGAGATTACGGAATTCCGGGAGGTGAAGATCGAGGGTGATCGCGCCACTGTGCGCGCTACGGTTGAGGGATTTATCGAAGTTAAAGGAGACCGGCCTGTCGATGGTAGTTCTGATGTAACGCTTTTTTGGTTTAAATCCAACAGCAAATGGGTTCTAACAAAAATAATTTGGAATTAGATTAGGGATTTCCAATGCGTCATGGAGTTTTTTGATGTTTCTTGATGGCTTCCTGAATTAGCTCCTTGTTTTCGCGATTGGCGAAGGCATTCGCAAAAGGATCTTCGGTGCTCTGCATCATGGTCAATAGCTGTTTCCGCATGGATTCGATTTCCGCCTGGCTGTCAGCTGCTTCGATCAGGTTTTTGCGCTCACAAGGATCATTAGTGAGGTTGTAAAATTCCTCGGGTGTGCGGTAGGTATAGAATTCGGTTCGCTCTTGGATCGCTAGATTTTTTTCAGCTGCAGCTGTCATGGCATCCCATGTTAGACCCGCCATATTTTCCGTTTGGTATTTCTTCGTCCCATTGCTCCACGCATTCCAGATGTATGAACGCTCTCGTGTCCGCATGCAGCGCATGGGTAGCCAGTTGTTTCCGAATGCCGCGTTATAGACTGTGAACACATGATCCCATCCTGTCATTTTATCGCCTTTCAGTGCCGGAAGGAAGGAGCGTCCATCGATGTTTGGAATGGCAGGCAGCTTGGTGGCTTCCAGTAATGTCGGAGTAAAATCGAGGGTGCTCACCATGTGATGTTGATCCACTGATCCTGGTTGAATCACGCCTGGCCAGCGAACAATCAGTGCGCCGCGTGAGCTGTTTTCGTAACTGTTCGACTTACCGAACGGAAATGACATCCCGTGATCGCCTCCGTAAAAAACCACCAATGTGTTATCTGCACATCCTTCTTCCTTGAGCACGGCTAACACTGCACCAAGTGCATCATCTAATCGACGCACATTCGTATAGTAGCCTGCAAGTTCCCGTCGGACTTCTGGCAAATCCTCCAAGAACCCAGGAACTTGGGTGACTTCTCCAGGCTTGATCCAACGGCTCGGAGTTTCCCCTCCAGCCAGATCATCTGGACCTTTCATGCCGATGAAGGGACGATGCGGATCGTAGCAATTGACATTATGGAAAAAGGGCTTTGCTTCTTCCCGTGCCTTGCGCAAAAAATTACGGGTTGCCTCTGCGAGTTTCTGAGGATGGCGACTGATTGTGTCATCGCTCACATCTGCGCAATATTGATCGGCAGGTTGCATATGCTTTCGCTTTCCGTAGCAAGAGATGATATATCCAGCATCACGAAGTTGCTGGTGAAGCGTGCGCACATTGGGCTTAACAGGAGTAAAACCAGTCGAGCCGCTGCGGTGCGGATAGAGTCCGCAAAACATGGTCTGACGCACGGGTTGGCAAACAGCAACCGTCGAGTAAGCGTGTTTGAAGCGCATTCCTTCGGTGGCAAGTTGATCCACATGGGGAGTCAAATCCTTGATGGGGCCGCCGAATACAGCCGAAGAATCATAATTCATATCGTCAGCTGTGAAGAATAGGATATTGAGTGGTTTGGCAGCGAGATGTGCGCAGAAAGAAATTAGAAACGCGAATAAGAGGAATAAAGATTTCATGGGGAACTTGGTGATTGGCGGAGTTGCAGGTGTGAATGTGCTTTAATACAGTGGATGCTACCCGACAATGAATGCGATGCAATTTGAATGATTTATGTTTCAACTGCTTGTTTCTTGCATCTATCTCTGATGAACATGAAACTCCGCAGCGAATCCGAGCAATGACTATGGAAAATTCAAAAAATGATATGACGCAACCAAGAGTTTCCGGAATGCAAAATCAAATCCGCCACGCCGCTTGCCGCTGGTGCTACGAGGATATCCCACTCGAGCAGTTCTGCAGGGAAGGAAAAGAAATCGGCTTGGCCGCGATCGATCTACTAGAAACATCGGATTTCGAAATGATACGAAAATACGATTTGGATTGTCCGGTGGTCACGTTTCCAACGACGACCACGAATTCGGGCATCAAGGTTGGGATGATTGAAAAAGCCTTCAATCGTCTCGAACATCACGACGCATTAGTGGAGGTTTACGAACGGAAACTGAAGGATTGTGCGAGCGTTAGTGCGAAGCAGTTGATTTGCTTTTCAGGAAACCGCGAAGGCTTGGATGACCAGCAAGGCTTGGAAAATTGTGCGATCGGTTTGGAACGGCTTTTGCCCACGGCAGAGAAACTCGGTATCACTTTGATTATGGAATTGCTCAACTCCCGCGTCGATCATCCCGATTATATGTGTGATAAAAGTGATTGGGGCGTGGCATTGGCGGATCGGCTTTCGAGCCCGAATTTCAAATTACTCTATGACATCTATCACATGCAAATCATGGAAGGTGATATCATCGCAACGATCCGTTCGAAGCACAGGTATTTCTCGCACTATCACACAGGGGGTTGTCCGGGTCGAAATGAAATCGACGAAACCCAAGAGCTGAATTACCCAGCCATCATGCGGGCAATTTTGGAAACGGGATATGCCGGTCATGTCGCACAAGAATTTATACCAACACAGAAAGACAAACTCGCGAGTTTGAAGCAGGCGATCCAGATTTGCACGGTTTGAATTAAACCTTCTTCTGCTTTCGTGTTTTCCAGATATTTAGCGCAATCGCGTAGGCTGCGAAAAATGCGATGAACAGTAACGCGCCACCGGCTGCTTGCCACGACTCTAGTTTTTCTTTGAGGTGAATACTCAAGCCGAAGCCAAACAAGCCACCGTAGAGAACAATGACGTGAAAGATATAGATGGCGAAGGTTTCTTGGCCAATTCTAAGTATCCATGGAGCGTCGATCCCAAAACGGATTTCAATGATGCGCAAGATTCCGAGAAATAAAACCACCTCGAAAGCGCGCTCGGTGAACCACGCGATACCATCCAAAGCATATTCAGGCATGGGTATGGAGAAGGCTGCGAACCATATCAATTTTAGTATTCCAGCGAGGATGAAAAACCAGCTGCATGATCGGAGGGTTGGGAGTTGATTATTTTGCGCGCGCAAATAAGCACCCATCGCACCTCCGAGTAGAACATACCCTAACCACGGAGCAATCGGGAACTCCGAGCGCGGTCCAATCAATGCATTTTGAACAAGCTGCGGCCAACCTTCTGGGACGTATGTTCCTTCAGGCAGGCTTTTCAACCAAATATATAGAGATAAAAAAATCAGCATCGCGATTGCATAAAAAGAAGCCAAGGAAAACTTACCGATCGCGCGGTGAAGTGCGGCTATCAAAATCAAAACAATCAGTCCGACTCCGATGCATTGCAGAACATGAAATGCAAAAACCCAGCTGCCGAATTCGCCTTTTAAATAGTCCGGAAAATTCCGCAAACTCAGTTGCAGCGCGTATCCCCATAACAATAATTCCACCGCCCTGATGAAACCTTTGCGCACCCGCACCTGCTTGAAAAACGACAAACCATTTTCTCCCGTGAGCAGGAAAACAAAAATCATCCCCGCAGAGGTGAAAAATAGTGGTGCCGTGAATCCTCGTATCGAATTCCAAATGACATAAATGAGATTCGATGGATCCCGTGCCTCAAGAGTAAGAGTCAACCCAACAAAGTGCCCCTCCAGCATCAACATGATCGCAATCGACCGCGCCAGATCGATAAACTTCAGCCTTTGTTTTGGGATGGCGGGCGCATCTGCGTTCATTACAGCAAAGGAATGCCCGTCAATGCCCCGACTGACCAGATCATTTTACTCGGAAATGTGTCAGCATCGCTTGCCACCGACTCCGTCCCCAGCGTAACATTGCCGACCGCGAAAATCATGTCCGATCCCACACCCGCCTCATCCTCCCAAGCCCATCTCGAACTCATTGCCCGCGAGACCGGCATCAAGCTTTCTTCTGTTGTCGTAACCGCGAAACTTCTCGCTGAGGGCGCAACGATTCCCTTCCTTTCCCGCTATCGTAAAGAAGCCACAGGTTCACTCGATGAAGTGCAAATTCAGGCGATCCGTGATCGCATGCTTCAGCTCGCCGAGCTCGATTCACGTCGCACGACGATTTTAAAATCCTTGGAAGAACGCAATCTTCTCACCGATGAACTGAAGAAAAAAATCCTCGCCGCGCTCACTCTGACTGCACTCGAAGATGTGTTCGCTCCGTTCCGTCCCAAACGACAGACCCGCGCCACCAAAGCGATCGAACGCGGACTCTCGCCACTGGCTGATTTCTTGTTAGATAATCAAAACACCGACCCCACAGCAGAAGCCGCGAAATACATCGATCCAGAAAAAGAGGTCGCCACCGCGGAAGATGCCCTCGCTGGTGCTCGCGACATCATCGCCGAACGCGTTTCCGACGATGCCTCGTTGCGCGGCCAAGTTCGCAAAATCTACGAAGCCGAGGCCACGGTTTCCTCGAAGATCATGTATGGTAAGGAAAAAGAAGAAGGCGCGGAGAAATACCGCGACTACTTCGAGTGGTCTGAATCGTTCAAAACCATTCCTTCGCACCGCATGCTTGCGATCCGTCGCGGTGAAAAAGAAGAGTTTCTTTTTATGCGTGTCGAAGTACCCCTAGAGCGAGTTACTACGATTGCAGTAGGTGAATGGATGAAAGGTAGAGGCGCTGCCGCCGAGCAAGTCCGTCTCGCTGTAGAAGACGGTTGCAAGCGCCTGCTCATGCCTTCCATGGAAACGGAAATGCGGTTGCTTGGTAAAAAACGCGCCGATGAAACCGCGATCCAGGTCTTCGCGGACAACCTTCGTGAGCTCATGCTTGCCTCACCGCTTGGCCGCCGCCGCACGATCGCGATCGATCCCGGTTTCCGCACGGGTTGCAAAACCGTCGTGCTCGATGCCCAAGGCAATCTCCTTCACCATACGGTGCTACATTGCACCGCAGGCTCGAATAGCCAGCTCTACGAAGCTGCAGTGGAACTCACGACGTTGATCAAGAAACACGATATCCAAGCCATTGCTATTGGCAATGGCACAGCTTCACGCGAGACCGAGACCTTTGTCAAAAAACTCAAACTTCCATCTTCGATTCCCGTGATCATGGTTAACGAAAGCGGTGCATCGATTTACTCTGCATCCGAAGCCGCACGCGAGGAATTTCCGAACGAAGACGTCACGGTGCGTGGCGCAGTTTCGATCGGGCGTCGACTGATGGATCCACTGGCAGAGTTGGTGAAAATCGACCCGAAGGCGATTGGTGTCGGTCAATACCAACATGATGTCGATCAACGTGCGTTGAAAACTTCACTCGATGACACGGTCATCAGCTGCGTCAACGGTGTGGGTGTTGAGCTCAATACCGCATCGAAACATTTACTCGCTTACATTTCTGGTCTGAACAACACGCTTGCGGAAAACATCATTACTTATCGCACCGAAAAAGGCGGCTTCAATTCACGTGCCGAGCTGAAAGAAGTCCCTCGCCTTGGCGATAAAGCCTTTGAACAAGCTGCTGGATTCCTCCGTATTCGCGATGCCAAACATCCACTCGATGCGTCCGCGGTTCACCCGGAGCGTTACGCATTGGTGGAAAAAATGGCGAAAGACATTGGCTGCGGCGTCGCCGATCTGATGAGCGATGAGGCGTTGCGGAAAAAAATCAACCTCCAGAATTATCTAACAGATGAAGTTGGTCTTCCAACCCTTCAGGACATCCTCGCAGAACTTTCCAAGCCGGGTCGCGATCCGCGTAAGGCATTTGAAATGTTCAACTTCGCTGAGGGCGTCGAGAAACCTGGGGATCTAACAGTCGGGATGAAGCTTCCCGGAATCGTTACCAACGTCACCGCCTTCGGTGCTTTCGTCGATGTCGGCGTCCACCAAGATGGTCTCGTCCACGTCAGCCAGCTTTCCGATCAATTCATCCGCGATGCGAGCGAGGTGGTCAAAGTCGGCCAGAAAGTCCAAGTCACCGTCACCGAAGTCGACCTCAAGCGAAACCGCATCGCCCTCTCGATGAAATCGAACCCGGATTTCGAAGCCCGCCAGCGCAGCAACTCTGCAGGAGGTAACGATCGCCAAGCTCCACGCCGTGATAATCGTCCATCATCACCTGCTCCTGCAGGAAACGATTGGTTCAGCCAAGCGATGAATAAGGCGAAGAAGTAGGTAATTCTTCCGCCGGAGGCTTTGGACTGCTGCTGTTATCCGCAGCTTTTGAGGTTGAGATCCATTTATAGAGATATTCGTTAATAACTCATCGCTCCGATAAACCATGTTTTTCCCAAAAGCTGGGAATGATCCCAGCAGTCCAAAGCCCGCGGCGTAAAAAGTGTTCATAGGAACACTTTTTCAAGTTGACCAATTTGCCTAGCTCGCGACAGTTTGATGCGTGTCTCGTCCTCTCACTGCGCTGTTCGTTGATTGCGATTCCTATTTCGCAAGCGTTGAGCAGCACCTGAATCCCAAGTTGCGCGGGCGCCCCGTCGGCGTCGCTCCGGTGATGGCGGAGTCGAGTTCCTGCATTGCGGCATCGTATGAGGCGAAGGCTTACGGCGTGAAAACCGGCACGCGGATCAGCGATGCACGCGTCATGTGCCCGGGGATCGCGATCGTTGAAAGCAAACCTGCTGAATATATCCGCTTTCATCATCAAATCATCTCCGCGGTGGAAAACTGCATTCATGTTGAAGCGGTTCTCAGTATCGATGAAATGTGGGCGTGGCTGCCGCTCAATCTCCGCGAGATTCCGGTGATTCAAGGCATTGCGGAAAATATCAAATCCACCATCGCGCGAGAAGTTTCACCCGTGATCAAAGTTTCGATTGGGATTGGGCCGAATCGATATCTAGCAAAAACCGCGAGCAAGATGCGCAAACCCGATGGCTTGTTTTTCATCGAGGAAAAAGATTTGCCCGATGTCTTGCATGGGCTGCCACTGCGTGAACTCAACGGCATAGGTCGTAACATGGAAGCGCGTATGCATGCGGCAGGAATTCATACCGTCGCGGCACTTTGTGCGGCGCCGAAAGAACGTTTGCACCACGTGTGGGGCGGAGTGATGGGGGATCGATTCTGGCACTTGATCCGTGGCGATGAAATTCCGGATATTGTATCTGCAAAAAAATCCATCGGTCACAGCCATGTCTTGGCACCCGAGTTTCGTGATCCAGCGAAAGCTTGGCCGATCCTTTGCAAGCTTCTTCACAAAGCCTGCGAACGCTTGCGTTCTCACGGTCTTCTAACAGGATCGCTCACGATGCACCTCGCATTTCTACGTGGCGCAGCATGGACACCTGAAATCCGTTTTCCTGAAAACGATTCCACCATCCATCTCATTCATCTGTTAGGAAAACTCTGGCGTGACCGACCCGATACCCGAGCGCATCTTATCCAAGTCGCCGTCACGCTCACGCACTTGGTTGAGCGCAACAATTTCACTCCGCAGCTCTTCGCTACAATGATTACAGAAGACGATGCGGAAACTGAAATCCCACAAACCAAAGAAAAGCACCAACGCCTCGACGC
>Ga0315906_10005265_pt1 | contig 16338 bp, 10 predicted proteins | sample LakEriMetagenome_4_FD_203526 | JGI IMG/M metagenome (GOLD analysis project Ga0315906, IMG submission 203526) | Freshwater fungal communities from buoy surface, Lake Erie, Ohio, United States - Buoy 2 MA122 | ecosystem: Environmental > Aquatic > Freshwater > Lake > Lake biofilm | place: USA...
GGCAATTGAGGCCCGCGGCACAGATGCTGCTGGCCAGCCGACCGGGAACACGATTCGCGTCGCCCTGCGTCCGGAAGTCGAAGTCGATTTTGCCAAGCTGCAGCGGCACTTCTACACCAGCAGCAGCTGCGGTGTCTGCGGAAAAGCCTCGCTGGAGATGCTGGAGCTGCGCGGGGCCAGGACTGTCGAGACCACTTGGACCATTTCGGCGGAAGCCATTCGCCAACTACCCGACCGCCTGCGGGCGGCCCAACCGACCTTCGAGCTGACTGGCGGTTTGCACGCCGCGGGGTTATTCAATTCGGCGGGCCAGCTCCAAAGCGTTCGGGAAGATGTGGGCCGGCACAACGCCGTCGACAAACTGTTCGGTCGGGCTTTTCTCGATCGACAAATGCCGCTGGACCGTTTCGGCTTGGTCATCAGCGGTCGGGTCAGCTTTGAGATTATGCAAAAAGCGCTCGCGGCCCGGGTCCCGATCATCATCGCGGTCGGCGCCCCGACGAGTCTCGCTGTCGCACTCGCAGCCCAGTATGGCCTAACCCTTGTCGGCTTTACCTCAGCCAAGCGGATGAACGTCTACGCCGGAGGGAACCGCGTGGGGAATTAGAGCTGGGAATCCGGGAGGCTGCGCGCGACGAGGGATGCACTGCGCGGCCGGGGATACACTGCGCGGCCGGGAATGCACTGGAAATCTCTTCCCCCCGGGCACTCTTGCTTCTCCACCGCGATCACCATCCGTCCACGGTTTTCCCTTTATCGCGCCGTTCGACTTCGAGCGGATCGTTGCCCCCATCCTTCCCCCTACCACCTTCCACCCCGCATTTCCCGGAATCCGAATCACCCCGGGATTTTAGGCCTATCCCGCTTCGCGGCACTTGTGTACTCTTGGAGGCAGATTGAGCCCTCGAAGGTTTCACAGTTTCGAAAAATGGCTCGGCTGAAGGTCCCCGCGAAGCAGAAAACACTTCTCCGTCGCTGGCCGGTTCAGCCCTGACTGTTTGATTCTCCTGCCTCGCAGCTGCGGCCTGTTTCCGGGTCGTTATTCGCGAGATTTACGGAGTTTTGGGCTAAATAACGCGACAAGTCTTCTGCTGGTGTCCGCCACTTCAATCAGTGGCATTTCCCATTCCAGCTGCGTGTACCGAAGTTACGTGAAGCAACGTCGCAACCTGTGTCGGACCAGTCCTTGGCGGGTCACTGCCGAGCGCGGAATGGTCCGAAAACGCGACGCGTGCTGCTGCTTGCTCATCTGGGCCTTGGTTGCCCGTTGGGTTCGAGTACCGCTGTAGCCCCGATTGGCGAACGAGTGTTTTCGCCGTAATCCCAGGCCCTTCACCCTTTAACCGCGGCAGTCCCGACTGTTCGGCCTTGCGTCGAACCGCGGCTGCTGTGCAGCGATCCCACTGGATCAAGGCCCCTTGTCGGGCCGACTCAACCGCAGTGGCGACAGATGCAGTGGCGACAGACCGTTAGTAACTGTCCCTGGCTGGCGGCGTTGAGCACGTACACTTTTGCCTTTGCTGATTTGCTTTTGCTGAATGGAATGAACTACAAGATGAGCATGAACGAACACGAACAGTCCGAAAACAAACACGCGCTGCAACCTGCCCAGACGGCAGAGGTCCCGCACGCCCAGCAGCTTTTGTTTGCTGACGTCCCGGAAGATGCCTGTGCGAGGACCGCCTCGGCGGAGTCCGCTGCGGGAGACGACTCTCTGGCGGGCGAAGCTGATTCTTCGCTGACACCCGAGATTGCCTTGTCTGCAGAGGCTCTCATGGAAATGGACGCAGAGGATGTCGACGCGCTGCTGGCTGCGACGGCGATTGACGCCAATCCCGAACCAGGAGAGGAAACTGCCGACGAGTCGGCTGAGCAAACCGCGGCGCAGCGTTTGCCCGCTTTTGCCGCGCTGGGGCTGGGCGAAAAGCTGCTCCAGGCTTTGGAGAAGTCGGGCTACGAGCAGCCAACTCCGATCCAGGCGGCGATCATCCCGGAGATGATCGCGGGCCGCGATGTCCTCGCTCAATCGCAAACCGGTTCGGGCAAGACCGCGGCTTTTGCCTTGCCGATTCTATCCAAGCTCGATCGCGTCCAAAGGAAGCCGCAAGTCCTCGTCCTGGCTCCCACCCGGGAACTCGCCATTCAAGTCTCGAAATCCTTCGAGACCTACGGCAGCCGGACCAAGAACTTTGCAATCGCCACGATTTACGGGGGACAAAGCTATGAACCGCAGCTTCGACAATTGAAGCAGCGGCCCCAAGTAGTCGTGGGCACTCCGGGACGCGTGATCGACCATCTCGAACGCAAGACACTCGACCTCAGCCAACTCCAATGGCTGGTCCTCGACGAGGCCGACGAGATGCTCAACATGGGCTTTCTGGACGACGTCAAAAAGGTCCTCGAGCACACTCCCGCCGACCGGCGAATCGCGCTGTTCTCGGCAACGATGCCCGGCCCGATTCGCGAAATCGCCGACCAGTACCTGCGCAATCCGGCCCGGATCACGATCAAGCAAAAGACGATGACCGCCGAGAACATTCGCCAGCGAGCGGTCGTGGTCAAGCCACACTTCAAGCTCGAAGTCTTGACGCGGTTGCTGGAAATTGAAGAAACCGATGGCGTGATCGTGTTCACCAAGACCCGCGAGGCCTCGGTCGAAGTTGCCGAGCGCCTGGTCAAGGCGGGACTGGCTGCGGTCGCCCTCAATGGGGACATGCCCCAACGGACGCGGGAACGGACCATTGAGCAGTTGAAGAGCGGGAAACTCGATATTCTGGTCGCAACGGACGTCGCCGCTCGCGGACTGGATGTCTCCCGCGTCAGCCATGTTGTCAATTTCGATCTCCCCCAAGACAGCTCCTCCTATGTGCACCGCGTCGGACGAACCGGACGGGCCGGGCGGAAAGGCGAGGCCTTTATCCTGCTGGCGCCCTCCCAGCGCGGCAAGCTGAAGTCGATCGAAAAAGTCACACGCCAGGCCATCGAACTGGTACAACCTCCAACCGCAGGAGAAATTTCCCAAGCCCGGATTCGTCGCTTCAAGGAACAAATCCTGAAGACGGTCGCCGAGCAGGATCTCGCTCAAGTCGAAACCTTGCTGAACGAGTTGTCTGTCGAATCAGGCCAGTCGATGGCAACTATCGCTGCAGCGGTCACGCAGTTGCTGCAAGGCGATCGACAACTCTTCGGCATTCGCGAACCGAAAGCCTGGAATGAACAGGATCGCGGTGAGCGGCACTCAGGCGAAGAACGCGGACGCGGTCGTCGCGAGCGGGATTGGGATCGCGAGCCACGCAGTCACTCCCGCAGCGAAGGACGCGAAGAAGGACGCTTCCAGCGCCGCGAACGGGGCTTCCGCGATCGCGAGGAGCAGACGGGGGATCGCCGCGAGCGACGAGCAGACGCCGGCGATCGGACGAGCTTCCGCAAAGTCGGACCACCCTCCGCCGGAATGGAGCGTTATCGAATCGAAGTCGGTCATCAGGATGGCGTCCGCCCGGGCAACATCGTCGGCGCAGTGACCAATGAAGCCGGACTCGACGGCTCGGACATTGGACCGATCACCATTCACGATTCCTTCAGCACGATCGATCTGCCAGTCTGGGTCGCCGAAGACATCTGCGAAGTCCTGCATGAAACCTGGGTGTCCGGCAAGCAATTGCGGATTCGCCCGGCGGCAGCAGGCGATGACGGCGATTCCTCAGGCGGCGGCATGCCGCGGCGCGGCAAAGGTCGATTCGAAAAGCCGAAGTTTGCCAAACGCAAGTTCTCAAAGGGGGGCTCGTTCTCCAAAGGCAAGAGCTTCAAGCCAGGCAAGTTCAAACGCAAACGCGACGAATAATCGGCCGTCGTTTTTTCGCTCGGTCCAAAACTGGGCAACCAACAGGAACTCGGTAGAATCGGGGTGAGCTTCTCCCCTGCCTCTACCGGGTTTTTTTCATGTCTGAACGCAAACTGCCCGTGATTACCGGACGCGGTTCCTCACTCGAACCCAAAGGGCGATTTGCGAAACTGGAATTCCAGCGCGATCTGGATGCACTCGACCAGGAACTCGAGGATCTTCCAGCCAAAGTGGCCACGGAGTACTTCGCAGACGATGCCCAGTCGATCATCAGTGAAAACGACAGCCCCGATATTCCCTTTCGCTACAGCCTCAATCCCTATCGCGGCTGCGAACATGGCTGCAGTTACTGTTACGCCCGGCCGACGCACGAGTATTTCGACCTCAATGCGGGGATCGATTTTGAGACCCGCGTCTTCGTCAAACAGCGAGCTCCGGAACTTTTTCGCGACTGGCTCTGCCGCAAGGGCTATCGACCTGAGCCCGTGATGTTCTCCGGGGTCACGGACTGCTACCAACCGATCGAGCGGCATTTGCGCCTGACCCGGCAATGCCTGGAGGTCGCCGTAGAAGCCCACCAACCCATCGCCATTGTCAGCAAAAATGCCCTGGTCACCCGAGACCTCGACTTGCTCTCGCCTCTAGCCGCCAAGAGGCTGGCCAAAGTCGCCATCAGCCTGACTTCCCTCGACCAGAAGTTAACGCGGGTCATGGAGCCGCGCACCAGCAGTCCGGAGGCCCGTTTGCGAGCCATCCGCGAACTGTCGCAAGCCGGCGTTCCGGTTCACGTCATGCTCGCGCCGCTCATCCCGGGCCTGACCGACCATGAAATCCCAGCGCTGCTCAAAGCCGCGGCTGATGCGGGCGCCCTTTCGGCCAGCTACATTCTGCTGCGCTTGCCCCTGACCGTTGAGCCCGTGTTTCTCGAGTGGCTCGAGCGAACCCATCCGCAGCATCGCGACCGGGTTGAGTCGCGAATCAGAAGCACGCGCGGCGGAGAGCTGTATCAGAGCAAGTTCGTCGAACGGATGCGCGGAACGGGTGAAATCGCCGAGCAGATTCGTCGCACTTACCACGTGTTTGCCAAGAAATACGGGCTCGACCAATCCCGCGGCGTCGAGCTGGACGTGAGTCAATTCCGTCCCCCGACCCCTAGCTCGGGACAGAAATGGTTGTTTCGGTGAGGGGGTGGGAAGTTAGGAATAGAAGACCGAAGAGTGACTCTCACAGAGGCACAGAGGCACGGAGGTACACCAGCACGGAGCTACGCCAGCACGGAGCTACGCCAGCACAGAGGTACGCAGGCACTGTGAGGTACGCAGGCACTGTGAGGTACGCAGGCACTGTGAGGTACGCAGGCACAAGGGTCAGAGAGAGAGATGTGTTGAACTACTTGATTCCTCTCCGATGGAATGAGATTGGAATGATGCGATCGCATGGTGCTGAGTTGTTCATCCCCTTTTTGTTTCCAGCTGCCAGTTCTGTCTCCCTGCAACTTCTCTTATCCGCCTCATTCCATCCGAGTTTCTGATAAAACGTGCGATGCTCACCAGTGCCCCAGTGCCCCAGTGCCCCCGTGAGAGCCACTCTTCGGCCTTGTCCAGTTCGCACTAGTAAGCACTAGTAGTCGACGAGGCGACTGGGCGGGATCGAGACGCGCAGCGCATTGATCACGGCGAGAACGTCAATTGCTTCCTGGGCAACTGCTCCGGCGACTGGCGGGAGATAGCCGAACGCTGCAAAAAGCATCCCGAGGATGCTGAGCGCCATCCCGCCGACGGCACTTTGCAAAGCGATTTGACGCATGCGACGACCAATATGGAGAAACTCGTCGACCTTTTGCAGGGAGCTGTCGATGATCACGGCATCGGCGGCCTCGGTGGTCACATCACTGTTCTGTCCAAAAGCGATGCCGATCGATGCGGCCAGGAGTGCCGGCGCATCATTGATTCCGTCTCCCACGTAAATCGTGTTGTGCTGCTCCGTTTCCTTGCGAATGATCTCCAGCTTCTGTTCCGGCGATTGGCTGGCGTAAACTTCCTGAATGCCAACCAGATCGGCAAGGTACTCGACTTCGCTTTGGCGATCTCCGGAAACGATCATCGCCCGGTTAATCCCGTGCCGCGGGCTGAGGTGTTCAATAAACAGTCGCCCCTCTTTGCGGGGTGTATCGCGGAACTGGCAGGTCGCCGCGTAGCGATCATCGATCAGCACAATGCACTCCAGGCCCGAGGTTCCCGAGGGGAGTAAGCCAGCCGCTTCCGGGTGCGAGAGCAGGAGTTTCTTGCGACTGGTGACTTCCAGATTCTTCCCGGCCACTGTCCCCCGGAGTCCTTCTCCGGGCCGTTCGCTCATATTGGTCACTTCGTGGATTGCAGACTTGGCTTCGCGCGCGGCTCGAACGAGCGCCAACGCCAGCGGGTGCTTGGAGTAAACCTCAAGGCTGCCAACGAGTGCGAGGACTTCGGACCGCTCGACACCGGGTGGGCAGAACATTCCGACCAAATTCGGCTCGCCGTAGGTCAGCGTTCCGGTTTTGTCGAAAATGATCGTGCGACAGGTATCGGCAACCTCTAACGCCGATGGGTCGCGAATAATAATCGCGCGTTTGGCGGCGAGCGAAATCGAGCCGATGATCGCCACGGGAATGGCGATCAGCAGTGGACAGGGAGTCGCCACCACGAGAACCGCCAAAAAGCGAAGCGAGTCTCCGCTGGCAAACCAGGCCACCAGCGCGATGAGCACGGCCAGAGGCGTGTACCAGCTCCCCAGCTTGTCGGCCAGTCGCCGCATCTGGGGCTTTTGCTGTTCGGCAGCCTGCATCACCTCCATGATTTTCGCATACCGCGAATCAACGGCCAGTTTCTCCGCTTTAATCACCAAGGCCATTTCGCCGTTGATCGCTCCGGAAAGAACGGCCGAGCCGGGGGACTTGCTCAGCATGTACGGTTCGCCGGTCAAGTAACTTTCATCCATCACCCCATGCCCCTCGAGGACCGTTCCGTCGATTGGACAGGTCTCGTGGGGAAAGACGGCCACCGTATCGCCGATTTGGATTTCCCCAAGCGGAACGTCTTCCATCACGCCATTGAGGCGCCGATGGGCGACAGAGGGCATTCGCTTACTGAGCGCCCGCAGTACCGACGAGGCACTCCGCACGGCATAGGCTTCCAGCGCCTCGCCGCCGGACAGCATCAGGACCACCAGCGTCCCCGCGAGGTACTCTCCCAGAACCACCGAGGTCACAATCGATATCCCGGCCAGCAAATCGGAACCGAACTGGCGACGCAACAGTTTCTGCAGCAAATCCCAGACCAGCGGAGTTCCTCCGAGGACCAGCGCTACCCAGAGCGGCAACTGCGACAACCATTTTGGTTCAGTACCGGGCCAGGCAAAACTGAGAAGCAAATGCAGGCCGATCATCGCGACGGCCAGAATGGCGATCAGCGTCTCGCGCGACTTTAGAATTGTTTGCAGCAGGGTGGAGGAGGAAACAGCCAATGAGCTTGAGCCTTATCGGGAGGGAATGAGCGATTCTCTGGAATGGGATTACTTGTCTCGAGCTGCTTGAGATTCGCGCGGGTGATAGACCTCCTCCATCAGTTGCAGATACTCTTTTATCGGCTGGAGCCCAACCTCCTTGCGACGCTGATCCAGCAAGTCGGGTTCGATACACGTCCGCGGCTGGAAGCGGCCGTCGACCTCCTCGCACTGGGTTCCATAGATTTGGGGGCGGCCGCGGGCAACGAGGACACGGTCGGTCAAGTAAGCGATGTCGATCGCCGCAACTTCACCAGTTCCAGCAGCCTTCATCTGCTCAAGGCAACGCTCCTGAAACTGCGGGTCGGCATCAGCATGCTGCACCAAAAGCCAAGCCGCATGAGCGGCTTCTTCGCCGACCAGTGACTTGCCTGGCCAGCCCGTCCGTTGAATCTGCTCCGCAAGCCAAAGCCGATTGCGCTGGTCGACAGCGTTAACCGTTTGCATGATTTCAGCCTGTTCCAGCTGGATCTCCGCGGCCGCCTTGCCCTGACTCTGCTGGAGAAGTGCCGTCAATCGTTTGCGGGCCGCCTGGTCCTGGTCCATTCTCTTCAGCAACTCGGCCGCGAGTTTTGGCTCGGCAGGAGCGACAACCGCGGGTGGCTCAGCAGTTGCCGATTGCGCGCAGAGCGAACCGGCGATGAAGCACAGAACGATCATCAACCCGAGGCGGGCACCGGCCTTGCTTGGCTGCAAACTCATCATTATTTCTCTTGCAAAGAGACGCAGATAATCTCTTTGTCATTGCGCCAAAAGATACAACCATTGGCGTACGCGGGAGCGCTCCAAACGGCGAGATGCCCAAACGACTCATGCGTCGGCTCGAGCAGTTTTGCGCTGCTGACTTTTTCATACTTCTGGGAAGTCAGCCGGGCAATCGTCAACTCGCCAGTCTCTGCGGCAATCAAAAAGCGATCGCCATTGCGCACAAGAAACGCCGTTCCGGGATTCACAGGCCGCGGACCGACAACTGGCTCGGTTGTTTGCCACTTGCGCTCACCTGTCTGGAAATCGATACAGCGAAGCCAACCGAGCCGATCAACTCCGTAAATGAAACCATCGTGAGAGAGCACCGGACTGTGGCTGGTTGTAAAGCCCTTGCCGTCGGCCCAGAGCGGCGCTGGGCTGGTTGCTCCGCCAGTGAATTGAAAAGCCGAGGAGACGGCAAGTCCGGACGCGTACAGTCGCTGACCGTCGCTGACCGGCGCGGCGATCGCCATGCCGTAATCCGGCTCCAGTTTCTCTGTCCAGAGCACTGACCCCGTGAGCGGCTCGAGGCCGTTAATCGCCTCGGCATGCCAAATCACCAATTGTTCTTTTCCGCCAATCGTCAACAAAGTTGGCGGGCAGTAACCTGGCTCGCGCGCGCTCAGGCTGCGCCAACGCTCGGCTCCGGTCAATTTATCGAACGCGACGACAACACTGCCCTCGCCTCCCACGACGCAGTAGAGAAGCTCGCCGTTAATCAGTGGATGGGCCGCAAAACCCCAGAGCGGAGACTCCTTCAGCCCATAAGCCGCTTTGAGCTGTTTTTCCCAAAGCAGCTTGCCATCGGCGACCTGCAAACAGCAGAGCTGGCCTTCGGCGCCGAGTGTGTAGACCCGGTCGCCATCAACCGCCGGTGTGCAGCGGGGACCTTCGGGATACGAAATCGCGTAGGGACAGTTGTACTCGTGAACCCAGAGTTGCTTGCCGGTCGTCGCATCGAGACACAGCACCCGTTCCGTCCCCTGCAGCTGATTTCGCTTGCTCGGATCGGGCTTGGGATCGCCTTCCTTCAGCACGTAATCCATCAGGAAGACCCGGCCACCTGCAATCGCAGGTCCGGCATAGCCGGTTTCGACCTTGGTCCGCCAGAGGACTTTGGGACCACCCGCCGGAAAGGCCTCGATCAGCCTGGATTCATTCCAAGTGAAGTCCCGGCGAGGACCACCCCATTGCGGCCAATCTTCAGGGGAAGCCTGCCATCCGCAAGCAGGGTTGAGCGGAAACAGGACCGGAAACAGGAAGATGGCCCAAAACCAGCTTCCCCGCCTGACGCTGTTCCGGGCACTATCCCTCCAGCATTTAGTTTGTGTTCCAAGCTTTCGATTCATCCAGCCTTCTCCCTCTTCGTTCCAGCAATCGTGTGAACCCACTCACTGTAGCAAAATCACGCGGACGTTCATGCCCAATCACTTACTCCAGCAGCCAATCCTCGGTTTCTTCCCCGCTCCAATAGCGAGAGCCTCCAGCGACCGCTGAAATGTAAATTTTTGACGGGTCATCCTCGGCTCACTGCGGCTGCATCCAATTTGCAATGCGCTCGACCGAATCCTCATCCGCCCCCAACTGAATGGAAACCAGCCTTTCCGGTTGCCCGGCGAGAGCCGCCGCGCGACTCGCCATCAACAGATCGACGGCTTCAGGCCGCTGCAGCACCAGAACTCGACGCTGCGGTTCGGCCGCGAGGCATCCGGCAATCCCGCCATACTTGACGATTCCAGGCAAAAAGGCGGGATGCTCAAACTCCGAGACCGTCTCCCAACGAAATCCGTCCAATTCAATTGCCAGTTCATCCAATTCGCTGGTCGCAAGATTGGCTGCGGCAAACGCTGCGGCAGGCGCGAGACTTGGCCCGGCCACGAGGCTCAGTTTGGCTTGCGGATACTGCTGGCGAAGGACTTGGACCAGACGAACCAACTGCGTTGCTTGTCGGGCCAATTGCGCTTGGTTGTACCCAAAGGTGTAGCCCGCGGCGCGACGACCGTTGGGAACGAGTTGATTTCCACCATTCGGTTGAGCCGGATTGCCGAGGTTACCTTGCCCAACCAAGTCCAGTTGCACGATGTCTAACCCGCGTTTGATCAATGCCGCGGCCAGAGGCGAAGCTTCGGGCGGGTCGCGGTCGACGGTCGCCTGACCAGTTGGCTCGAGCAGAATCGCGATTCGCGTCGGCCCCCGGTCGGCGGGGCGCACTGGAGCGAGCTGGATCACCGGAGTCTCAAAGCCCCAGCCGCCGCAGCGGAGCCAGCCTCGTCGTCGGGTCAGCCCCTCAAGCGACTCGACCCCCTCCCATTCCAGCTGAGGCTCACCGGACGGAGCAGCGAGCAGCGCGCGGAAGGCGACCTTCAGCTGGGCAGACAGGCGGGCCTGATCGTCTGCATCGGTCGCCGCCGACCAATCGAGTTGGGCGCGGGAGTCGGCATCCCACTGACCAAGCAATTGAAACTCGAACTCTGGACCGCCCGCTGGGCGAGGATGAGTCGCATCGTAGACGCTCAGTTGCTCAGGCGGCAGCGGCGTAAGCTCCCGCTCCTCGACTCCGGCCGCATTCAACTGCAAATGCTGATTGAACCAGGCATACATCGCCTCGCGGCTGACCTGATTGTAATTGTGCCCGAACTCCAGCCGGGCAGTCAGCTGCAGCTTGTCCCCCACTCCCAGCAATTCATACAACTGCCTCAGTTCGGGAAAACCTTTGGTTTCCATTTCCTTTGTCCAGTCGTTGGCGGCAGTCAGCCCCAGTGGCTTGGGGGCGAACATCGCGGCAAATTCCACATTGCCTTGATTGATCCGCAATTGGCAGCAATTTTCGCAGGTACAGCCGCCCTGCATGGCGGTCGAGACCATGACCGCCGGAAAGGCAACCGCCGGTCGATCATCAATCGCGCCCAGGATAAATGTCTGGGTCCCCCCGCCACTGGCACCAGTCACTCCAATCCGGGAGCGGTCGACTTCGGGCAGCGACTCGAGAAAATCGAGGGCCCGGATCGAATTCCAGGTCTGCAATCCCATCACTGACTGCAGCCGCAACTCGGCTGCGGGACTGAACAAACCCCAACGATTGGGAGCCTCCATTTCCGGACGGCGATCCTTGAATCCATGGGCAACCTCGTAACTGATCTGTTGGGAATCAGCGTACCCAATCATATCGTAGTGAAAGACGATGCAACCGAGCCGCGCAAGCGAGGCACAGCGAGCCTGCAGTACGCTTCGGGCGTTGCTCGCGAACTTCTCTCCGCCCGACTCCAGTTCGCGCTGGATCTCATCGTCCCCCGACCAGAGGAAGCGGCCGTTTCGCCAGTGGCCATGCGGGCAAAGGACTGCCGGCAATGGGCCCGAAGCCTGCTTGGGACGATAGAGGTTTCCCGTCACGAAAAACCCCGGCAGGCTCTCGAAGTAAACTTTCTCGACCGTGTAATCACCGCAATCGATCAAACCGTGCACGACCGGATTCAAGGGCGTGCGTTGAGGCAGCGGCCAGAGCCCGAGACTGACGAGCAGATGTTCACGCAACTGCGCCCGTCGACCGAGCCATTCCTGAGCAGTGGCTGGCGGAGTGAACGGGAAATAGTCATCCAGCGTCCGCTGGGCTGGCAGGGCGAATCGCTCGGCTGGAGCTGCTTCCTGCGCCCAACCGGCCACCGGGACAAGAAAACCCAGCAACAGCAAGAGAAACCATTTGCGACTGACAATCATTGCCGCGTGCTCGCACAAGATGATGGCACTTCAGAATTTCGGTTGGCGGACCGCTCTATTGTATCCGGGCCAGTCCGCAGCGGGGGGTGCACTTTGTCCCTAAGAAGTGCTCTGGGGGCGTCACCAACTCGAAACCAAGCCTGCCGAGACCTACCGCGGATCGAGCGGTGCCGAGGAACAGGCTCTGCAGACGATTCGCCGATGGAGCCTGCCAAGCAGGCGTTTCAATTGGCACAACCGGCACTGCCGCCCGGGTTCAATCGCCCCCCCTTTTTAGGACCGTCAAAGTCCCGTGGCATGACCTAAGTTTGAAAGCCGACTGGGCCACAAACTTCTGGGCCCGGGCCAACAGTCGAGGAGAGCTTGGGCGATGTCAATTCAAATTGAATGGATCGATTGGACGGAACCTGGCTCGCGGGTCGAGATTCGCCGCAAGTGGGACGAACTTTACGAGCGCAGCACCGTCCGCCAGCCCACATCCCGTTTCGAGCATGTCGAACTCTGGTTTGACGCGTTCGCGCCGACCGCTCGACGCGAAGCCCTGATTGCCGAGGAGCATGGTCACTGGCTGGCAGTCATGCCTTTGCTGCGGAATCGAATCTGCGGTGTCATCCCGACCTGGGATCTTCCCTACAGTTACTGGACCCCCTCTCCGGAAATCCTGTTCGATGCCGAGCAGCATCGCGACCAGGGCTTAGTCCGTTCGGTCCTGAAAGGCTGGACTGGCAATGGTCGCTGGCTGGTTCGGGCCAATGAACTGCTGGGGGATTCGAGCGTTGTGCAGCAACTGCAGTCGGCCTTTCGACAAAGCGAGTTCACCTCCGACTGGCAGGTTCGATATGAGATCGGCAAGGTCCCGATTCACGGGGAAGGTGCACCGGCAGATTGGAATGGGTTCCAGCAAGCGCTTTCCGGAAACTTCCGTCGCCAGATGCGGAAAATGGAAAACCGCGCGGAGCGCGAAGGGGGCGTCGAGATGGTCGTCGTTCGTCCGTCCAGCATGAAGGAAGCGGAGCCTTGGCTGCGGGCGGGGTTTGAACTGGAGACAAAAGGCTGGAAGGGAACACAAGGGTCTTCAGTCATTACCGCTCCCGGGATGCTGGAGTTCTTTAAGCGACAGGCCGGATTGTTGGCTGCCCGCGACAAACTGATCATTGCCAACCTGATGTTCCAGGGTCAGCTGATTGCTTTTGAGTACGGCTTTCGTTTTAAACGCACCTACTTCTCGCCCAAGATTGCCTACGACGAGAACTACTCCCGCCTGAGTCCCGGTCACCTGCTGATGCATCTCTGGATCAAGCAGATGTATCAGGAAGACGAATTCGACTGCTATGACTTCACCGGGCCGATCACGGAGGCGACCGCCAAATGGGCCTTCAGCACCTATCCGATCATGAAAATGGTCGCCGGGACTGGGCCGCTGGGGAACCGCCTGGTACACGCCGGTCAATGGGGCAGACGCTTGAAGGCAGGGGCGAAGACGCTGAGGGAAAAGTTGCGCAGGCCTGCGGTCGGTGCTCCCGTCGGCTTGCCGGCGGAGGCCAATGGCTGAGCCGCCAGCCCCGCTCGGCTCCCTGAGACGGATGGGGAGTTGGGATGCCTGCTGGAGGCGGTGGAGAAACCTTGCGGCTTGGGAAAACTGGAAGGCCAAAACGAAGCCTGGAATCGCCTGCCCGGGACCGGTTATGCCACTTGGACAGGGTCGCCGTCAGTCTGTCGACGCGGGAGGCCGATGGAGAACAGGGATGTCCGCGCTCTGGCTCAGCCACAACCCTGGCTCGGCGGCAGAGGAGTCGTTCACAGAGTTTGAGAAGTTTGCGTTTGGACCGAGCGGTGAACCTTTGGGAACCGCAACGGCTGAACGCGTCGCTCAGATTCGGCGACCGCAAACGGAATCATTCACACCATTTCGGGGCTCTCCCCGGTAGCAGAGGAACTTGACGGATGCTGGTCATTCTCGGATTGATAATCGTGTTCGGATCGGTGCTGGGCGGTTTCACGATCGCCGGCGGCTCGGTCGGGGCACTGATTCACCCGTCCGAACTGCTGACGATCGGCGGTGCGGCGCTCGGAGCGCTGATCATGATGTGTCCGATGAAGGTGTTGGTCGATCTGATCAAAGGCGTGCTCGGCTCACTCAAGGGGTCTCCCTATGGAAAGACTTCCTATAAGGAGCTGTTTGGCGCGTTTTACGAATTGTTCACCGTCGCCCGCCGGGACGGACTCCTGGCACTCGATCCCCACGTGAACAGCCCCCACGACAGCGCGATCATCAGCAAATACCCCACGCTCGCCAAAAACCACCACAACCTCGCCTTCTTCACCAGCTGTCTTGGGCTGACGTTGAACTCCTCGATGGAGTCGAAGGTTTTCAGCTCCTTTGTCGACGCCGAGCTGAATGCGATTCACGAAGAGCATCACGCACCGATTAGCGTGTTGCAGAAGACGGCCGATGCTTTGCCCGGTTTCGGGATTGTTGCGGCGGTGCTCGGGATCGTGATCACGATGGGCGCAATCAATGGCCCGGTCGAGGAAATCGGGCACAAAGTCGGTGCGGCTCTCGTCGGTACCTTCCTCGGCATTTTGATGTCGTACGGCATGTTCGCGCCCTTGGCAGTGAAACTCGAATTCAATGCACACGCCGAAATGATGTACTTCAGGACGATCGCGACCGTTGTCGGCGGCTTTGTCGACAATCTTGCTCCCAAGGAAGCGATTGAGCTGGGGCGGCGCGGTCTGGGGTCCGATGTGCGCCCGAACGAGAAGGAAATCGCTGAGGTCTTCGCCAATGCGAAACCTCCGGCTGCGGCCTAACCGGGACTCTCCAGCAGCCTGATATCAGAGACTACGTACTTTTCTTGCGGGGATTAGGTCATGGCAGGCAGTGGCGGTGCATGGAAGGTGGCGTATGCCGACTTCGTGACGGCGATGATGGCCTTCTTCCTCGTGATGTGGATCACGGCTCAAAGCCAAAAGGTCAAGGAAGCGATCGCGCACCACTTCAGCGATCCGTTTGGGCTGGAAGATCGAAACAGCAAATCCGGCGGGACCGATTCCTCGGGCCCTCCCGTTCAATTCAACGAGAATCAGAGATTTTCTGTCAAACCCCGCATGCTGATCGAGGACAATACCAGTCGTCACCAGCTCGGGACGATGATTTTCTTCAAAAACAACACGGCAAATCTCGATGAACAAGCGAAAGCTGCGATTGAGGCCCTGATTCCGAACCTGACCAGCCAGTTCAACGCGATTGAGATCATTGCCTTTGCCGACCGCCAAGCTACCAGTACCGGTGGCGATGGACCTTGGGTCCTCGTGCAGCAGCGCTGCCTGGCCGTGAAAGAATATCTGCTCGATTGGGGTGTACCAGCCCATAAGATTCGGCTGATCCAACGGGTTGCCGACGAAGACCTCGCCGGCGATGGCCAACTCCGCCCCCCCAGCCAGACACAACCGAACCGCTTGGAGATTCGGGTGAGCCGGCCGGAAATGGAGCAGTAAGCGGCGGAGCAGAAACAGCCAACGCCGCCAGAGGTGAGACGGGTCGTCTACTTCTTTTTCGCTGGCTTGGCCTGAACCGCAGCCGGTTTCGCGGCCGCAGGCTTGGCAGCGACCACTTTCTTGGCAATCGGCTTTACCGGAGCGGATTTTGCCCCAACCGTTTTGACGGCAGCCACCGCGGGCTTGGCCGGCGCAGCAACTTTGCTAACGGCTTTGCCCACCGCTTTGACCGCGGTAGACTTGGCCCCAACTGCAACTGGCTTGGCCGCAACTGGCTTGGCCGCAACTGGCTTGGCCGCAACTGGCTTGGCCGCAACTGGCTTGACTGCAGCCGGCTTGGCGGTGGCCTTCGGTGCAGCGACTGGCTTGGCGGCGGCCTTCGGTGCCGCAACCGGTTTGGCTGGGGCGGCAGGAGCAGCGGCCTTGGCGGCCACTTTGGCCTTCGCTGCGCGCTCGCCGGCGCTCGACCGCTTTATGTCTTGGGAATGAGCTCGCTGATAAGTTTGAATGTCCTTGAATTGCCCGTCGTTTTCGCGAACGGCGTACAACTTTTTGCCTGCTTTGCTGCGCAACTCGGTGCGTTTGGCCATGGATGAATCCCTTCCGTCTGGGTCTAACTGTGATCCCGCCGGCCGGGAGTTCTTCTCCCACAGACTCGGCGGTCTGGGCATCATTCTTGGTTCGCCTCCGTTTGGCTGCAACGGGGGCAAGCTATACTGACGATCGGTTTTTGTTTCGATTGATACCCAACTGCTCACTTTGGTGGAGGCGGATGAGGCCACCACTTTGGAACAAGACGCGTATGCAGAAACTGATTTGGGGCTTGGCCCTCGCTGGCGTTTTCGGGACGATGGCCTGGGCGACTTGGTCTGAACCTGCTCGGATGCAGTCAGGGCAGGCTCAAGAAAGCGATACCGTTCGATTGCTCGGCGTGATGCGCGATCGCCAGCTGGGGGAAGTCAGCGGTCTGGCGCATGCTTCCAACGGTACCGGCC
>Ga0315906_10005266_pt1 | contig 16336 bp, 18 predicted proteins | sample LakEriMetagenome_4_FD_203526 | JGI IMG/M metagenome (GOLD analysis project Ga0315906, IMG submission 203526) | Freshwater fungal communities from buoy surface, Lake Erie, Ohio, United States - Buoy 2 MA122 | ecosystem: Environmental > Aquatic > Freshwater > Lake > Lake biofilm | place: USA...
ACTCCTGATAAAATTGTTTTGAATCTTCCCAATGTAAACAATTGACAATCAGAGTCCTAGTCATAGATTCACAAGCAATAACCCTATCTATTACATGACTGTCTTTAGATATGGCATACAGCTTTTCGGCAGTTTGAATAGCTTTTGGGTTGTCTGTAGTTAGACAAAAATCAATCAGGGTTCTCAAAAATGATTTACTATGTGGTTCCAACCTTAATCCCATTTCAATAATCCGAACAGCTTGACTCTTTTTGTCTTGACTATTTAGATAAGCACTAATTATGGGCAGCTTCTCTATAATTACTTTCAGATATTGACTATGATAACTACAAAGCTTTTCTACGAAATTTAAGGTAACTTCATCACAGTCTGTAAAAATCAATATTCGTTCAAGAAAATCTATAAAAAACCCTTCATCAAGAGCCGTAAATTCTCCAGCTTCTAAAAGATTAAATACTTGTAAATCAATTAGACAACTAGAATCATATGCTTCTTTTTTTATGAATAGATTGACAATGGAAATTAAATTGTAAAAATTATGGGGATTGAGATCACGCAAAACATTACGAATCGGAAGAGCAAGATCATATCTTTTCAGGTCTTTTTGTTTTTCGGCTTCTGCATCTAAAAAGTTGATAAATTGCTCATCATCACTCTCAAGACTATCGATATCACTTTTGCCTAATGCTTTAAGCCAATTTATTTCTGCTTCTGCAATTTCTCCTAACAGAAATAAACATAAGCCTAAATAACAATAATCAGGACTATTACTATTACCAGAATTAATGATTTCCTGAAAAATTATTTGTGCATTCTCATATTCTTGTTTTTCAAAGTGTGAATATGCTATGTCTTGCAATTGCTTATTTATTTTGGAATTCATACCTTGACACCTTGTTATCAAATGATATTTTTCAAATATTTAAATTTTGTCAATAATATATAGCAATCCTAAATGAATCATGAGGATCTAAAGCTTGACAAGGAGCCTAAGACCCTTGCCTTTCTTACAAATGAAATAGGATTGCTATACATAGAATAAAGATGGGTAGAAGATATAAATCAACTACCCATCTCAATATATTTAGTGTAAGTTGAAATAAAGACTAGTTAACAGGAACAAAACCAGTATCAAGAGTTGGTTCATTGCACGCTGGAGCCAAGCTAGTGTTCAAATCAAAACCGTAGGTAACACTGCCAGCACCAGTAGCACCAGCAATACTAGAAGCACCACTGTTAACTGGAGGAAGTTTAGCCTCGCAAAGACTAGCTAAGGTTGTTGCTTCGTTAGTACCAGTAGGTGTTGCCAAGTTAACTGCACCTACATAAGCCTTGACGCTAGGTTCGCGAGGAACTGCACCACTGTATGCATTAGCATCTGTACCAGTTGTTCCTCTAGAAGCACCTGTGGTTGTGTAGGCGTAGTTTTCTGTCTGTGCAGCAACACCAATTGCCAAGTTAGGTAAGCTATCAGCAAAGCGTTGCTTTTCTAAATAGTAAGCTTGTTGAGCGCGGTTGGCGGAACCGACGTAGGTCTTAGCTTCAGACTGACGAGCTTTGGCAGCTTGGTTAAGGAACGAAGGAAGCGCGATCGCAGCAAGAATACCGATGATGATGATAACAACGAGAAGTTCGATCAGGGTGAAGCCCTTTTCTGAATCCTTCTTGTTGAGCATGTGTTGGATGAGCTTGGTCTTGAATTCAGATTTCATAATTCTTTAATCCCGTGTATGTCAAGAAAGTTAACTTGTTGGGTTGTTGTGAAAGTAACTTACCCACAAAAAAACAGGATGATATCACTCTGACTAAAAATATTTTTGCGAACTTTACATCTGTTACAAATAGGTTGTTAATCTTGTATCGAAAAATTGGTAGGGCAAACCATAGTTTGCGCTGATACATCCAATGCTCCAGGAGGGATAGGGCTGATATTTATTACATTAGCAATACAAAAAACAGTGTCAATTCGCACTACCTTAGGGATACCCACTCCCCCCACAAAAGCCTTGGTCGCTGACTTAGGCGTAGCAACATTTGTGATCAGTTGCTTAGGTTCTTCTGGGGTAATGTTTCCGTTCACACTCCCCGCAAGTATGCTGTAAGTATGGGATGTAGAATTTGCAGCTACCCCCAATGTAGCCATATCAGTAGTAAAAGTTTGTTTTTCTAGATAGTACGCCTGTTGTAATCGACTCATCATCGCGACATATGACTTAGCTTCGGCAAACCTCGCCTTGTCAGTTTGACTCAAAAATGATGGCAATGCGATCGCGGCTAGCAAACCAATAATAATGATTACCACCAATAACTCAATCAGTGTAAAGCCTTGTTCTTTTTGATTTACGTTACTAAAACCGCGATCGCGTAGCCATAGACTGACAATACATTCCAATTCCAAATTATTGAAGTTCACTTGCCCTCACCTACAGATAACTTTTACCCCTTGCCCTATAGATCAAGTTACCCATTTTTCCGAGATTTAAATCTCTCCAAAATGTTCCAAAATATTAAGGATTCTTGCTTCTAGATCGATCGCATTTCGCGCATTACAAAATACATTAGTCTTGAGACGGCGATCGCTACATAATCCAATCACTAAAATATTAATATGCTCAATATATGCAGCATTCAGCGCCGCCTTGCCCTCCTCATAAACAAGCGGGATACCTGGTTGAATAATGGCGAGATTTTGAAAAAATTGATTGGTACTAGCAAAACAACGATCTATATATTGACTTAGCAGGTCGAAATCCACCTCAGTTTTGCCTTGAATATCGCCGAGGGTGTAAGCAATCATGTCAATTGGGGTGCGATCGCTAATAAAAGGGCTAGCCGATTCTTGCCAAACCTGCTCGGCAGCATCCAAAACATGATTCTGCACAAACAGCCTTGTTTGAAAGTCCATTGGTTCCGCAGGATCTAAGCCAAGCTGTGCAAAAACTTGGCTGGTCGTAGTGCGGACAAAGGGGATATTTAGGAGTGAGGATATCGCGATCGCTAATGTTGTTTTGCCAGTCCGATGTGCGCCACAGAGTCCTAGATTGCCTTCAAGTTTAAACATCGTCTGGATCGATACCTAAAGCTCGTAAACGCTCAGCAAGGCGATTAGCACGTAGGCTTTCCTGCTCGGCGCGTAGGCTTTCCTGCTCAGCACGTAGGCTTTCCTGCTCGGCGCGTAGGCTTTCCTGCTCGGCGCGTAGACTTTCCTGCTCGGCGCGTAGGCTTTCCTGCTCGGCGCGTAGACTTTCTTGTTCAGCGCGTCTACGCTCTTGGGCGGTGCGTTGCTGTTCTTGCCAGACTTGGATTTCTGATTGCTGCAAACGTTGACTTAGTTCCACGGGCGACAAAAATCTCTGACCGTCGGGACGCGAGATGATTAAATCCTGTCCGATTGCCCAATCAAATCTAATTCCTAACAATGGACTAACCCAATTCAGCATTGATGGAATTTGGACTAGGCGATCGCCAACTCGCTGCCAGCCTTCTAAGATCAAATCATCGGGATCGTAAATGTAATATTCCTGAACCCCATAGGTTTGATAAAAGTCAAACTTATCTTCAAGGGAATCTTGACCACGCCGATCTTTATTACTGGGTGACAGGATCTCAAAAACGACCTGTGGGGCAATATTATCCTCTAGCCATTGTTTATAAGAACCCCTACGACCTTTGGGACGACCTAGCGCTACCATTACATCAGGTGCAACTCGTTTTTGAGTACGGCGCACTGGATACCAAAGTAAATCTCCCGCTACAAATACATTGGGGGCATCGGCATACATGATCTCTAGATTTTCTTTGATGATCACAATCCAGCGATATTGTTCGGTATTGTCAGCCATAGGATTGCCGTCACTGTCAGGATAATCGATCTCTGGAGCGATCGCTTCTTCAGATATTAGAGGTTGCAGAGTCATGGATTTACCCTCACCGAAACCTGTGCATGATTTATCCATTAAAACATAATCTTCCAAGCTCAGAAAGGCAGCCTTACTCGCCGCCACTTTAACTACGATGAACTTGCTTTTGCCAAAAACTTCTGAATTGGTAAAAGCATAATTGCTAATATCATGCCAATTTGATTCACATAATATTCTTGAGAATCAATAAAAACTCGGTTATCCCTCAAGATTAGAAATTTCCAGACTGTTCCCGTAGAGACAACTCCATAGATCTCTTCATAAGCCTGACCTTCTTGTTTATTAAAGATTTGTGCCGCCAACATTTCTGCAATACATTGCCCTAGCCCATTCTTGATATTTTCATTTTTTGCTTCCACGATCGCCATAATTGGTGCTCGAATAAAATACTGTTCTTTCGAGAAACTAATCAAATAATCACAGTAGCCTGCTAACCCTTTTTCCTTATCAACATTAAATTCTGTGCCAGAAAAGAGGCTGATTTGATAATTAGCTAAACGCCTCAACTCAGCAAGGATTGGCGCAATCAAAAATTCAGAACGTGATTTTTCTGTATTAATTGCTGTTGCTAGGGGTAAATATTCTGTGAGAGTTTGTTGCAAGTAGTCTGAAGGAGTAACACTTTCTAAAATTCCAAATAAATTGCAATCTTCTTCTAGAATTAAATTAAAAGCATTTTGAACCTTATCAAGCGTAGTAAAGTCACTGTAGGACATGATTTTAGCTCCTTTTGTTGGTTAATCCAAACCGTAGAGTCAGAACTCTCTAGAGCGCAACTTTACAGTTTGGGCGTTAGATCCCAAAAACTCTCTTAGCTCGGGACAGATAAGACTGGCGATCAGCTAAACCATTTGTGCCGCCATTGATGATTTTTGTGATTGTGAGGATATCATCACGATCAGCATGATTATTAAGTTTGCGAGTGTCCCAAAACCAGCCCGCACTGAGACAGGCTAGATCGAAATCTCCTAAACGCTGAGGACTGTTGATCAAATCCACGCCCAAGGCTCGACCACAATCAAGATAGTTGGCTCTTCCCGTAACTTGGATCAAGCCACGCCCCTTAAACCTCACACCGTCGCCAGCCTGAGTATTACCAAGATCCCTCCTTCCTTCATAGGCTGCACCAGAGGCGTATTCCTCATTAGTGTTAAATCCATCGCTTTCATGTCCCAATTGAGCAAGGAAATGCGCTTTACGCAGAGGTGTCGTGATTGCGTAACGCTGCATTGTGTTATTCAAGTGGGGCAGTAGCTTCTCAAGGCGATCGCGTCGGGAATAGGGGGCGATCACACTCAGTTGTTCTTGAGTAATCAAGCCAGAAGTTGCAGTTAGATTGGCTTCAGTAGTTCGGGGATATAAGCCCTCATATGGTTCTTGGTCGAGAAGACGGGGAGGCAAATTATTGAGAATCCGAATCGTGCTATCAACTAGTACATCCTTGGGGTTGAAATCATCTTTAAGTCCAGTAATCAATTGCTCTAAGCGCCGCGCTGCTAATTTGCGATGCTCAGTCAGATTCGGAGCTTGGTAAAGCCCTTCATAGGGATTTCGTAGAATGGGGCGTAAAGTTAAACCACTCATCACCCTGATTAAGTCATCAATGCGACCATCAGCACTATTATGTTTTGGATCAGTGATCTGAGCGATCGCTGCTACTAAGGTCTGAGCCGCTTGTTTGCGCCATGTTGATAAATCCGCCGCAGGGAAAAGTCCCGCATAGGGCGATCGCCCTGTCGGACGTGCAGGTAAATTACGTAAAAAACGAATCAAATCATCGATCGCCCCATCAAAAACGCTCCCTTCAACATCAGGGATTTTTGGCACGGAAGATTGAAGAGTTAACGCAGCTCGACTGCGCCATGTTGGTAAATCGGCTGCAGGAAGAATACCTGCATAGGGCTGTCGAGTTTCTGGACGTGCGGGTAAGTTATTTAACACGCGCACCAGATCATCCACCAGTCCATCTTTTTCATTAATCGTACTGCCGACAATTTTGGGAACCAGAAATCCAAGGGTTGCGGCTGCTTGCGATCGCCAAATCTCAACTTGTTTCATTGCCTTGATCGGGTAATTTCCACTTTGCGTAACACCATCATCTTATGAAACGCCCAAAAATTAATTTAACGAAGCAGGGATAACGGAAAAAGATTTTGCCTAATCCACTGACAATCCATTGGCGTAAACTAATGATCGCCACAGGCAAATATGGCTCCACCAAGGACTCAAGGTTAACGATGAAGCTATTTGCCCTTGCTTCGATAGGTACGGCAACTCTGATCGTAATCCAACAAAAAATTAAAAGGATAACCATAGCGATCGACACCAGCCGAAAAACTTTACTTTCTAGAAGATCGAGTAAATTTGTGAAAAATTTCTGGCTGGATTTTGGTAACGATGGCAAGGTCAGATTGAGTTTGGAATAAATCCACCAAATCATTAAGACCACAATCGGAGCAGCGCTCGCCATCGCCCAACATTGATTAGATAAATAAGCAGTTAAATCGGCTGAGAAACTAAATCTTTTCCCCAGATTTTGCAACGGATCACACCATGTAATTGTCGTTGTAAAAGATACAGCGGCGATCACAAAAGGACGTAATTTTTCTTCAACATAATTTGCGATCGCAGTTAAAAATTGCCGTGAAATTTGACTAACCAGAAAACTATATGTCCTTAAAATGCGATCGGCATGAGGATGTTTCAAGATATCTTGACAGACTTTTTGATTCAGATCGCCATCAATATTTATCAATGTTCTTAATATTAACTGCTGCTCAGCTTCAGGCAAACCAACAGTATTGTCAGAGTAATAAGTCCAAATTACAATTGCCCCTTGACGTTGGGCAGCCATGCCTACACTAGAAGCCAATACTTGCAATAATTCCTGACTATTAACCCGATAAATAATCTCATTCTTATCCGCTAAACCATGCGTATCTAGCTCTATCTGGGCAAGAACACTCGGGTTAAGCCATAGCTTAATTTCATCATCAACAATAGCCAACCAATTGGGCATAGCCACCATAATAAATTATCCAAATTTGTAAGGTTGCGCCCCGTAGGGAAGCAACCTTACAAATTTGGGTTTGTAATTAATTAAGTCCATCTGCATCCGTCTTAACGTTTCATTAGAGAACATGCCAAGCATATTCTCTAAAATTTATTTGGATCGGAATGGCATCAAGTCTTTGACTAGATTTACACAAGTCGTAATCAATCCTGACCATTGCTTCTCAGCATTATCAACCGCTTGATGATGCAAATCAAAAACTAGCTTTGCAATACTCGGATCAATTTTGCTTCTATTTGGAGTAAACAAGTCATCTAGAAATCGATTATTCAAATCGCCATCAAGTTGGAACTTAGTCTGAGCATAGATACGTTCACCATTCAAAGTAGACTGTTCAAACTCCCATAACTTACGAAGATATCGAATTGTTGGAGCGTCAGGAATTAGCTCGCCATCAGCATCTTTAGGTAGATCTATCTGGAGAACTTTTTTGGCAAGCTCCCCATAACAAACTTGTTCGGCCTCAAATTGCTCTTTTTGTCTAGGATCGCTTAAATTTTGGCGATTACTGAATATACGTTCAGCACGCTTATAAATTTCTAGATCTCGATTGTATCGATCAAGCTCAGTCTGGGTAGCTGCCGAACCTTTTTTTTGTAGCTCTTTACTACGATCAAGGAGCACTCTTTTGATGTCTTGTAAGCCTTCTTCAGTCTTATACATAACATTTTCGAGCAGATCAGCATAGAACTGTTTTGCATCAAATCTGGCGATCGGAATATGGCTGACGATCATCGTATTTACTTCTAGCACCGTAATTTCTTCTAAAACATCTTTGATGGTTTCTCGAAATTTATGAAGAGTAGTACTTTCTCCAGCACCATCTTTAGTTACTGCTGTTTTAGAAGTCGTAGGTGCTAATTCCGCAGATTTACTCGCAGGCTTGCTACCAACAGCTTTAACATGATTAGCATCATCTGCGGCATTACTTTTATTGTTTGTAGACCGATCTCGCATACAGATTCCTCAGTGACAGATCGTATAAACCAGAAGCGACTAGACCCGACTAAAGATGCGATCGCTACTAAAACTAGCCGTATTTTCTTCAGGCTCTGATTCATTTTCACCATTTAACAGCCCTGTTACCTTTTGCCCAATATCGACAAGAGTCTTAAGATTATTGGCGATCGTCTCTGAACCCTTCTCAACTTGAATCTCATGGAAGCCGCGCAGTTCTGCATAGGGAGAACCCTGCAAAAAGTCGGCTCCTAGCTCATTTTCGATATCACCATCAATCAGATTAATCTTTGTCTTTAAGCGATTACCTGCCCTATGGGTCGTATCTCCTTCATGGGCAACCCAAGTCACAATTTCTAACTGCACAAGGTCAGAAAATATTTCAATCAAAGCATCACCAAAGTTTTTGGTTTCTTTGAGTTTGCTTTGAAAACGAACGGATGCAGTTACGGATACCGACGAGGAACTTGAGTACGTCATAGATGATACCTAATTATAAAAATCCTGATGAATTTTGATCAAGACAGATATTTGATCAAGACAGATAACTGACTATTATTTTAAGCACTTAAACATAGACTTTTTCACAATAAAATCTTTTGCTAAAATCTTTTATAAGTAAGTTTTCTATAAATCTTTTGTAAATTAGTTTTGACAAAAGTTATTTAAGTGATTTCACTAAACATCACTAAACAATTTTAATGATAGTCAGATAGCTCAATTAATTCCATTGGCACAAAGCTTTCTTGTGGCAGCAAAATCAGTTGAGAGTAAATAAGTTTGCCAGTCATATCTATGCGATTGATGGCTATTCCCATAGGTCGCGGTAGTTGCGCGGCATAGGAGTCAGCATAGTAGCGATAAATCTGCTTAGCAGCTCTGATAATCATCGGATCGACTTTTTTGATTACAGGTTCTGGCTGTCTCTCAATTTGTTCAAGGCGCTGGGCGGCATATGACACAATGTAAACCCCTTAAATTTGACTATTATTTGCCTTATAAAAAGCTGCATCAGGACTTTAGCTGACTTTGTTTTTTTTAGCAAGATTTGAGCTAAGGATTATACATGAGTTGATATTTTTTGGGTTGCTATATAAGCAAAAATTAGCAAAAGATTTACGTACCTTCGGTACTGGCTAGTTTAAGTCGAAACAGTTTACTGTAGAAGATTTGGGGGAAATCAACATAACCCTTGTCGCGAATATTGGAGACAACTTCAGTTAAATAGCCAACAAATTCTGAATTTTCTAATATCATTTCATAGCTCATGTCAGCATCACCCTCGAAGGTCAATCGACACAAAGCCAGATCGGACGGCAAGTTAGCCACGCGCCATACAGCCATAAAAGAAATAGGCGAGCTTCCTTCTACATGACGCTCGCCTGTAATTTCACCTTGTTTATATAGGGAAATCGCATAGGGGAGAGCTTGACGCTTGTTTGGCTCTCGATAGTAGGGCATGTAGATTGAAACTTCTTGCGGTGGAGCAGCTTTAAGTTCGATCGCCATAGATGTTAGCGCCTTTATTAATATATGTTGCTATGAATTTTTACAAAAAAGATTAGCAGGTTTTTGCCTTATTACAGCAATTAACGATCAAACGAACCACTAGAAAAATTTTGAAAGTGTTGCAAAGCAACACTTTCAAAATTTTTCTAGATTTGGGGTTGGGTTTTAATTCACAGAAGTGTGGCAATACTTTTGTGAATTGGTAATGACTGATATTTATTAGTAGGGTGGGCAATGCCTACCCTACTAATAAATTAAGGGGAAACGCGATCAATTACAGTTATTTTGCCATCGGGTTGGACTTCCCAAACGTCATAGCTACCTTTGACATCGCCATATTCATCTAGATCAACATTGCCGCTAGCGCCTTGATAGTCAATGTCTGTACCAGCTTTGACCAGCTTGATCGCTTCGCAAACATCGCTGACCTCTTTGCCAGGGGCATTAGCAACTTCACGGATTTTGCTCTTGATGCCGTCGCCAGTGCCATCTTTTGCCGCTTCAGCCGCGATCGCAACTAAAGCCGCTGCGTCGTAGGAATGGGGAACAAAAGCGCCCAAATCTTGACCAGTTTTTTCTTTATAGATCTTGGTGAATTCGGCAAGAGACTTACCATCAGCTCCAGGCACAGTACCGATCGCACCTGCTAAAATCAATTTGCCTTCAGGGGTACTACCAATTAGCTTAGGAAAGTCTTCGGTCTTGACACCATCAGTGAGCAAAATCTTGACATCTTTGGTTAAGCCCTGCTCAAAAGCTGCCTTAATTACCGCACCGCCAGAATCAGGATAGAGAATTGCCGCAACTGCATCAGGCTTACTGCCAAATGCGCCCTTAGCCTCTGCTTCAAAGGTCGTAGCCTTTGGATCGTAGCGAGTCGGCTTACTTTTGTTGACAATTGTGCCACCGAGTTTTTCAAAAGCATCAACAAAGGCTTTCTCAAAACCCACGCCATAGTCATTATTAATTACGAGGGTCGCAACTTTTCGCGCTCCTTTTTTATAAGCAAGGTTCGCCAAAGCTAAAGCTTGGTATGTATCGGGTGGGGCAGTACGATACCAGTAACCATTAAATTCACCTTTCTTAGCACGTTCAGTAAAGACTGGGCTAGTGCTACCTGGAGAGATCATCACGACTTTATTTGGCACAGCGATCGCAAGAGCAGCCGTAGATACACTGCTGGCAAATGAACCAACAACAGCACCAACATTGTCCACTTTGACGAGTTTAGTCATCGCCTCAGCACCTGCTGGTGGATCGGTGCGATCGTCTTCTTTAAGGTAAGTGATTGGCTTCCCAAGCACACCACCGCATTTGTTGACTGTTTCCACAAGAAAATCAATCGATTTGATCATTGGTGCACCAATCGAGGATAGATCGCCTGTGATCGGAAGCAATGCACCTAAACGTAAGGTGTCTTTAATGCCACCACCACCTGAGCTTGTCGCGGGTGATGTGGCAGAGGGGGGGGTAGAATCAGTAACTGTATTGCTTGGCTGACAAGCCACAATCCAAATTGTGGTCACTGTTGCTAGCAGTGCTAGACAGAGTGTGGAGAAAAACCTTTTAGTCATGGTTACGATGGACTACGATCATATTTACGAAGTTGCTGTAATTGTATCTGCAAAAGTATCTGCAAAGTCTCATGACATCTACCATTGATCCACGCCGACAAAGAGAACTAGTCCGCTTGTTGGAGCGGATGGGGCTAGAGCAATCAACACTAGAACGAGTTAATTCCGCTGGATTTGATTGGTTATTAATCGATCAAGCTTTGGTACATCCCAGTTTCTCAAATGATTACAACAATGATCAATTAGAGTTTGTGGGCGATAGCGTGCTGCGCTTGTCTGTGAGTTTGTTTTTAAAAGAGCGTTATGGCGATCGCAAAGTGGGGGACTTAGCCGCTCTGCGATCGCATCTTGTCAGTGACAAAACCCTAGCTGAAATAGCGAGTATTTATGAGTTGCAAAAATATGTTGTGGTCTCTAATGCGGCGCGTAATGATCCTCAGGCTTTGCGATCGCTGCTGGCGGATGCCCTTGAAGCATTAATGGCTGCGCTATATATTGCGACTTGCGACTTAGCCTATATTCGCAAATGGCTCGATCCACATATGCAGCATTTTGCAGAATCATTATTGGCAATTCCGGCACTGGGAAATTACAAAGTTGCCTTACAAGAATTAACTCAAGGTCGCTGGAAACGTTTACCTGAATACCGCAACGTTGATGGAGTTAACAATCTTTTTTGTGTAGAAGTATGGTTTGACGATCGCTGCTGGGGCAAAGGTCAAGGCAAAAGTATTAAAGCGGCTCAACAAGAAGCTGCTGCGATCGCCCTTCAAAAGATGTCTCAGTTATAAATTACAAACCTAAACCCATGAGGTGCAACCTCATGGGCAACCTTAGAAACCATTTAAGAATTACTTTCTGCGGTCAAAAGTCCTAAGAGATCCCCCTCAATCCCCCTTAAAAAGGGGGAAGAATTTAATTCTCCCCCCTTTTTAAGGGGGGCTGGGTGGATCTAGACAATTCTCAAATGGTTTCTTATAAGGTTTGGTTTTGATCGGGAATTGCTGTTGGACAAAAAAGGGCGCTTTGCAGCCTTTTTTTATTTTTCTTATTAAAGTTTACGGATAGGTGTATAAATACTTAGCGTCAAACCATAAATTTCTCTGCAAATACAGGATAAGCATCGTAATATTTCTTAGTGTGCTAATTTCGCTCGTCTGATCAATTTTTTAAGATTAGTGCTTCGTGTGGTAAGAAGGAGTCAAGAGTCATTCTGATACTAATATCGATCCTAGCCGCCCTAAATGCTGTGGCAGCAATGTGGCTACTACTGTATGGGCTTAATGCTTATTGGCTCACTGCTGTCCATAAGCCTAAGCTATCTCTAAGGAAACATCTGGTATTCTCGCGACTTAATCCTGCGAGAGAATACCAAACAGTTCAAGCTGCAACAACATCTTTGCCAAGTTCAGGCGCGATCGCTGTCAATAATTTTGATAACTTTGAGAGATTTCGCCTCGACAAGCCTCTAACTAACGGCTTTAGTAGTTATGTTTTGGCAGTCGATCCACCTGAACATCATGCGATCGCCTTAGAAGATTTACCAATTGTCACTATTCAGCTACCAATCTTTAATGAGCGCTATGTTTCGCGCCGTCTAGTAGATGCCGTCTGTCAGATGGATTATCCACGCGAGAGAATGCAAATTCAAGTACTCGACGACTCTATTGACGATACACAAGCAATTCTCAGCGAAACTGTTCAAGAATATCAAAATCATGGCTTTTGGATTGAATATATCCATCGCGTCAATCGGTCAGGATTTAAAGCTGGAGCTTTGCAGGATGCAATGCCGTTTGTGCAGGGAAATTACATTGCCATCTTTGATGCTGATTTTATTCCTTCCGTAAACTGGCTCAAAGATACTATTCGGCATTATGTCAATTCCCCCAATGCGAAAGTTGCAGTTGTGCAGACTCGTTGGGGACATATCAACTCTGAATATTCGTTACTTACCAAGTTGCAATCGACAGGAATTGACGGACATTTTGCGATCGAGCAGCAAGCTAGAGCAAATAATGGATATTTCCTAAACTTTAATGGTACGGCGGGAATTTGGAATCGTGAGGCAATTATTGATGCTGGTGGGTGGCACGCAGATACTTTAGCTGAAGATATGGACTTGAGCTATCGTGCTCAACTCAAAGGTTGGCAAGTGGTTTATGACAATGATATTGTCGCGCCCGCCGAGTTGCCTGTGGCGATGCTAGCCTTTAAGTTACAGCAATTTCGCTGGGCAAAGGGTAGTATTCAATGCGCCAAGAAGCTAATTGCCCCAATCTGGAAGGCTGAGGATCTTAGTCTGCTGGTAAAATTTCAAGCCACAATGCATTTGACAGGATATTCAGCGCATCCTTTGATGTTGCTATTGATTTTGTTGTCAGTCCCTCTAATGTTGATTACACCTGATGATGCGAGCGCTTTGCGCATTTCCTTTGAGAGCTTGTGGGCAATCTTTATGTTGCCTGCAACCTTTGGTCCCCCATTTTTATATGTCCATGCCCAACGAGAGCTTTATCCAAAGTCTTGGACTCGTCGCCTCGGTCGTATTTTCCTACTTGCCGTACTTGGCACAGGTATTTCTTGGAGCAATAGCCGAGCCGTATTTGCTGGTTTATCGAATACGGGTGCAAATTTCCGTCGCACTCCTAAGTTTGATATTAAGCACAAGAGCGATCGCTGGGAAAATAAAGCTTACAAAATCCCCCTTGATGCTACTGCAATAATCGAGCTAAGTTTGTGTATTTATAGCGTAATTGCTTCAGGATTGGCATATAGCAAAGGGTTGTATATCACTTTGCCTTTTATGGTGCTGTACGCGTTGAGCTATGGCTATGTTGGTGGTCTGACCCTATGGCAACATTGGCAACAATCACGAAATTAAAAAAAGGGGTGCTTTGCACCCTTTTTTTATGAATAAAATTAGAGATTGCAAAGCACCCTCTAATTTTATAATTATCAGTATGTGGTCAATTATTATCCCAACCTATAATCGCCTACCCATATTGCAAAAGTGTTTGCAAGCGTTGGAAGCTCAAAATTTTGCGCAACCCTATGAGGTTGTAGTAGTTGATGATGGCTCCACCGATGGCACGGTGGAATTTTTGCAAAACCATGTAGACGAGTTTCCTCATGTTCGTTTAATCCTGCAAAACCATGAAGGCGCAGCGATCGCAAGAAATACAGGAATCGATGTTGCTTTAGGCGAAACGATTGTCTTTATTGATAGTGACCTCGTCGTTACACCAGTATTTTTGTCTGCCCATGCCAAGTCTCTTGCAAGAAGCGATCGCGCATTTACTTATGGCTTGGTAATCAATACTAATAATTTTGAAAATCCGACCTCTGAAAAAATTAAAATCCAAGATATTTCCACAGCCTTTTTTGCGACTGGTAATGTGGCGATCGCCAAGCATTGGCTGATCAAAGCTGGAAAATTTGATACTAGCTTTCGTCAATATGGCTGGGAAGATCTAGAGCTAGGTGTGCGCCTCAAAAATTTAGGATTGAAATTAATTAAATGTCCCGATGCTGCTGGCTATCATTGGCATCCTGCCTTTACGATTGAGCAACTACCTCGACTTGTCGATGTCGAAGCCCAGCGCGGACGCATGGGTGTAGTTTTTTACAAAAAACATCCAACATGGACAGTCAGAATGATGATTCAGATGACATGGCTGCATGTAATTCTTTGGGGGGTATTGTCCTTGGGTGGTTTACTTAATGAGCGATCGCTTCGTCCATTGCTCAAGTGGCTGATCGATAAGGGTAAACCCCAATTAGCTCTAGAAATCGCTAGAATTTTCTTAAATTGGTACAACGTCAAAGGCGTATACGCCGCCTATCGAGATGATATTAACTCAATCCAAGCCAAATCCTGAAGTCAGAATTGAACAACCTCTAATTACATGGGAACAGTTCAAGCTGATTCAACGAGGTTTTGCGGATGCACGGGGAATTCGGCTAGCTTATTACGAGGGAATTTTAGAGATTGTGTCTACGTCAGTCGATCATGAGCTAATTAAAACGATTATTGGCGCATTGTTGGAATTATATTTCTTAGAGATGGAAATTGAGTTTTTCCCTATGGGGCAAGCCACTCAAGAAAAAGTAGAACAAGTCTCTTTACAGCCCGATGAATCCTATAGCTTTGGTAGTGCTAAAAAGATTCCCGATCTCGTCATTGAAGTAATTTTGACTAGCGGCAATACTGAGAAATTAAAGAAATATTATTTGCTCGGAGTCCCTGAAGTTTGGTTATGGGAGGATGGAGTTCTTGATATTTATCATCTAGATACTCAAAGCGATCGCCAATATTGCAAATCATCCACTAGCAAATTTTTACCCAACCTCGACATGGCAACATTGCAACGTTGTATTTTATTTACATCACCACTTGAAGCCCTAAAAACTTTTAGACAGGCTTTTCGGCAAAGTCTATGAAAGTTTCCTTAGAATTCCTCTACCATTTTCATTGCGATCGCTGTCGTAAATGGTGGAGCCGTGCGGACATTGAGCCACAAATTGGTGAGCAGGTTTATTGCCCCTATTGTGGTCACATTAATACAGTGGAAGCAGTGCAAACTTTTCGGAATGCAGCACGCGGCGGCAGTTGTCTTAGTCAACGCCCTGACGAAATTTAGTACTTTGCGCTTTAAAGTAGAGAGGTCGCTTTGCGTTCTTTCTACTTTGATAGTGAATATATGAATACTCCAAATATAATTCTGGCGGGATATCTTGCGGGAGCTACCGATTACATCCCGATCGCCCAAAAATTACAAAGTAAAAACTTATCGGCAACAGTCGTCCCTTTGAAATGGTGGGATTGGGTTCCGACTGTCGGCGGACGCTCGATCGCGCCAATCTTAGAAAAACTTGACCAAACCGTAAATCAGGAATTAGAAAAATCAGGTGCATCGAAAGTAAATATCATTGCCCATTCCGCAGGTGGCTGGCTATCACGGATTTATCTAGGCGATCGCCCCTATTACGACAAGGTTTGGAATGCGCGTTCTAAGGTTGCCAAACTGGTTTGTCTGGGAACTCCTCAACGTAGTCTCGAACCTTGGTCACTGCCAAATTTAGGTTTTGTCAATGACAATTATCCTGATGCTTTTTATGATGATATTGAATATATCTGTGTGGCAGGAAATGCGGTACAGGGCAAAAAATCTACGCCAAAAAAATGGCTTGCCTATAGTAGTTACGAACTCACGATTGGTCAAGGTGATGTCTGGGGCGATGGCATAATTCCGATTGAGGCGGCTTATTTGGATGGAGCGCAGAATATGGCGATCGATGGG
>Ga0315906_10005274_pt1 | contig 16330 bp, 17 predicted proteins | sample LakEriMetagenome_4_FD_203526 | JGI IMG/M metagenome (GOLD analysis project Ga0315906, IMG submission 203526) | Freshwater fungal communities from buoy surface, Lake Erie, Ohio, United States - Buoy 2 MA122 | ecosystem: Environmental > Aquatic > Freshwater > Lake > Lake biofilm | place: USA...
CGAACCTCCACGAGGCAGTTAGCTATAGCGCAAAGTTCAGTGGTCGACCCTGGTCGCCATCCATCGCTGAACGGCGGCTCTACACTACGTTTGTCCTGTTATCCTCACCCCCGAGACAAGAGGGCATGTCTGCCGAAAATTTCATCACCCCACAGTGGTAAAGAACTGATGCAAATCTAAGGTTAAGCCACAAAACTTGATAAAAATTCAAAGAAAATTTTGTAATTATTGAAAATATTCAATAAATTGCATCACTATTTGAATTGATTATAAAACGAACAACGATTATGCCTTCAAAATTAAATCTTGACAAACTCGACTTGCAGATCATCCAGATCATGATGCAAGATGCGGGGATTTCATATGCGGATCTCGGTAAGCAACTTTTTGTTTCGGGTGGTACAATCCACGTCCGTATCAAAAAATTGCAAGAACTCGGTATTGTTAAAGGTACGCGATTGAACGTTGATTTGAAAATGCTGGGATACGATATCACTGCATTTGTCGGCATCTACCTGGAAAAAAGTTCATTGTACGATCAGGTGGCAGAGGACCTCAAGCAAATTCCAGAAATTGTACGCCTCAACTATACCACTGGTAATTATTCCATGTTCCTGGAAGTCGTGGCAAAAGATATCAATCAACTCAAATTCGTATTGCACGACCAATTACAAAAGATCAAAGGAATTGAACGAACTGAAACATTGATATCGCTGGAGGAAAGTTTCAATCGCAATGTTCCAGTGGCAGGCTGAGTGCTAACGCACCTTCCTTCCTTTCCATTCGTACGATTTGAAAAATCCCATTGTAGCAGAGCCTACTATATAAAGTACATACACGGGCTGAACTGGTAAAAACCATTTCATCAATTCTTTCTTCCCAAAAAAATGGGCAGCTCTGCTCATGAATGAATATTCTACTGCTGCCTTAGCTGCCAACAACAAAACGGTAAAGAAAATCAAGCGGGGTTGTGCAATCGATGCAATCATCATCGAAAAAAGAATCAGGTTCAAAACATATACAACCAGCAATACCGATTTTATCCATCCACTTTGAAAAACAGTTGATTTCCCGGCCCATCGGATCCGCTGTTGAAAGAATTCCTTCCAGCTGGAAACCGGCTCGGTGTCTACAATGACAGCTTGCTGATAACAGTAACCAACTTTACCAGGATAGGCTCGTGCAATTTTTTCCATCAGTAGAACATCATCGCCGGAAGCAACGTGATCGATTCCCTGAAATCCATTCACATACCGAAATGCAGAACGCGTATATAAAAGATTAGCTCCATTGCACAGGTTAAATCGTTTTGCACTCACGGCCGCAGCGGTGATGGCTTGCAGGGAGAGGAAGTCGAGCGACTGAAAACGTTCGAGACAATTTCGTTCTGTTCTTATCCGAACCGGCGCGGCAATCAACTCTGCTTGTGTGGTATTGCGATAATGCAACAGGGTAGAGAGCCACGTGGTGGGATGCGTACAATCGGCATCGGTTGTAATTATAATTGAATGGGTGGCAAGTGCAATTCCTTTTGACAGCGCCGCTTTCTTTCCGTGTTTTTCTTCTTCCAATCGCGCATACCGAACTCCTCGATGGCTGTACTGCTGAACAATCTCTGCGGTACGGTCCTCCGATCCATCGTCAATCACCACAATCTCATATTCATCAGCACCGCAATCTTGCGCCAGGAGTCCCTCTAAGCATCTTCCGATGTATCGCTCTTCGTTTCGGACAGGAACAATTACACTGGCTTTTTCCAAATCGCTTATCGTGACGGCCGACGTACTACGAATCTGTAAAAGATCCAGCTCCGCACGGGCAATGATCAGCCCATACAGCAAGACAAACACACACCCGATGTAAAATAAGATCATGATCGTTGCGTTAAATTTCATTCTTTTCTCCCAAAATCATTTTACGGATCCGAGAAATTCCCTACCTTTATATAGTTGCATAACTAACTATATGCCAAACAACCAATTTAGGCGAGGGGAATTGTACAGCTTCATCACGGGGATGGCATCGACTGCGATAGCGAGGCGATTGCAAAAAAATTTTAAGCAGGAAGGAATTGAAATCACAATTGAACAATGGAGTGTGCTCTATCATCTCTGGAAAAAAGATGGCATAAGTCAGCAAGAGTTATGCACCGCATCCTTTCGTGATAAACCCAGCATCACGCGATTGGTTGATAATCTCGAAAAACTCAAGTTGGTGAAGCGCATGCCATCGCCAACCGACAGAAGATCGAATTTGATTGTGTTGACCGACAACGCAAAAAAATTACACGATCAAACGATGGAGATTGCATCACGAACATTGAACGAAGCACTGGAAGGCGTGAGCGCAGGTGATGTGGAGCGAGCGAAACTTGTTTTGCAACAGGTATACGATAATTTAAAATAGTCAACTTTAAATCATACACCATGTCAACCGCACACACATCCACACCCGTCATGAAAGGCGGCGGTTCGCTAACCATCGAATCCCTTCCAGCACATACTTTTATTCCGGAAGATTTTTCTGAAGAACAGAAAATGATGATGGACATGTGTCATCAGTTCCTGCATGCAGAAGTATATCCGCATTTGGATCGAATCGATCAATTGGAACCGGGACTCATGCCGAAGCTCATGGAGAAAGCAGGGGAGATGGGATTATTGGGCATTTCGATTCCCGAATCGTATGGTGGATTGGGTAAAGATTTCATGTCGGCTATCATTGTTGCAGAGGGACTTGGAGCGGGGCATTCGTTTTCAGTGGGACAATCCGCTCATACCTGTATCGGCACCTTGCCTATACTTTATTTTGGTACCGACGCTCAAAAAGAAAAGTACATTCCAAAACTTGCCAGCGGAGAATGGAAAGCTTCCTACGGACTCACAGAGCCCAATAGCGGCAGTGATGCGCTGAGTGCAAAATCAACAGCCAAGCTGAGCGATGATGGGAAACACTATATCCTCAATGGACAAAAATGCTGGATCACCAACGGAGGATTTGCGGATGTATACACGGTCTTCGCAAAAATTGATGGACAACATTTCACGGCATTTATTTTAGAGCGGGGCATGGAGGGATTTACACAAGGTCCCGAAGAACATAAGATGGGCATCAAAGGATCTTCTACTGTTCAACTGTATTTTCAAGATTGCAAAGTGCCAGTTGAAAATGTGTTGGGGGAAATAGGAAAAGGGCATGTAATCGCATTCAATATTTTGAATATTGGTCGACTTAAACTCTGTGCTGCAACACTGGGTGGAGCAAAAGAATGTTTGAAGCGCACCATTGAATATGCAAAGACACGCGAGCAATTCAAAAAACCGATCTACGAGTTTGGAGCCATTCAGCAAAAGTTGGCTGAGATGACCATTCGCAATTGGGTTACGGAAGCCGGACTGTATCGTGCATCCATGTGGATTCAGCAGAAAGAAGAAGAATTACTCGCCGCGGGAAAACCTGTGAATGAGGCATTGCTTGCAGCAGCAGAAGAGTATGCAATTGAATGTGCGATGATCAAAGTATTTGGATCGGAATTGCTCGATTATGTTGTGGATGAGTCGCTACAGGTGCACGGTGGAAATGGATTCAGTGATGAATACAATGTTTCGCGCGCGTATCGTGACAGTCGCATTAACCGCATATACGAAGGCACCAACGAAATCAATCGTTTGTTGACAGTCGACATGGTACTCAAACGCGCCATGAAAGGTCGTTTGGATTTGATGGGCCCTGCAATGGCTGTTCAAAAAGAACTGATGAGCATTCCTGATTTTGGAAGTACAGATGATACTCCATTTGCAGAAGACCGCAAGGCCATTCAGCAATTCAAGAAAGCCATTCTGATGGTGGCAGGTGCTGCGGTGCAGAAACTCATGATGAAGTTAGAATCCGAACAGGAGATCCTGATGGGCATCGCTGATATGGCGATTGAAACTTTCCACGCGGAAAGTGCATTGTTGCGTGCGATGAAATTGGTGGAACAAAAAGGAGAAGCCAACTGCGGATATGAATTGGATATTGCACGGACCTATCTCTATGATGCAGCCGACCGGATCAATAAGTCGGGCAAAGATGCAATCAATGCATTTGCGTCAGGCGATGAACAGCGAATGATGTTATTGGGATTGAAACGCTTTACAAAGGTGGCTCCTTTCAATACGAAGGATGCGAGGCGAAGGGTAGCCGCCAGGTTGTAAGACCCTCCAGCCAGGAGGTTGGGGAAAAGCAAAAGACCGGTAGAAACCGGTCTTTTTGTTTATTACGTATGACTATACACTTAATTGGCAGTTTTTTGTAAAGAACCGTAGTATTTGCTGATGTCGGTTACGCCTTTCTTCATTTCCTCCGGAGTATTGGAGAGAGTAAAATTATCCCACTGAGCATAACCCGGTTGAGTAGGGCGCAGAATTGAAGATTCTTTTTTTGCTTCGTTGCTGGAGTAAGCCAGACCTGTTGCAATTACACCGGTTGAGATCAGCGAAATCAGTCCCAATATGAACCTCAAATCATTTGCATGCCTCATTGGATCCATCAGGTGCATGCTCAGCATGAGCGTATAGGAACCGAAGGCGAACACGATACCTGCCAGCACGATGCTCTTTTGAACGTCTTTGTTTTCGTACAAAGTCACTTTAAGATAATGTACGAAGAGGAACGAAGAGATGATGAAGACAGGAACAGATCCAACCAGCATGATATTGATCAGATTACTTTCGTTGACACCTTTGAATGCCAAGGCAATCGAGTTGGAAGTGAGTAAACCGGCAAGGGTAACTCCCATTACGCGATTGAACCGCTTGTTGTCAGTCAACTGAACCAAAATCACCAGCATCAGAGGGGCCTGTATGACCGATGAAATGGTATTCATAATGGATGCAAATCCTTCCGTGATCATGGCGAATTTTTGCACCATCAGGGTAGCAACCACCGGCATCAAATAAACAGCAATCAGTGCTGCAAAATTTGTTGTGCTGATGATCTTGTTTGAGTTTTTTGTTTTCATTGGATATTGGATTTAAAACGGGCTCACACTAAAAACGTATATCGAGATCGCGTATTATAAAATGGTCATGAATCGGTCAAAATTGAGGGAAAGTGCTTTTTTGTATACGTATTTATACGATATGCTTTGCCGTGATTTGAGTAAATTTGAGCTCTAACTGATCATATGGGACTACAGAACACGTTCATTCATCATGTTTATTTTTGGCTGAAGAACCCTGAAAGCAAAGAAGATGCGCAAGCGTTGATTGCGGGATTGGAGGCGTTAAGTAAGGTTCCTGAAATCAAGTTGTTTCACATCGGCGTGCCTGCCGCTACCGATCGTGAGGTGATCGATGCCAGTTATGCTGTTTCCTGGTTAACGGTGTTTGAGACATCAAAAGATCAGGATGTGTATCAGGATCATCCCTTGCATTTGAAGTTCATAGCCGACTGCTCGCATTTATGGAGTCGCGTGAAAGTATACGACTCCATTCAGCATCTATAATATATTATATACGTTTCATGCTACAACGTGGCCGATCGGCAGCCTTAGGTTTTATTTTCGTTACTGTTCTCATTGATGTGATCGGTTTTGGAATCATCATTCCCGTATTGCCTCAACTCATCCAGGATTTAACTGGAGGCAATATGAGTGAAGTGTCGCGTTACGGCGGTTGGCTGATGTTCACCTATGCGTCTATGCAATTTCTGTTCGCTCCCGTTTTAGGTAACCTGAGTGACCGGTATGGAAGAAGAACCATCATCTTAATTTCATTATTTGGATTTGGATTGGATTACCTGTTGCTGGCTTGGGCACCTACTATTTTCTGGTTGTTTATTGCACGCATTTTTTCTGGAATTACCGGAGCGAGTATAACTACTGCCTCTGCCTATATCGCCGACATCAGCACGCCTGAAAAACGAGCTCAGAATTTTGGAATGATTGGAGCTGCGTTTGGATTGGGTTTCATCATTGGGCCATTTATAGGAGGGGTGTTGGGACAATACGGCGATCGGATTCCATTCTTGTTTGCAGCGGGACTCACGTTAGTCAACTGGGTATATGGGTTTTTTATTTTGCCTGAATCCCTTCCATTGGAAAAACGTCGACGATTTGAATGGTCCAAAGCCAATCCAGTTGGTTCGCTTTTGCACCTGAAGCGTTATCCCGGAGTAGCAGGGTTGATTGTGGCGTTGACCTTATTGTATATCGGGGGACATGCTGTGCAGAGCACCTGGAGTTATTATACAATGGAAAAGTTCAAGTGGAATCCGGCGATGATTGGATATTCATTGGCGTTTGTTGGATTGATGATTGCGCTGGTACAGGGAGGGTTGATTCGTGTGGCGATTCCAAAGCTGGGACAATCCCGTGCTCTTTTCATTGGTTTAGTGATGTATACCATTGGAATGTCACTTTTTGCATTTGCTCATTCCACCATCGCCATGTTTGCTTATACTTTTGTGTATTGTTTGGGTGGCATTGCTGGTCCTTCGCTTCAAGGAATCATTTCTTCGCACGTCCCATCCAATGAACAGGGAGAATTACAGGGGGCGTTGACCAGTCTCATGAGCGCAACTTCCATTGTGGGACCATTGCTCATGACCAACCTGTTTTCATTTTTCAGTAAGGATCCTAATCACTATTATTTTCCCGGCGCACCCTTCATTGCGGGAGCGTTTTTCTTTCTTCTGAGTACTTTTCTCTCTTATTCCAGTCTTCGGGCGGAGCGACAAAAGGCTGGTTTTTAGACAATTCCCTGTTAAAAAGCAGGTTTTGACAGTTTTAAGACAGAAATAATTAGGGCGGTGAGCTTTATTGGTCTACTTTTGACCTGTTAATTTGAGTTAAGTACAGTATTTGGTAATTGAAAGTCTATTCTGCTAAGCAAGTTCTGCTAATAGTAAGTCTTCTTTACTCCTGTGTTTGCCTCATGTATTTTTAAACAAATTTCATTTGAAATGAACATTTATGTTTCAAATTTAAGCTTCAACGTACAGGATGAAGACTTAAACGGATTCTTCGCCGAGTATGGTGCAGTATCTTCAGCCAAGGTGATCAAGGACAAGTTCACCGGTCGCAGTCGTGGTTTCGGTTTCGTAGAAATGCCAGATGATGCAGCAGCACAGAAGGCAATTCAGGAACTGGACGGTGCAACTGTAGAAGGTCGTGCCATCAAGGTAAGCGAGGCAAAGCCTCGTGAAGAGCGCCCCAGCAACGGTGGTGGCGGTCGTCGCAACTTCGGTGGCGGCGGTGGCGGAAACCGTTGGTAAGCGCGTCTTACACCGATTTGAGAAGGGAGCTTAGGCTCCCTTTTTTTATTGCTATGGGTCTGCGGTGCATGATGAATCACCACGTGTGAACCACCATTTTATCGTATATTTAATGTTGTAAAAATTTGTTATGGCCGAAGCAGTTCAGGCAGGTGCGACTGCCCTCACTTCAAAAGATTTTCAAACGGATCAGGAAGTAAGATGGTGTCCGGGTTGTGGCGACTATTCCATCCTCGCACAGGTTCAGAAGATCATGCCCACTCTGGGTATTCCTCGTGAAAACATTGTAATCGTTTCCGGCATCGGATGCTCCAGTCGTTTTCCTTACTATATGGAAACTTTTGGTATGCACTCCATTCACGGACGCGCCACTGCCATTGCCAGTGGACTCAAAGCAGCTCGTCCCGAGTTGAGTGTCTGGATAGTAACCGGTGATGGAGACTCCCTCAGCATCGGCGGAAATCATACCATTCATTTGTTGAGGAGAAACTTTGATGTCAACATCATGCTCTTCAATAATCAGATATATGGATTGACGAAAGGTCAGTATTCTCCCACATCGGAAGAACACAAGATTACCAAGTCAACTCCCTTTGGTTCTATCGATCATCCGTTCAATCCAGCCGCATTGGCGATGGGAGCGGATGCTACGTTTGTTGCTCGAAGCATGGATCGTGATCCCAAACATCTTCAGGAATTATTGTTACGCAGTAATGCTCATAAAGGAGCCTCTTTTCTGGAGATCTATCAGAACTGCAACATCTTCAACGATGGAGCATTTGAGATCTTCACTGAAAAAGGGACTAAGCCGATGGAGACGTTGTTCTTAGAACAAGGCAAGCCGTTGGTATTTGGTGCCAACAAAGAAAAAGGGATCAAGTTGGATGGATTCAAGCCGGTTGTGGTGGATCTTTCGGCTGGTCATTCTGCAGATGATTGTTGGGTACATGATGAGCGTGATTTTTACAAAGCACAGATACTGGTCCGCATGTTCGATGATCCTCGCATAGAGGGACACCTTCCCCGTCCCTTCGGTGTGTTTTATGAAACCGATCGTCCTTGTTACGAGGATCAGCTCCAATTGCAGATTGATGATGTGATCGCTAAGAAAGGGAAAGGCGATCTCAATAAGCTGCTCAGGGGCAACGAGACCTGGACCATCACCTAGATGATTGTTGAGATTCATCCTCAGAACCCGCAAGAGCGGTTGATTAGAAAAGTGGCGGATGTGTTGCGGGAAGGCGGGGTAATCATTTATCCAACTGATACGGTGTATGGGTTAGGGTGCGATATCTTTCAGCCCAAAGCAGTCGAACGCATTTGTCGCATCAAAGGCATCGATCCGCAAAAAGCCAATCTTTCGTTTGTATGCAGTGATCTTTCTGATCTCAGCAAATATGCCAAGGCAATCAGTACTCCGCAGTATCGGTTCATCAAGCAATACATCCCTGGACCGTTTACCTTTATTTTACCTGCTAGTCGCGAGGTCCCCAAAATCCTCAAGAGTCGCAAAGACACCATTGGTCTCCGTGTACCGAATCATCGGATCACGCACGCTATTGCAGCGGCGTTGGGCCATCCAATTCTGAGTTCTTCATTACCCGGTGAAATGGTGGAAGAATATACCGATCCGGAACTCATTCATGAAAAATTTGAGAAGCTGGTCGACCTCGTGGTTGACGGTGGCATCGGTGGCATGGAGTATTCCACTATTGTTGATATGACCAGTGAAGAACCGGAGATTGTGCGCCAGGGTTTAGGAGCGATAAGTTAAAATAATGTCGGGATATCAATTGATCGGACGATGAATGTTCGCCGGTGATGAATACAACGACCGTACTGTGCAATCGCATCTACGTGATCGCGTGTTGCATAACCTTTATTTTTTTTCCAGTTGTACATTGGAAATTCCTTATCCAATTTCAGTAGGTAGTCGTCGCGATACGTTTTAGCAAGAATGCTTGCTGCTGCGATGGATGCAAATTTTGCATCACCTTTTATTACTGTAGTGTGCGGTATTTTTTTATATGCTTTGAATCGGTTACCGTCGATCAACAGGTGTTGGGGTGTTTTTTTCAAAGCGGCAATTGCCAGGTGCATTGCCTGAATGGAAGCATTGAGGATATTGATGGAGTCGATTTCTTCGGGATCCACTTTTGCAACTGCCCAGGCCATGGCTTCTTGCTCGATGCAGGTCCTTAGTTCATACCTCACCTTTTCCGCTATTTTTTTTGAGTCGTTCAGCAAGGGATGATGGAAATCGGCCGGCAGGGCCACCGCTGCGGCAAATACCGGTCCCGCGAGACAGCCCCTGCCGGCCTCATCGCAACCCACTTCCAGTATTCCCTTATTCAAAAACGGTTTCAGCATCTGCTACAAAGTACCCAAAAAAATTCATCAAAATCGTGCGATGCGACACGCCCGCAATACCTTTGCGCCATGCAAAACAGTACTTCCCATGGCCGATCCAATCCAGTAGCCATCTGGCTGTTGATCGGAGTGTTCATGATCATCGTGCAGGTACTCTTGGGGGGCATCACGCGACTTACCGGTTCGGGATTATCCATAACCGAATGGAAGCCAATCCTCGGGGCACTTCCTCCGATGAATGAAGCCGACTGGAACCAGGCATTTGAACAATACAAACAGATTGGTCAATATAAGCACCTCAATTTCGAATTCACGTTATCGGATTTCAAATTCATTTATTTCTGGGAATGGTTTCATCGCGAGTGGGCTCGTTTCATTGGAGTGGTATTCATCATTCCTTTCATTTGGTTTGTGGTGAAACGCCGCATTGAAAAGTGGATGATCAATCCCATGATCATTTTGTTTTTATTGGGATTGCTGCAGGCAATGATTGGTTGGATCATGGTGGCCAGTGGTCTGAACGATGAAATGCTGTATGTAGATCACATTCGTCTTGCAGTTCATTTTATTTCTGCATTGGGACTCTTGTGCTATACGTTGTGGTTTGCATTGCGATTGCTCATCCCTGCATCCGAACAAGTCATACATCCTGTGATGCGCCAGCGTACCCAATGGGTATTGGTCTTGCTCGTTCTGCAGTTGTTGTTTGGTGCGTTTATGGCGGGACTCAAAGCGGTGCATTTTGCAACGACTTGGCCTTCCATCAATGGCGAGTATATTCCCTCCAGTTTATTCACTAGCAATTGGTCTGATCTCACTCACGATCCAGTTGCTGTACATTTCATTCACCGAAACCTTGCTTATGTATTAGCAGTTCTGATTATACTGTGGCAGGTGCAGGTAAAAAAGATCGATGGAGGACAATTATTCAATCGATTCACATCGATTCCTGCTGTATTGGTTCTGGTACAAGTAGTGTTAGGGATTCTAACGGTACTTTATGCAAACAACAGCACCGCCCTGTTATGGTTGGGGGTTTCCCACCAATTCACCGGCATGATGCTGTTGTTGTCGCTGTTAGTTGTTCTTTATTTCTTTGCACGACGGAAAACGTAGCGGGTAATAAAAATACCCACGCCATCGTCTTTGCCTGCATCTGATTCCACCGCACTGTTTACGAATGCCAACTCCCAACCTTCTTCTGACATCGCATTGAGCTTGGATGTTACTACAGCATCATTGGCAACAATGTTCTGAAAGCGAATGCCGCCGAGGTTATAGAAGTTCAACAGCTTGGTTTCATCAAATGCTTTAACGCGGATATCGGCGCGGTCCGATGCGTTGCGAGAATTATCTTCTTCGCTGCGCGATGTTGTGAATTCTTTGTAATCGCGCGTTTCATTGGAAGAGGTCATCCGCGAGCGGCCCAGTCCGTTGGGGACAATGGACTCCACCGTAGTGATGATCCTGAATTCATACTTCTGTGCAAATGCAACTGCACTGAATAGCATCAGTGCGACAAGAGAGGTGATGTGCTTTTTCATTTTATGTTGTTTTATTTGAGGGAATACATGTTTACCAGCGGAGCAGTGCACTTGCCCACGTAAAGCCTGAACCAAAAGCAGCCAGGCAAACCAAATCATTGTCCTTCACCAATCCTTTTTCCCAAGCTTCACAAAGCGCTATGGGAATAGAAGCTGCGGTAGTATTACCGTAGTACTGAATGTTATTATATACCTGATCATCTCTCAGTTTGAGTGTTTGTTGAACGAACTGAGCAATTCGAAGATTCGCTTGGTGAGGAATCAATAGATTGATATCTGCAGGTGTAAGGTTATTCTTAGTCAGTGATTCTAGGATGACCTCTGGAAATTTTACGACTGCTTTTTTGAATACAGCAGGGCCATCCATGTAAGGAAAGATTTGTCCGTCGTCGATCATCGCGTGACTAAAAAACATTTGTGCAATTTCTGCATCATCGAACGAAGCGTATTTTTCTTCTTTCCAGTGATTGGCGTGAGTACCAGGATTGTACATGGCGAGAATTTCCGCGCTTTCTCCATCGCTATGAAGGTGAGTACTCAGGATCCCCTGTCCCTCCCTGTCCGCCGGTTGCAATACCACTGCTCCGGCACCATCGCCAAAAATTACACTCACATTTCTACCGCGCGTAGTAAAATCCAATCCAAAGGAATGCTTTTCACTTCCTACCACTAAGATGTTTTTGTACATACCGGAGCGAATGAACTGGTCGCCTACACTGAGTGCATAGACAAATCCCGAACATTGGTTACGAACATCCAATGCGCCGATTTCTTTCATTTTCATTGCGCGTTGTAATAAAACACCGCAACCGGGAAAATAGTAGTCCGGGCTTAATGTTGCGAAAATGATGAAATCAATATCCTGTGGAGTGATGCCTGCTCTTTCAATTGCAATCTTGGCGGCTTCCACCCCCATGGTGGTAGTGGTCTCTTCTGTCCTATGCGCATATCGGCGTTCTTTGATCCCGGTTCGCTCTTGGATCCATTCATCACTAGTTTCCATGTATTTCAACAAGTCATTGTTGGTCACCACATTACTAGGCAGGTATTTACCAATCCCGGCGATTTTAGATGAAAGCATAAACGTTGTAGGTTGTAAGTTCTATGTTGTTTGGTGAAAGTTATGGATTAATGTCTTTTCTTTCTTGCCCACCCCACTGAAAAGGTGTAAATTTGCGGCCTCCAAGTAACTATATGAATATCAGGAACATAGCTATTATTGCCCACGTCGACCACGGAAAAACTACCCTGGTTGACAAGATCCTGCACACCGCTAAGGTCTTCAGGGATAACCAAGAGACCGGTGAGTTGATCATGGACAGCAATGATTTGGAGCGCGAGCGGGGCATCACCATTTTCAGCAAGAATGCTGCGGTGACCTATAACGACGTGAAGATCAATGTTATCGATACTCCAGGTCACGCCGACTTTGGAGGAGAAGTAGAGCGAGTTCTGAAAATGGCTGATGGTGTGATCCTCTTGGTAGATGCGTTTGAGGGACCGATGCCGCAGACCCGATTTGTATTGCAAAAGGCATTGCAATTGAATTTGCATCCGATTGTGGTCATCAATAAAGTGGACAAGCCCAACTGCAGACCCGATGAAGTGCACGATGCTGTTTTCGAGTTGTTTTTCAATCTCGATGCAACCGAAGAGCAGTTGAACTTCCCAACCTATTATGGATCGGGTAAAAATGGATGGTTCAACGAAAGCCTTACTCCAAGAGAAGACATTATTCCATTGATGGATGGCATCCTGAAGCATGTACCATCTCCGAAAATTGAAGAGGGAAATCTCCAACTTCAAATTACCTCACTCGATTATTCTTCTTTTTTGGGAAGGATAGCCATAGGAAAAGTTGCCCGCGGAAGTATAAAAGAAAACCAGCCCATCTCCTTGATGCAGACCGATGGTACCGTCAAGAAGCAGCGTGTGAAAGAATTGTATGTGTTTGAGGGCATGGGAAAGAAGCGTGTAACGGAAGTGCAGGCAGGCGACCTCTGTGCGGTTGTTGGTATTGAAGGATTCAATATTGGCGATACCATTGCTGATTTTGAAACACCGGAAGCTCTTCCTGTCATTCACGTAGACGAACCTACGATGAGCATGTTGTTTGGTATCAACAATTCTCCATTTTTTGGAAAAGATGGAAAATTTGTAACCAGTAGGCATTTGCGTGATCGACTTTTGAAAGAGACAGAAAAGAATTTGGCTTTGCGTGTTAAAGAGACAGATAGTGCAGATAGTTTTCTTGTTTTTGGTCGCGGTATCCTTCACCTAGGTGTATTGATAGAAACCATGCGCAGAGAAGGGTATGAATTAACAGTGGGACAACCACAGGTATTGGTTAAGGAGGTGGACGGAGTTAAGTGTGAGCCATATGAGATACTGGTAGTAGACGTTCCTGAAGAATTTGCATCAAAGGTGATTGATCTGGTGAGCAGGAGAAAAGGGGAGATGACTGTGATGGAGACCAAGGGAGATATGCAGCACATTGAATTTGAAATTCCCAGTCGCGGTCTCATCGGATTGCGTACCAATATGCTTACGAATACTGCTGGTGAAGCAGTGATGTCTCATCGCTTTGTTGATTACAAGCCATGGAAAGGTCCCATTCCTGGTCGCAATAACGGAGTGCTTCTTGCAAAAGAAGGAGGAACCACTACAGGGTATTCACTTGATAAGTTACAGGACAGAGGATTCTTCTTTGTCGATCCAGGAGAAGAAGTTTATAAGAGTATGATCATCGGTGAAAACAATAAGCCGGGAGATCTGATTGTGAATCCCAATGAAGGGAAAAAGCTGACCAACATGCGTGCAAGCGGTTCGGATGCAGCCACCAATATTGCTCCTAAGCGATTGATGACCTTAGAGGAGTGCATGGAATATATCCAACACGATGAGTGCATCGAAGTGACTCCGAATTTCATTCGCATGCGTAAGGTGATCCTCGACGAGAACGAAAGGAACCGCTTGCCAAACAAATGAAGGCCGAAGCTGTTTAATACGTAATGAGACGCATTCTTTCCATCCTGCTTCTGGTCTTTGCGGTCAGCACCGCACAGGAGGTACAGTCGCAATGCTCCATCTGCACCAAGACTGCCCAGCAATTGGGTCACAAGCCTGCAAAGGGTTTGAACAATGGGATCATCTACTTGATGATTGCCCCTCTTGCCATTATTGGTGTTGTGGGATACCGCTGGTGGAAGGGAGGGGGACTCAAAACAGATTAACCATGAGCAGGATAATATCATTAATTACGACCATCATTGCGTTGGTCATTTTTCATTCCTGTACCGTTAACAACGTAACGGAAGATGATGCAATAGGTGAAATTTTTACCCAACATGGCGTAAAGGGTACATTTGGAATGTTTGATAATAGTCGCGGTGAATTTACGCTATACGATCTCGAGCGCTTTCGCTCGAATCAGTCGCCTGGACAAACTTTTCACTTGTTTGAGACCTTAGTGGCCTTGCATACGGGTAAATTGGCGGATGATAGTTCGCTTATTGTTTCTGATGATTCAGCATCTACTTCGCTTACCCTCAATGAGGCATTCCGACTGAATTCTATTCCACATTTTCGGGGATTGGCAAAACAGATTGGAAACGATACACTCAAACGCTGGATCGATAGTTTAAAATACGGGAATAAGCGATTGGGTCCACAACCCGAACAATCTTGGATGAACGATACGCTCAAGATTTCTGCAGATGAACAGTTGGGGTTCATGAAGCGATTTTATTTCAGGCAACATCCATTTAGAGAAAGCGTTCAGGAAAGTGTAAAGAAGATGATGATTGTCGTTAATAACTCCAATTATCAATTGGCCTATCTGCAGGCCACTGTTCCAAAAGGGGCTACTCAGCTAGGATGGGTGATCGGTTGGATTGAAGAAAATCGACACGTATATCCGTTTGTGATGAATTTTGATGCGCCCAATGGTATGAATACCGATGCCGAAGGAAAAAAATTAACTCAAGAGATTCTTACTCATATCGGGTTTTTTAAAGGCATCATGTAACTTAGGGGAATGCAGCGACTCAAAACCTTGGAAGTAAAGATTGGCGATCTGTTGCTGGGTAATGGTCACCCTATCCGGGTACAGACCATGACCACCACGGACACCATGAATACACTGGCAACGGTTGAGCAATCCATTCGTTGCATAGAAGCTGGTGCAGAACTGGTGCGCATCACTGCTCCTTCGAAGAACGAGGCATTGAATCTTGCTGAGATCAAAAAAGAATTGCGCAAGCGAGGATATCCTACTCCGTTGGTGGCCGACATTCATTTCACTCCCAATGCCGCTGAGATTGCAGCACGTATTGTAGAAAAGGTACGGGTGAATCCAGGGAATTACGCCGACAAAAAAAAGTTTGATATCATTGAATATACCGATGCTCAGTACATCGAAGAAATCGATCGCATTCGCGAGCGGTTCACTCCCTTGGTGCGCATTTGTAAAGAGCATGGAACAGCCATGCGCATTGGTACCAATCACGGTTCGCTGAGCGATCGCATTATGAGTCGCTATGGTGACAGCGCCATAGGGATGGTGGAAAGCGCAATGGAATTTTTGCGAATTGCACGTGACGAATCTTTTCATAACATCGTGCTCAGCATGAAATCCAGTAACCCGCAGGTAATGGTGCAAGCCTATCGGTTGTTGGTGCAGACCATGGAAAATGAGTTTGGAATTTGTTATCCCTTGCATTTGGGTGTAACAGAGGCGGGTGATGGCGAAGACGGAAGGATCAAATCTGCGATTGGTATTGGTACTTTATTAGAAGATGGAATAGGGGATACGATTCGTGTTTCGCTTACTGAAGATCCAGAATTTGAAATACCCGTCTGTAGGGATATTGTAAAACGATACAATGATCGTCGCCCTTCTGCATCTTTACCTCCAATCGTAAAGTTGCCTTATTCGCCATTTGAATATTCCAGAAGGAAATCTGCTGTTGTTGAAAATATAGGTGGTAAGCAGGTGCCGGTTGTATTAGCCGATTTGAGTACAGCGGGTGCAATAACCCCTGATCATTTGCAAAGCATCGGATATCATTACGATGCTACCACGGATAAGTGGACCATACAGGATGCAGCTGCCGACTACGTTTATACAGGCGAGCAAGCCATATCATTTGCGTTGCCCG
>Ga0315906_10005276_pt1 | contig 16325 bp, 12 predicted proteins | sample LakEriMetagenome_4_FD_203526 | JGI IMG/M metagenome (GOLD analysis project Ga0315906, IMG submission 203526) | Freshwater fungal communities from buoy surface, Lake Erie, Ohio, United States - Buoy 2 MA122 | ecosystem: Environmental > Aquatic > Freshwater > Lake > Lake biofilm | place: USA...
AAGTCGTGTGGGCTTCAGAGGTGCCGTAATCGATATTCGCACGCAGCGTATGCAATGGCACACGGCCTTCGCGATACCATTCTGTACGAGCAATCTCGATACCATTCAGACGGCCAGCACTCATGATCTTGATGCCCTGGGCACCGAGACGCATGGCGTTTTGCATGGCGCGCTTCATGGCGCGACGGAACATGATCCGCTTTTCAAGCTGTTGTGAGATCGAATCAGCAATCAGTTGCGCATCGATTTCAGGCTTGCGAACTTCTTCGATGTTGACGTGCACTGGCACGCCCATCAAACGCTGCAAGTCTGCCTTCAGGCCTTCGATATCCTCGCCACGCTTACCGATCACGATACCTGGACGAGCCGAGTAAATCGTAATACGAGCGTTTTTAGCGGGGCGCTCGATGACCACGCGGCCAACTGACGCTTGCTTCAGTTTCTTTTTGAGGTATTCACGTACGCGGATGTCGGAGGCAAGCATGCCCCCAAAATCTTTGCCGTCTGCATACCACTTTGAGCCCCAGTTACGTGTAACCGCAAGGCGGAACCCAATCGGGTGTATTTTCTGACCCATCGTGACTCCTTAGGCTCCGACCTTCACAGTAATGTGGCAGGTCTGCTTTTCAATCTGGTTACCGCGCCCTTTGGCTCGTGCGGAGAAGCGCTTCATCGACTCTGCCTTGTCCACAAAAATCGTGGTGACTTTGAGTTCGTCGATATCTGCACCGTCGTTATGTTCGGCGTTCGCGATGGCCGATTCAACGGCCTTCTTGAGGATGCCTGCGGCCTTCTTGTTAGTGAAGGTCAGGATGTTTAATGCCTGTGCAACCGACTTGCCACGGATCAAGTCCGCAACGATTCGGGTTTTTTGCGCAGAGATGTGCACCCCACGGATAATGGCTGTGGTTTCCATTTCTTACCTCTTGGCCTTTTTGTCTGCAGCATGGCCCTTAAACGTACGGGTCAGCGCAAACTCGCCGAGTTTATGGCCAACCATGTTCTCGTTTATATAAACGGGAACGTGTTGGCGACCGTTATGAACAGCAATCGTCAACCCGATAAATTCGGGCAGGATCGTTGAACGACGCGACCAGGTTTTGATCGGCTTTTTGCCTTTTTCCGCGACAGCAACCTCGATCTTTTTGATCAAGTGTGCGTCGACGAATGGGCCTTTCTTGACTGAACGTGACATGATTCGCCCTCTTATTTACGCTTGCGGCGCTGGACGATCATATTGTCCGTCCGCTTGTTGCTACGGGTCTTGTAACCCTTAGCTGGGGTACCCCATGGGCTGCGTGGCTCGCCGCCTTCGCCGGTACGACCTTCACCACCACCGTGTGGGTGATCAACCGGGTTCATTGCGACACCGCGCACCGTGGGACGAATACCGCGCCAACGTACAGCACCGGCTTTACCGATCTGACGCAGGCTGTGTTCTTCGTTACCGACTTCACCGATCGTCGCGCGGCACTCAATGTGAACGCGACGAACTTCACCTGAGCGCAGGCGAACCTGAGCGTAGGTGCCTTCACGAGCTAACAGGACTGCCGAAGCACCTGCCGAACGTGCCATCTGTGCACCCTTACCAGGAAGCATCTCGATGCAGTGAATTGTCGTACCCACCGGGATATTGCGAATAGGCAAGGTATTACCTGCGCGAATGGGGGCTTCGATACCCGACACCAGCGTTGTGCCTACTTCAAGACCACGAGGAGCGATGATGTAACGACGCTCACCGTCTGCATAACAGAGCAAAGCTAAGTGTGCAGTGCGGTTTGGGTCATATTCCAGACGCTCAACCTTTGCGGGGATACCATCTTTATTACGACGGAAGTCCACAAGGCGATAGTGCTGCTTATGACCACCACCACGGTGGCGAATTGTGATGTGGCCGTTGTTATTACGGCCAGAACCACGGATTTTCTTTTCGAGCAACGAGGCTACGGGCGCGCCTTTATGCAAGGTGGGGGTAACCACCTTAAGCATGCCGCGACGACCGGGCGAGGTTGGCTTAACTTTTAAGAGAGCCATTTAGTTGACCTCCGCCAAATTGATTTCTTGACCGTCTTTGAGCGAGACATATGCCTTACGCTCGTTACGACGATGGCCAGTGAAACGGCCGAAACGCTTAACCTTGCCTTTGCGATTCAAAACCTGAACCGAGTCAACTTGCACTTTAAAGAGCAGTTCAACAGCGGCTTTGATTTCAGGCTTCGTTGCATCCGCAACAACACGGAAAGCAACCTGGTTGCTTTTCTCTGCAACAAACGTGGCTTTTTCTGTCACGATTGGTGCCAAGATGATTTGCATTAGACGATGATCGTTCATGCCAGCATCTCCTCGAGTTGAGCGATGGCCGGCTTAGTGATCACTATTTTTTTATAGTGAATCAGCGAAAGCGGATCGGCATTGCGCGGTTCGACTACAGCAACATGCGGCAAATTGCGCGTAGCGAGATAGAGGTTTTCATCGACGGAGTCGGTGATGATCAGCACGGACTCAAGACCCATTGTCTTGAGCTTTTCAGCAGCAAGTTTGGTCTTGGGTGACTCGAGCGTGAAAGCATCGACGATCGAGATGCGGTCTTCGCGGGCCAACTGCGAAAGGATCGAGCGCAAACCGGCGCGATACATTTTCTTGTTGACCTTCTGGCTGAAGTTTTCTTCAGGCGAATTCGGGAACGCACGACCACCCCCACGCCACAAGGGCGAGGATGTCATACCAGCACGAGCGCGGCCCGTACCTTTTTGACGGAATGGCTTTTTCGTCGAGTGATGGACTTCAGCACGTGTCTTCTGAGCGCGGTTACCGGAACGTGCGTTCGCCTGGAAGGCGATCACGATCTGGTGCACAAGCGCTTCGTTAAAATCACGACCGAAAACAGTATCAGGCGCGGCAAACGTTGCCGAGGACTGACCCTTGTCGTTTAGGAGCTTGATATCCATGGATTAGGCTCCTTTTTTGGCAGGCGCCTTGATGGCCGGGCGCACAACGATGTCTGCACCTGCATAGCCAGGGACAGCGCCCTTAACCAGCAACAGACCACGTTCGGCGTCAACACGGACGACATCAAGATTTTGCACGGTGCGGGTGTCATCACCAAGGTGGCCAGACATGCGCTTACCGGGGAAAATACGACCAGGATCTTGCGCTTGACCAATCGAACCAGGTACACGGTGCGAACGGCTGTTACCGTGCGAGGCGCGCTGTGATTTGAAGTGGTGACGCTTGATCGTGCCGGCGAAACCTTTACCGATTGTGGTACCGGTTACGTCGACTTGCTGGCCGGCTTCGAACACGCTTTCAACAGCGACCACGCTACCAGGCGTGAATTCGGCTGCGCGAGCAGGATCGAGACGGAATTCTTTGAGGATGCTACCGGCTTCTACACCTGCTTTGGCGTAATGACCGGTTTGCGGCTTGGCTACACGGGAAGCGCGACGAGCGCCGTAAGCGACTTGAATGGCGGCGTAGCCGTCAGACTCAAGCGACTTTACCTGGGTGACGCGGTTGTTCGACACGTCCAGTACCGTTACGGGGATGGACTCGCCATCTTCCGTAAAAATACGGGTCATGCCGACCTTGCGGCCCACCAGCCCAAGCCGATGTGCGGCAGGCGTGGGTGTCGATTTCGACATCATATTCTCCGGGGTAAAAACCCGATTCCCGACTACGATTGGTCGGGGCTGATAAAACCCGAAAATTTCGGGTGCTCATGTACTACGAAGACCTTAAATGATCTTTTTATCCTGCCAAATTTCGGCAAGTCTTGCATTCTAGCACTATTTTTTGATTACTGCAGCGCGATTTCGACGTCCACGCCAGCAGGCAAGTCCAAACGCATCAGAGCGTCAACAGTCTTGTCAGTTGGGTCAACGATGTCCATCAGGCGCTGATGAGTACGGATTTCGAACTGGTCACGCGATGTTTTGTTCACGTGTGGTGAACGCAACACGTCATACCGACGGATACGCGTTGGCAGAGGGACCGGACCGCGTACCACCGCGCCAGTGCGCTTAGCCGTGTCAACGATCTCAGCAGCCGACTGATCGATTAGTTTGTAGTCAAACGCTTTCAGACGGATGCGGATTTTTTGATTTTTCATGGCGATTCTCAAAGAGCGAAAAGAACGAAACGGCCGCGAATGTTTAAATTCGCGGCCAGGCTAATTACTTCAGGATTTTAGCAACGACGCCGGCGCCGACGGTACGGCCACCTTCGCGGATTGCAAAACGCAGACCTTCTTCCATGGCGATCGGTGCCAACAGCTTCACTGTCATGGCCACGTTGTCGCCTGGCAGAACCATTTCTTTATCTGCTGGCAAGTCGATCGTGCCCGTCACATCCGTTGTACGGAAGTAGAACTGTGGGCGGTAGCCGTTAAAGAATGGCGTATGACGGCCACCCTCTTCTTTGGACAGAATGTACACCTCGGCGGTGAAGTCGGTGTGGGGCTTAATCGATGCGGGCTTGGCCAACACCTGACCGCGCTCGACTTCCTCGCGCTTGGTGCCGCGCAACAAAATACCGACGTTATCGCCCGCCTGACCCTGGTCAAGCAACTTGCGGAACATCTCAACGCCCGTGCAAGTGGTCTTCAGGGTGTCGTGGATACCGACGATTTCGATTTCTTCGCCGACCTTCACAATCCCGCGCTCGATACGGCCGGTCACCACGGTGCCGCGACCCGAGATCGAGAACACGTCTTCGACTGGCATCAGGAACGTGCCGTCAATGGCGCGCTCCGGCGTTGGGATGTAGTTATCCAGTGCATCGGCCAAGGCCATGATCGCCTGCTCGCCGAGCTCGCCCGTGTCGCCTTCGAGCGCAAGCTTGGCAGAGCCTTTAATGATTGGGGTATCGTCGCCCGGGAAGTCGTACTTCGAGAGAAGCTCGCGCACCTCCATCTCGACGAGCTCAAGCAGCTCGGCGTCATCAACCATGTCGGCCTTGTTCAGGAACACGATGATGTAAGGCACGCCCACCTGGCGGCTCAACAAAATGTGCTCGCGTGTCTGGGGCATTGGGCCGTCAGCGGCCGACACCACCAGGACTGCGCCGTCCATCTGCGCTGCACCGGTGATCATGTTCTTGACGTAGTCGGCGTGGCCGGGGCAGTCAACGTGTGCGTAGTGACGGTTCGCGGTCTCGTACTCAACGTGTGCGGTGTTAATCGTGATGCCGCGCGCACGCTCTTCAGGTGCCGCGTCGATCTGCGCGTACGCTTTCGCTTCGCCGCCAAACTTCTTGGACAACACCGTTGTGATCGCTGCGGTCAGCGTCGTTTTGCCGTGGTCAACGTGGCCAATTGTGCCAACGTTTACGTGTGGTTTGGTGCGTTCGAATTTACCTTTTGCCATGATTTTCCTCTGACTTAATTACTTGCCGCGGGCCGCGATGATTTCTTCGGCCACATTTTTGGGAGCTTCCGAGTAGTGCTTGAATTCCATCGTGTAAGTTGCACGACCTTGCGTCAACGAACGCAGGTTAGTCGCGTAACCAAACATCTCTGCTAGCGGGACTTCGGCCTTAATGACCTTGCCACCACCAACCATGTCATCCATACCTTGCAACATGCCGCGACGTGAGGACAAATCGCCCATCACGGTACCGGCATAATCTTCAGGCGTTTCGACTTCGACGGCCATCATCGGCTCGAGCAGCACAGGGCTGGCCTTGCGCATACCATCTTTAAACGCCATCGAAGCCGCCATACGGAAGGCGTTTTCGTTTGAGTCCACGTCATGGTACGAACCGAAAAACAGCGTAGCTTTCACGTCAACCACTGGGTAGCCGGCAAGAATGCCGGATGGCAGTGTTTCCTGAATGCCTTTGTCCACCGCAGGGATGTATTCACGAGGAACCACACCGCCTTTAATGGCGTCAACAAATTGGTAGCCGCCACCAGGTGGTAGGGGCTCAAGCTTGAGCACGACGTGTCCATATTGACCACGCCCACCCGACTGCTTAACGAACTTACCTTCGATTTCTTCACAGACCTTGCGAATGGTTTCGCGATACGCCACCTGTGGTTTACCCACGTTGGCCTCTACGCTGAATTCGCGCTTCATGCGGTCAACAATAATTTCGAGGTGTAGTTCACCCATTCCCGAAATAATTGTCTGGCCCGATTCTTCGTCGGTGCGCACGCGGAAAGATGGATCTTCCTGTGCCAGACGCGAAAGAGCCATACCCATTCTCTCTTGGTCGGCTTTCGTCTTTGGTTCGACAGCCTGCGAGATGACGGGCTCAGGGAAGATCATGCGCTCAAGCATGATGTGTGCATCAACATCACACAAGGTCTCGCCAGTCGTCACGTCTTTCAGACCGACCACTGCCGCGATGTCGCCTGCAACCACTTCTTTAATTTCTTCGCGGTTGTTTGCATGCATTTGCAGAATACGACCGATACGCTCTTTCTTTCCCTTGATCGGGTTGTAAATCGTATCGCCGGACTTCAACACGCCTGAATACACGCGAACAAACGTGAGCTGACCAACATAGGGGTCTGTCATGAGCTTGAACGCCAGCGCCGAAAACTTCTCGCTGTCATCTGCTTTGCGGCTTGTTTCAGTACCGTCATCGAGCTCGCCCTTAACTGGGGGAATGTCGATTGGGGACGGCAAGAATTCAATCACTGCGTCAAGCATGCGCTGAACGCCTTTGTTCTTGAAGGCTGTTCCGCAAAGCATTGGCTGAATTTCGCAAGCGATCGTACGCGTGCGGATCCCGAGCATAATTTCTTCTTCAGTCAGCGTGCCGCCTTCAAGGTACTTGTCCATCATTTCTTCAGAGGACTCAGCAGCTGCTTCAACAAGCTTTTCGCGCCACTCTTCTGCCGATGCTTGGAGTTCTGCAGGGATCTCGACATAGTCGAACTTAATACCCTGACTCGCCTCATCCCAGATGATTGCTTTCATCTTAACGAGGTCAACGACACCTGTGAATTTTTCTTCGGCGCCGATTGGGATCACGATAGGCACAGGATTCGCCTTCAGGCGGGTCTTGAGCTGATCGTACACTTTGAAAAAGTTTGCGCCGGTGCGATCCATCTTGTTCACGAAGGACAAGCGTGGCACACGATACTTGTTTGCCTGACGCCAAACCGTTTCGGATTGTGGCTGAACACCACCCACAGCGCAGTAAACCATGCAGGCGCCATCAAGCACGCGCATGGAGCGTTCAACTTCAATTGTGAAGTCAACGTGTCCGGGGGTGTCAATTACGTTAATCCGGTGCTCTGGGTAGTTGTTACCCATGCCTTTCCAGAAGGCTGTTGTTGCAGCCGACGTAATCGTAATACCGCGCTCTTGTTCTTGCTCCATCCAGTCCATCGTGGCTGCGCCATCGTGAACTTCGCCAATCTTGTGATTAACGCCGGTGTAAAACAAAATGCGTTCGGTCGTAGTGGTCTTCCCTGCGTCGATGTGGGCAGAGATACCGATGTTGCGGTAGCGCTCGATCGGAGTTTTGCGGGCCATGGTTGATCCTTAAATTACCAGCGGAAATGACTGAAGGCTTTGTTAGCCTCAGCCATCTTGTGCGTATCGTCACGTTTTTTCATGGCAGCGCCACGGCCTTCAACTGCGTCAAGCAGTTCGCCAGCCAGGCGCAGATCCATTGATTTCTCGCCGCGCTTTTTAGCGGCCTCGCGCAACCAGCGCATAGCAAGTGCCAAACGACGAACCGGGCGAACCTCAACAGGCACCTGGTAGTTGGCACCACCAACGCGGCGGCTTTTTACTTCGACAACGGGCTTAATGTTGTTGATGGCCAGATTGAAGACTTCGATCGGGTCTTTACCGGTCTTGGTCTGAACCTGCTCAAGCGCACCGTAGATAATGCGCTCTGCCACGGCTTTTTTGCCGGACAACATCACAACGTTCATAAATTTTGCGAGCTCGACACTGCCAAACTTTGGATCGGGCAGAATGTCACGTTTGGGGACTTCGCGACGACGGGGCATATCAATTCCTTTGTGTCATTTCAGTTGAACTGCAGCCTGTTTGGGCGACAGCCACGGCACACCATACGATGCACCACTTACGTTGCCGTTGTGTGAACATCACACTTCGGTTGCACATCACAGAACAAGTCTGTGCGCACTACATTTGCTACGAATAAATTACTTGGCTTTCTTAGGACGCTTTGCACCATACTTGGAGCGCGACTGCTTGCGATCTTTCACGCCTTGCAAGTCGAGCGAGCCACGCACGATGTGGTAACGCACACCTGGCAAATCTTTTACACGACCACCGCGCACGAGCACGACAGAGTGTTCTTGCAAGTTGTGGCCTTCGCCGCCGATGTACGAAATGATCTCGAAACCGTTGGTCAGACGCACTTTGGCGACTTTACGCAAGGCCGAGTTCGGCTTTTTAGGAGTAGTGGTGTACACACGAGTGCACACACCGCGTCGCTGAGGGCAGTTTTCGAGCGCTGGGCTCTTGCTCTTAGAAACGCTGACTTCGCGCGGCTTGCGCACGAGTTGGCTAATGGTTGGCATAACCTCAAATTCCCTTTTATCTCTGATACTTGCGTACAGCAAATGCACCTTTGGTGATTTACTTTCTACGACGCGTTCTCAGCATTCCCGTTCCTGGGCAGCTCGCGCAAACCCACCATCAAACGGAAATCCGTAAAAGAGCGGGTGTTGCTTTTACCGAGGCGCATCAACTAGCCCAGAGCTGTTGAGTCCCCAAAAATTACGGTAAGCCCGATAGCTTATCGTAAATCTTTACTTACTGTCAACCGACTTAGCTGCGGCTTAATATATGCCGCGGCTAAGTCTTGTTGAGTCTTTCTGCTGGCGGCTAAGCTATTCCTCGGTTGCTTCCGGCGCCTCGGCGGCGGCGGGGGCATCCTCAAATGGGTTGGCCTGCTGACGTGCGGCTTCGCGTTCTGCCGCCTCGAATGCCTCTTTCTCTTTGCGCGCAACGTGGTAGGCCATCCCGGTACCTGCTGGGATAAGTCGACCAACGATGACGTTTTCTTTCAGGCCACGGAGATCATCGCGCTTGCCCATAATGGCAGCCTCGGTGAGTACACGGGTCGTTTCCTGGAAGGATGCAGCAGAAATAAAGGAGTCCGTGGACAGCGATGCCTTGGTGATACCCAACAAAATGTTGTCGTACGTTGCTGGACGCTTGTTGTCAGCTTCCATGCGGTCATTTTCATTGAGTAACTCAGCACGCTCGACCTGCTCGCCTGTAATAAACGATGTGTCGCCCGCATCAACAATGTTGATTCGACGCAACATCTGGCGAACAATCACCTCGATGTGTTTGTCGTTAATCTTCACGCCTTGCAGACGGTAAACGTCTTGTACTTCGTCAACGACGTAGGTCGCGAGACGCTCAATACCCTGCAAGCGCAGAATATCGTGCGGATCGGCTGGGCCGTCAACAATCATTTCGCCTTTGTTCACAACCTGACCGTCATGGACCAGCACTTGCTTCTCTTTCGGAATCAGGAACTCGTGCGCGATGCCTTCAAGGTCTGTGATGACCAGACGCTGTTTGCCTTTCGTGTCTTTACCGAACGAAACGGTACCCGTCACGTCGGCAAGCATGCCAGCGTCTTTGGGTGAACGTGCTTCGAACAGCTCAGCCACGCGTGGCAGACCGCCGGTAATATCGCGAGTCTTTTGCGATTCTTGCGGAATACGCGCCAGCACTTCACCAACCTGCGCCTGCTGACCATCACGTACCGTGATGAGTGCGCCGACTGGGAAGGAGATGTTGACCGAGTGATCGGTGCCGGCGATCTTGACTTCTTCGCCTTTCTCGCCGATCAGCTTGATCTGAGGACGCATCGCAACTTTGCCACCACGCGTCTTAGGCGTAATCACAACAAGCGTTGACAGGCCTGTGACGTCGTCAACCTGCTTGGCAACCGTACCGCCTTCTTCGATGTTCTCAAAGCGCACGGTACCGGCGTATTCAGAAACGATCGGACGTGTGAGTGGATCCCACGTGGCTAATCGCGCGCCAGCTTTCAAGACATCGCCATCACTGACTTGGAGTGTCGCACCGTAAGGCACTTTATGGCGTTCGCGCTCGCGATCGTTTTCGCCCATGATGATGATTTCACCCGAGCGCGAAATCGCAATACGCTCTTTCTTGGGGTTCGTCACATAACGCATCGAGCTCGCAAAGCGAACCGTACCGTTTGACTTGGTCTCAACACCACTTGCCATCGCTGAACGCGACGCAGCACCACCGATGTGGAACGTACGCATCGTGAGCTGTGTTCCTGGCTCACCGATCGACTGAGCGGCAATCACACCAACCGCTTCACCGACGTTAACCAGATAACCACGACCCAGATCGCGGCCATAGCAATGTGCGCACAGACCATGACGGGTTTCGCACGTCAGCGGTGTACGAACACGAACCTCGTCCACGCCGAGCTTATCGATGTAGTCGACCAGATCTTCATCCAACAAGGTGCCCGCAACAATCGCGGTCTCTTGTGTATCAGGATTGACGATGTCAACAGCGGCTACACGACCGAGAATGCGCTCGCGCAAGGGCTCGATCACTTCGCCGCCCTCAACCAACGCCTTCATCGAATAACCATGCGTTGTACCGCAATCGTTTTCGGTGATGACCAAGTCCTGCGTCACGTCAACCAAACGACGTGTCAGGTAACCCGAGTTTGCAGTCTTCAGTGCAGTATCAGCCAAGCCTTTACGTGCACCGTGTGTCGAGATGAAGTACTGGAGTACGTTCAACCCTTCACGGAAGTTTGCCGTAATTGGCGTCTCGATAATGGAGCCGTCAGGTTTGGCCATCAGACCTCGCATACCCGCAAGCTGGCGAATCTGGGCAGCAGAACCACGCGCGCCGGAGTCCGCCATCATGTAGATCGAGTTGAACGACTCTTGACGGACGTTGTCACCGTGACGGTCAACAACCGGCTCGGTGGCCAACTGCTCCATCATGGCCTTGCCAACTTTATCGCCTGCCTTACCCCAGATGTCCACCACGTTGTTGTAACGCTCTTGCGAGGTCACCAAGCCCGACGAATACTGCTTGTCGATCTCTTTCACTTCACGGCTGGCCTCGGCCAAGATATCGGCCTTCCCTTTCGGAATAAGCATATCGCCCATGGCGATCGAAATACCACCACGCGTTGCAAGACGGAAACCCGACTGCATCAGCTTGTCAGCAAAGATCACCGTGTCACGCAAACCGCAACGACGGAAAGACTGGTTAATCAGGCGTGAAATTTCTTTTTTCTTAAGTGCACGATTCAGTACCGAAAAAGGCAAGCCCTTTGGCAGAATCTCGGAGAGCAGTGCGCGACCAACGGTGGTCTCTACGCGCTGCACACCAGCAACCCACTCGCCCTGCGCGTCGCGCGACCATTCTGGAAGGCGCACAGTGATGCGCGTCTGCAGGGTGGTTTCGCGATTGTCGTACGCACGCTGCACTTCAGCGACGTCAGCAAAGAACATGCCTTCGCCTTTACCGTTGGTGCGCTCACGCGTAGCGTAGTACAAGCCCAGCACGATATCCTGTGAAGGAACAATCGATGGCTCGCCGTTTGCAGGGAACAGAATGTTGTTGGAGGCCAGCATCAATGTGCGGGCTTCCATCTGTGCCTCGATCGAGAGTGGCACGTGCACAGCCATCTGGTCACCGTCGAAGTCGGCGTTAAACGCCGCGCAAACGAGAGGGTGTAGCTGGATTGCCTTGCCTTCAATCAGCACAGGCTCGAAGGCCTGAATACCAAGGCGGTGCAGCGTCGGTGCGCGGTTAAGCATCACCGGATGTTCACGAATAACGTCTTCGAGAATATCCCAAACCACTGGCTCTTGGCTTTCAACTAATTTCTTGGCAGCCTTAATTGTCGTCGCCAGACCCATGAGTTCGAGGCGATTGAAAATAAAAGGCTTAAAGAGTTCAAGCGCCATCAGCTTAGGCAAACCGCACTGATGCAGTTTGAGCTGTGGACCGACCACAATGACCGAACGGCCTGAGTAGTCGACCCGCTTGCCCAACAAGTTTTGACGGAACCGACCGCTCTTGCCTTTGATCATGTCGGCAAGAGACTTCAACTGACGCTTGTTGGCGCCCGTCATTGCTTTACCGCGACGGCCGTTATCCAACAGCGAGTCAACAGACTCTTGCAGCATCCGCTTCTCGTTACGCAGAATAATCTCTGGCGCCTTGAGTTCAAGCAAACGCTTCAACCGGTTGTTACGGTTGATGACGCGGCGATACAAATCGTTCAAATCGGAAGTCGCAAAGCGGCCACCATCGAGCGGTACCAACGGACGCAAGTCCGGTGGCAGCACGGGCAAGACTTCCATCACCATCCATTCGGCTTTGATACCGGACTTCTGGAAACCTTCCAATACTTTTAGGCGCTTGGAAATCTTTTTGATCTTCGCTTCGGAGGTTGTCGCGCTCAACTCGCCGCGCAGCGTTTCCACTTCGCGATCGATGTCGATTGTGCGCAACAATTCGCGGACAGCTTCAGCACCCATTAAGGCGCGGAAGTCATCACCGTACTCTTCAGTCTTAGCGATGAAATCGTCGTCCGACATGATCTGACCACGCTTGAGCGGGGTCATGCCTGGCTCAATCACGCACCATGCTTCAAAGTAAAGAACGCGTTCGATATCACGCAAGGTCATGTCGAGCACCATACCCAAACGGGATGGCAAGCTCTTCAAGAACCAGATGTGGGCAACTGGGCTCGCAAGCTCAATGTGGCCCATGCGCTCGCGACGCACTTTGGCGACGGTAACTTCGACGCCGCACTTTTCACAAATTACGCCACGATGCTTCAGGCGTTTGTATTTGCCGCACAAGCATTCGTAGTCCTTGATAGGACCAAAAATCTTGGCGCAAAACAAACCGTCGCGCTCAGGCTTAAAGGTACGATAGTTAATCGTTTCTGGTTTGCGTACCTCGCCGTAAGACCACGAGCGGATCTTTTCGGGCGAGGCGATGCCGATCTTGATGGCATCGAACTGTTCGTCTTGCGAAACCTGTTTGAATAGGTCGAGTAGCGCTTTCATTATTTACGCTCCAGATCCATGTCAAGCGCCAAGGAACGAATTTCCTTGACCAACACATTGAACGATTCAGGCATGCCTGCATCGATCGTGTGATCGCCTTTGACAATGTTTTCGTATACCTTGGTGCGGCCGTTGATGTCATCAGACTTAACTGTGAGCATCTCTTGCAGCGTGTAGGACGCGCCATATGCCTCAAGCGCCCAGACTTCCATCTCACCGAAACGCTGGCCACCGAACTGAGCTTTACCGCCCAAAGGTTGCTGCGTCACGAGAGAGTAAGGACCGGTTGAACGCGCGTGCATCTTGTCGTCGACCAAGTGGTGCAACTTCAGGTAGTGCATGTAGCCCATGGTGACTGGACGCTCGAATTGCTCGCCAGTACGTCCATCGTAGAGCCAGGCTTGTGTACGCGACTCTGTCAGACCCATTTGCTGGGCGATTTCGTCGGGGTATGCAAGCTCAAGCATCTTCGTGATTTCGGCTTCGGTTGCACCGTCAAACACGGGCGTTGCAAAGGGCACACCGTTCTTGAGGTTCTGAGCAAGCTCGATCACCTCGTCATCGCTGAGCTCATCAATGCGTGCACCTGTGCCGCTGCCGTTGTACATCTTGTCGAGATATGTGCGGATCTTTTTGACTTCGACCTTTTGCTGGTCGCGCAACATATCACCAATACGATGTCCCAAGCCTTTTGCAGCCCAGCCGAGGTGAACTTCAAGCACCTGTCCTACGTTCATCCGCGAAGGAACGCCCAAGGGGTTCAGCACGATATCTGCAGGTGTACCGTCTGCCATGTGTGGCATGTCTTCCACTGGCGTAATACGTGACACAACACCTTTGTTACCGTGACGACCTGCCATCTTGTCACCTGGTTGCAGGCGACGTTTAACAGCAAGGTACACCTTGATCATCTTCAACACGCCAGGTGGCAATTCGTCACCTTGCGTGAGCTTCTTACGCTTTTCTTCAAAGGCGAGATCAAACTGGTGGCGCTTCTGCTCGAGCGACTCTTTGGCCTGCTCAAGAACAACCGCATTGGTTTCATCAGCCAAACGAACGTCAAACCACTGCCAGCGATCGAGATCAACCAAATACTCTTTGGTGATCGCAGTTCCCTTCGCAAGCTTGCGAGGACCGCCGTTGACGATTTTCTTGATGAGCAGCTTCTCGATACGATCGAAGGTATCGTTTTCGACGATACGCAACTGATCGTTCAAGTCTTGGCGATAACGACGCAACTCATCATCAATGATGGATTGCGCACGCTTGTCGCGCACGATGCCTTCCCGTGTAAAGACCTGAACGTCGATCACTGTGCCAATCATGCCGGACGGCACGCGCAGCGAAGTATCTTTTACGTCAGATGCTTTTTCACCGAAAATTGCACGCAGCAGTTTCTCTTCAGGCGTCAGCTGTGTCTCACCTTTCGGTGTGACTTTACCGACAAGCACGTCATCGGCACGAACTTCAGCGCCAATGTGCACAATGCCCGACTCATCCAAACGGTTGAGTTGTGTTTCAGCCAAGTTGCTGATGTCGCGTGTGATTTCTTCTGGTCCAAGCTTGGTGTCTCGCGCAACGACCGTCAATTCTTCGATGTGAATCGAAGTGTAACGATCATCTGCGACAACTTTTTCGGAGATCAAAATCGAGTCTTCGAAGTTGTAGCCGTTCCAAGGCATAAACGCGATCAACATGTTCTGGCCAAGCGCGAGCTCGCCTAAGTCTGTCGATGCACCGTCAGCCAACACGTCACCGGCAGCGACGATGTCGCCACGACCAACGATTGGTCGCTGGTTGATGTTGGTGTTCTGGTTTGAGCGCGTGTACTTGATCAGGTTGTAAATATCAACACCGACTTCGCCTGCAACGTTTTCTTCGTCGTTCACGCGGATCACGATGCGGTCTGCATCAACGTGATCCACGACTCCGCCGCGCAACGCTTGCACTGTTGTGCCCGAGTCGATTGCGACGGTGCGTTCAACGCCCGTACCAACCAATGATTTCTCAGGACGCAAACAAGGCACTGCCTGGCGTTGCATGTTGGCACCCATCAACGCACGGTTGGCGTCGTCGTGTTCCAGGAATGGAATCAACGATGCTGCAACCGATACGATCTGCGAAGGTGCAACGTCCATGTAGTGCACGTTTGCTGGCGCGGTCAAGAGCGTCTCGCCAGCCTGACGGCATGCGACGAGTTCGTCTGTGAATTTGCCACTTTCGCTTAGCTCGGCGTTAGCCTGGGCAATCACGTAGTTGCTTTCTTCGATCGCGGACAGGTATTCAATCTGATCTGTCACACTGCCACTTTCGACCTTGCGATAAGGCGTCTCGAGGAAGCCGTATTCGTTCAGACGTGCGTAGAGGGCCATCGAGTTGATCAGGCCGATGTTCGGGCCTTCTGGCGTCTCGATCGGACAAACACGACCATAGTGGGTTGGGTGCACGTCGCGCACTTCAAAGCCCGCACGCTCGCGCGTCAAACCGCCTGGTCCCAATGCAGAAACGCGACGCTTGTGCGTGATCTCTGACAAGGGGTTGGTCTGGTCCATAAACTGCGACAGCTGACTCGAACCGAAGAACTCTTTAATTGCAGCCGAAATGGGCTTGGAGTTGATCAGGTCATGCGGCATGAGGTTTTCAGTCTCTGCCTGACCCAGGCGCTCTTTGACAGCGCGCTCAACACGAACCAAGCCTGCACGGAATTGGTTCTCAGCCAGTTCACCCACGCAGCGTACGCGACGGTTACCGAGGTGATCAATATCATCAATCTGACCACGACCGTTACGCAACTCGACCAAGACTTTGATGGTCTCCAGGATATCGTCATTCGTCAACGTCATCGGGCCAGTGATATCGTCACCACGACCGAATCGGCTATTGACCTTCATACGACCGACACGCGACAAGTCGTAAGTGTCTTCCGAATAGAACAACCGCTGAAAGAGTGCTTCAACTGCATCTTCGGTTGGAGGCTCACCAGGGCGCATCATGCGGTAGATTGCAACACGCGCGGACATCTGGTCGGCGGTTTCATCGGTACGCAAGGTTTGCGAAATGTACGGACCACGATCGAGATCATTGGTGTAGAGCGTTTGAATGTTCTTGACACCCGCCGTACGGAGCGCAGCCAACGTGCTTTCAGCGATTTCGTCGTTCGCAGCAGCAATCAGTTCGCCAGTTTCGGCGTCAACGATGTTTGTTGCTATGACGCGGCCAATGAGGAAGTCCTCAGGGACCGAGATACGCTGAATTTTCGCAGCAGCGATGTCACGTAGATGCTTTGCGT
>Ga0315906_10005277_pt1 | contig 16325 bp, 4 predicted proteins | sample LakEriMetagenome_4_FD_203526 | JGI IMG/M metagenome (GOLD analysis project Ga0315906, IMG submission 203526) | Freshwater fungal communities from buoy surface, Lake Erie, Ohio, United States - Buoy 2 MA122 | ecosystem: Environmental > Aquatic > Freshwater > Lake > Lake biofilm | place: USA: Lake...
CGTGTGCAGACTGCCAGTCTGCACCTACGTCGATCCGCGGAGGCGGCTGTTCAGTCCACGGCCCGCTCGGAGCGCACAACGCAGCCCGTACTGCATGTTTTCTTGAAAAAACGTGCAGTACGGCGCCGTTAAAGTACAATTTCCGCATGTTTCACGAGATTCTGCTGGGCCAACGGCGGGACTGGGCATCGCTGGTCGCGTCGCCGTACGTCGAGCGCACCACCGCCGGCCGGATCGATTTCGACGGCGATGACCGCGTCGCCGTCGTGCTCGGTCCCCGCCGAGCCGGGAAGTCGGTCTACGCAGCGCATCTGGCCAGCCGCGTGCCTGGGCGAGCGGGCTACGTCAACTTCGACGACGAGCGGTTGCTGGGCCGCGAGGGCTACCTGCCCGACGCGACCGGCCCGCGTGGCACCGATGCCCTCCTCTCGGCCATCGACGCCGTCTACGACCGCCCCCAGACGATCCTCTTCGACGAAATCCAGAACGTCGCGGGTTGGGAAGTCGTCGTCAATCGTCTCCAGCGATCGGGGCGACGGCTGATCCTCACGGGAAGCAACGCCCATCTGCTTAGTTCGGAATTGTCCACGCACCTGACGGGCCGGCATCGGCCGATTCCGCTGCTGCCATTTTCGTTTGCGGAGTTTCTGGCGGCCCGCGGCGTTGGGGAACGAACCGCCGTCGAGTCGGCCGAACTCTGCCGGCAGCATGCCGAGATCGGGGGATTTCCCGAGGTCGTCCTCAAACCCATCGACGGTGGCGGCTATCTGCGAACGCTGCTCGCAGCCGTGATCCACAAGGACATCGTCAGCCGATTCCGCCTCCGCGCGCCGCAGGCGCTCGATGCCGTGGCCACCTGCCTGCTCTCCAATCCTGGAGGTGAATTCTCATTCGCGTCGCTCGGCCACGCGGCGGGATGCCGGAGCGGCCACACGCTCAAGAAATACGTCGGCTATCTCGAGCAGGCGTTCGTGCTGTTCACCGTGCCGCGATTCTCCTTCAAGCCGCGCGAACAGGCGGCCTCCAACAAGAAGGCCTATTCCATCGACAACGGCTTCGTCCGGGCGGCCGGCTTTCAGGCGAGCCCCAATCATGGCCGGCTGCTCGAATCGCTCGTGGCGATCGCCTGCTTCCGGCGGCAGTTGCGCGGCGAATGCAAGGTCTACTACTGGAAGGATCCGCATCGCGCCGAGGTCGATTTCGTGATTCACGAGGGGCGGAAGGTCGCCACGCTCATCCAGGTGACGGCCGACCTTCGCGACCCGAAGGTGCGTGTGCGTGAGATTCGCAGCCTGATCAAGGCCGGCCACGAGCTGCGCTGCGACAACCTGCTCCTGTTGAGCCCGGACGAGCGCGGCGAAGGCCGCGAAACATGGCAGGGCCGGTCGGCCGTCGTGCGCCGCGAGCCGATTTGGAAGTGGCTGCTGGAGCAGGGCTGAAACGCCTCCCACCACGCTGCCGTGTGGCGTTCCACCGTGTGCAGATTGCCAATCTGCACCTACACGCTGCGCGACTGCCCCGCCTGTAGCCACAGAGTGGTACTCTGTGAAATGCGGGCGGCCGCCTCACCTGGCCATCGCGGTGCCGTTCGGCCTGCCACCGTGTGCAGACTGCCAGTCTGCACCTACATCCGGCGCGGCATCCCGGCAGGCCCAGTAGCCGAAGAGTGGCACTCTGCGGAATGCGGTTCGCTACGTCGTGCGGCCACCGCGGCATGGCGGCCATGCTCTCCGACCTCGACGCGGTGCCGTTCGCGGTTCCGCCGTTGGACCGCCGCTTTCTGGACAGCGGACCTTGCAGCAGCCCGTCGAGTCGGACTAGACTAAGTCTCACGAGAAGGGCCTCACGAACCGGAAAGAATTCTGTCATGGCTACCGTCGTCAACATTCATCACGCCAAGACCCATCTGTCAAAGATCGTCGATGACGCCGCAGCCGGGCGCGAGGTCATCATCGCCAAGGCGGGCCGGAGAATGGCAAGGCTCGTGCCGTTCGAGTCGGAGGCACGTCCGAAGAAGCTCGGGGGATTGAAGGGCAGGATCACGGTATCGGACGACTTCAATGCCCCCCTTCCGGCAGCGGTCATCGAGGCATTCGCAGGTCGGCCATGAGCCGGGTTTTGCTTGACACCCATCTCCTGCTCTGGGCAGTCGGTGATCCCGGCAAACTGTCGGAAGCCGCTCGCAAGCGGATCGACGATGGCGAGGTGTTCGTCAGCGCCGCCTCCATCTGGGAGGTGAGCATCAAGGTTGCCCTTGGAAAGCTTGCGGCCGACCCGGCGGAGTTGCTGGCCGAAATCGAGCCCGCCGGGTTCCGGCTGCTCTCGATCACGGGTGAGCACGCGGCTGCGGTGGCCCGGCTGCCACCCCTGCACAACGACCCCTTCGATCGGATGCTGGTGGCCCAGGCCAAAACGGAACCGCTGATCTTGCTCACAAACGACGTCATGCTCGCCGGCTACGGTGACCCGGTCGAATTGGTCACGGATTCGACCCGCCGCCGCTGAATCGCCTGAAAATCCACCCGCCACCGTGTGCAGACTGCCAGTCTGCACCTACGCGCTGCGCGGAGGCGGGGCGTTGTGGTCGGCCTGCCCGACAGTAGCCGCAGAGTGGCACTCTGCGGAATGCGGGTGGCCACGCGGAGCGGTCAGCCCGACGGCGGCCGGACGAGCTTCTGTAACTCCGGCGTGAGGCTCGCCCACAGCCGGGGGTGCGCCTCGACGAGCCTGACGATGTCGGTGAAGTCCTTCGCCTGCTTGCTCTGGCGGCGGGTGGGCTCGGCCCAGGCCTTCATCTTCCCGGCCAGCGTGTCGTCGAGCGAGGCCACGCGCATGAGGATGCCGTGCACGTCGGCCGGCACCGCGTGCTCGGGGAACCCGCGGTAAAACTCCTCGGTCGAGAGTTGAACCGACACCGCCGACCGGCCCTTCAGGTTGACCGACCAGTCGAATCGCTCACTCGTAAACCCGGCGGCCTCGAGCAGCCCGACCGCCCGATCCACGGCGTCGAGCGCGATCACAAGATCGACGTCGCGGGTGACCATCTGCTCGGCCGCCCAGTGATTGACGGCCACGCCGCCGATGCAGCACCAGGGCACGTCGGCCCGTTCCAGGCAATCGACGAGCCGCATCACGTCGTCGGTGCCGCCCGACGTCTGCCAGTCGAAGAATTGTTTGCCGGTCACGGACAGCACCTGGCTGAAAACTCGATTCGTGGATTAAGTATAAGCGTCACGTGGCGACGTCGTGTGGCCGCCGCGGTGCCGTCCGGCCTGCCACCGTGTGCAGACTGCCAGTCTGCACCTACGCGCTGCGCGGAGGCGGTGCCGTGCGGTCGGCCTGCCCGCCAGTAGCCGCAGAGTGGCACTCTGCGGAATGCGGGTGGCGACGTCGTATGGCCACCGCGGTGCCGTCCGGCCTGCCACCGTGTGCAGACTGCCAGTCTGCACCTACCGGCGTGGCCTCCCGGCCGGCCCAGTAGCCGCAGAGTGGCACTCTGCGGAATCCGGCCCGCCAGCCCACCCGGCCCCAGGCCTACGGAAATCCCGGCAAAAAACGCAAAAAAAAAAACGCAAAAAAACGCATTTTTCGGTTGCAGAAAAAACCTCCGACTCGTATTCTTGTTAGGTGTGGGTTTTGGGGTGATTTGCCTGGAATGTTTCCGAGGCCCACCGTCAGGGGAGTTGCGAATCATGAATCAACACGCCGTGCACACCGTGTTTGATCGGATCCGTTCACGCCGCAGCGCAGGTCTGGCCTCGGCCATGCTTGCATGCTGTCTCGTTGCGATTGCCGCGCTCGCCTGCGCCCCTGCGCACGCGCAGACGTTCACTTGGGACGCCACGACGTCCACCACCGGCCCGCAGGATGGCGCCGGTGCCTGGCTCACCGGTACGAACTGGTGGAACGGCTCGGCGAACGTCGCCTGGACGGCCGGCGCCAACGCCGTCTTCGGCAACGGCGGCACGGGCGGCGCCGTCACGCTCTCCAACACCACTTCCGCCAATTCGATCACGTTCAATCCCTTCGCCGGCACCTACACGATCGGCACGTCGGGCACCACGCTCACGATCGGCAGCGGCGGGATCACGATGAACTCGGGCGCGGGCAACGTCACGTTCTCGAGCCCGCTCACGCTCGGCGCCGCCCAGACCTGGACCAACAACGCGGCCGGTCTGCAGTCGGGCATCGTGCTCACCATCTCGAGCACCGTCACCAACAACGGCAACCTGCTCACGGTGAGCGGCAGCGGCAACACCACGATCAGCGGGCTCATCCAAGGAACCGGCGGCCTCACGAAGTCCGGCAACGGCCTGCTCATCCTCAATACGGCCGCGAACACCTACACGGGCGTGACCACCGTCTCGGGCGGCATCCTCCGGCTCGCGGCGGCCAATTCCCTGCCGGGCGGCATCGGCACCACGGGCGGTCAGTCCGCCCTCACGCTCAACGGCGGCGTGCTGGAGTTGGGCGCTGGCAACTTCACCCGCAATCTCGGCACAGGCACCGATCAATTTCAGATCACCGGGGGCACGAGCGGCTTCAGCGCCCAAGGGACGGCCCGCACCGTGACGATCAACAACTCGAGCACGACCGAAGTCCAGTGGGGTTCGGCCACGTTCGCCCCGACGAATTTCGTCCTCAACGCCGCCACGGCGGACAGCGCGATCACGTTCGCCAACAACATCGACCTGAACGGCTCGAATCGCACCGTGACCGTCGTCGCGAACACCGCCACCATCTCCGGCACGATTCGCACGTCCGCTGGCACCGCCGGCCTCACGAAGGAAGGCGTAGGCACGCTCACGCTCGGCACCAACTCCTACAACGGCCCCACCACGATCAACGGCGGCGTGCTCTCGGTGCCGCTGCTCGCCAATGGTGGAGCCAACAGCAGCATCGGCGCCTCGACGAACGCCGCGTCGAACCTCGTGATCTCGAGCGGCACCCTCCGCTACACGGGCGGCAACGTCGCCACCGACCGCGGCCTCACGATCAGCGGCACGGGCACGCTCGAGGCCAACGGCAGCGGCGTGGTGAGCTTCACGAGCACGAACGCGCTCGCCTACGGCACGGCCAACCAGGCCCGCACGCTCGGCCTCGCCGGCACGAACACCGGCACGAACACGCTCGCCGCCCTCGTCGCCGACAACGGCACCGGGCAGGTGTCGATCGTGAAGACCGGCATCGGCACGTGGGTGCTCACGGGCGCCAACACCTACACCGGCACGACCTGGCTCACGGGCGGCCTGCTTTCGGGCAGCGCGTCGGCCAACTTCGGCGTCGGCGGCCCGATGGTCTTCAACGGGGGCGGCCTGCAGGTCACGGGCACGTCGCTCACGAGCCTCTCCGGCCTCGGCCGCACGGTCACGTTCACCTCCGGCTCGTCCGCCACCTTCGACATCGCCGCCGGCGCGAACACGTTCACGGTGGGCCAGGTCTTGAACCAGGGCGCGGGCGGCCTCACGAAGAGCGGCGCCGGCACGCTCGTGCTCAACCAGGCCAACACCTACACGGGCCCCACCACCATCTCCGGCGGCACGTTGCAGATCGGTGCCGGCTCCACCGCCGGCTCCCTCTCGGGCGCGAATGTGATCACGAATAGCGCCACGCTCCTCGTGAACCGCAGCGACACGCTCACGCAATCCACGAGCCTCGGCCTCATGATCGGCGGCACGGGCGGCGTGACGAACATCGGCAACGGCACGCTCGTGCTCGACCGGGCGAACACCTACTCGGGCCTCACTCGGGCGACCTCGGGCACGATCCAGCTCTCCAACGCCCTGGCGCTGCAAAACAGCCGCATCGACACGACGGGTGTCGGCAAGTTCTCCTTCAGCGGCACCAACTCCTTCGTGATCGGCGGCCTTTCCGGCGCTTCGGGCAACCTGTCGAGCGTCTTCGACTCCACGACCTACGGCACCGTCTCAAACCTCACGCTCAACCTCGCCTCGGGCGTGACGGGCACCTACGGCGGCGTGATCTCGAACGGCGCCGGCGGCATGAACCTCACGATCGCCGGCCTCGGCACGCAGGTCCTCCAGGGCGTCAACACCTACACCGGCACGACGATCCTCGGCTCCTACAACCGCAACTTCGGCACGCTTGGCTTGAGCGGCTCGGGCTCCATCCTCAACTCCTCCGCGATCCTCTTCAACGGCGGCAGCCTCACGCTCACGAACGTGAACTCGACCGAGGGCGCGATCAACCGCCTCGGCAACTCGACGCCGATCACGGTCGTCGGCGGCGGCTCGCTCAACTACAACAACACCTCGGGCGCCGCCTACGCCGAGTCGGTCGGCGCGGTCACGCTCTCCAGCGGCCAGTTCAACGTCGCCCTCGGCACGAACGTCACGGGCACGCAGACGCTCACCTTCAACGACCTCACGCGGGCCGCCACCACCTCCGGCAGCACGGCCACGGTCACGTTCTCGGCGGCCACGACCGGCCCGCAGACCACCGGCACGGGCAACCGGATCGTGGTGACGGGCGGAGGCAGCACGGCCGCCGGCGCCATCATCGGCCCGTGGGCCACGGTCGGCACGGCCGCTGCGACGCAGACCGACTACGCCATCTTCGTCAACGGCACGGTCACCGGTGCCAACTACGCCGTGACGCAGGAATCCACCTGGGGCTCGGGCACGAACGCGGTGTTCAACACGGGCACCGCGCTCACGGCCTCGCGCACGATCAACACCCTGCGCTACACGGGCGCCGCCGCCACCGGCACGCTCACGGGCTTCCAGCTCGCCACCTACGGCGTGCTCAACGGCGGCACCGGGCTGCTCACGCTCACGGGCGGCACGCTCACCACGCCCTCCGGCGGCGGCAACTTGTTCCTCACCGCCAACGCCCAGGGCATCACGATCTCGAGCACGATCGCCGACAACTCCGGCGCCGTCGCGCTCGTGAAGAGCGGGCCCGGCACCCTCACGCTCTCGAGCACCAATTCCTACTCAGGCGGCACGGTGCTCAACTCGGGCACGATCAGCGTCTCGGCCGACAACCAACTCGGCGCCGCCTCCGGTCCGATCACCTTCAACGGCTCCGCTGGCTTGACCCTCACCACGTCGGCGACGCTGGCCCGAAGCGTGGCGCTCAACAACGGCGCGATGGCTTCGATCTACACCGCCTCCGGTGCAACCGTGGTGTTCAATAACCCGGTGACCGGGGACGGCGGGATGGTGTGGGGCAATTCCACCCAAAACGTAAACCACAACATTCAGTTCCTCAGCACGGCCAACACGTTCACCGGTCCGCTCCAGGTGGGAGTTGGGTCAGCCAATACCACCTCAGGCATGACGATGAACAGCATTGCCGACAGCGCCAGCCCGTTGATCATGAACGGAGGGGGCCAAGGGATTTCCTGGATCTACGGCTCAGGGGCCATTGCGCCCCTGACGTTCAACAATCGGCAGATCGTCCTTGCTGGATCGGTCGCGGAAGTGTCCACCATTTCGAACGCCAGCATTTTCGCCATGACGGTCAACACCGATATCGGCTTCGAGGGCACTGGAAACAGGACCCTGGGGCTGTCGGGGTTAGGCAGGTTCAACGGCCGGCTCTTCAACAACGCGGGCGGGACGTTGACCGTCACGGTGAACGCGCCGTGGTCTCTCTCCGGCAGCAACTCGTACAGCGGCAACACGAACGTTTCCGCAGCAGGAGCTGTGACGTTTCAGGGAAAGCAGGCGCTGTCCGCCGGTTCGACGCTCAATGCGACCGCAAGTGGTGCCACCTTCAGGATCCTTGACGATGGGGCGGGCACGATCAATTACGGCAACAACGTCAATCTCCCACTGAACTACAACCTTGGCGTTAACGCCACATTCTTCGTCGGCAACAACAACACGGCCAACGGCGGCACCAGCGCGGGCACGACGACCAACAGCACCATGGTCTTCGGGACGTTGGATCTGATCAACTCAGACCCCCGCTCGCGCACAACGGCCAACTTCACTGGTGCGAATGGCTACGGGATTCAGTTTGGCAACGTCATTCTTCCGGCAAGCTTTGGCCAAGAAGACGCCGGCAGCGTGACGCTCGCGCCTTCGACCGCGCCAGTGACGATAACGGGCACCGTGCAGCAGGCCAACGGCAGATCGTCAAGTGCGCTTAACCAGCAAGGCCTTGGCTTGGCTGGTTCTGGCATCGGCGTTATCAGCGGCGTGATCATGGACGCCGCCGACTTCACGAACGGCTCCAACGTCAACGCCCGGGCCCAGAACGTCACGAAGAGCGGTTCGAGCATCTGGACCCTCTCCGGCGCGAACATCTACACCGGCACGACCACCGTCTCGGCCGGCACGCTCGTCCTCGCCAACGCCTCCGCGATCGGCACGGGCCCGCTCACCATGACCGGCGGCGCCCTCGACGCCGCCTCGAACCTCACGCTTTCCACGAACAACCGCCAGAACTGGAACGGCAGCTTCTCGTTCGTCGGCTCGAACCCCTTGAACCTCGGCACCGGCACCGTCACGCTCGGCGCCACGCCCACGGTCACGGTGCTCTCGAGCACGCTCACCGTCGCCGGCCCGGTCACCGGCGGCGCTTTCGGCCTCACGAAGGCCGGCAACGGCACGCTGCGGATCGGCGACGGCGGCACGACCGGGTCGCTGAACCTCGCGACGGGCACGCTCGGCCTCGGCGGCGGCACGCTCCTCATCGACCGCAGCGACGTCGTCACGCAGTCAGTCCCCGCCACGGCCCTCAACCCCGGCGACTCCCGGCTCGCGGTCAACGCGAACACCACGTTCAACCTCGGCCCGATCACGAAGAACCCCGGCGGCGTGCTCACCCTCTCGGCGGCCGGCACCTACACCACGGCCTCCACGAACTCGAACGGCATCCTCGGCCGTGGCGTCGTGGTCGGCGGCACGACCTGGGGATCAATCGTGAGCGGCTCGACCATCGGGGCGCTCCCCGAGGTCAGTTACACGCTCTCCTCGACGGCCGGCACGACGGTGGCGACCTACGCGAACGCCAACGTCGACGTGAACAGCTCCCCCACGCTCTCCGGCACGATTGCCGCCAACAGCCTGCGGTTCAGCACCGCCGGGGCCAACACGCTCTCGCTCTCGGGCAACAACGTCCTCGGCTCGGGCGGCATCCTCGTGACGGCGGGCGTGGGGGCGAACCTCTCCACGATCACCGGCGGCACGCTCGCGGGCACGAGCGGCGGCGACCTCGTGGTGGTGCAGAACAACACGGCCGGCAGCCTCACGATCGGCTCGAGGATCGCGAACAACACCTCCGCCACGGCCCTCACGAAGTCGGGCAACGGCACGCTCGTGCTCACCGGTCTGAACCTCTACACGGGCACGACCTTCATCAACTCGGGCACGCTGCAGATCGGCGGGGCCGGCACGCTGAACGCCGGCAGCTACGCGGGCAACGTCGTGATGTCGGGCAGCACGGCCTCCTTCGCCTACGCGAGTGCGGGGAGCCAGACGCTCTCGGGCGCGATCAGTGCCGGGTACGCCACGAGCGGCCTGACGGTGTCTTCCGGCCTCCTGAACCTCACGGGCGCGAACACCTACCAGGGCCCCACGACGATCACGGGCGGCACGCTCCAGATCGGCGGCGCCGGCTCGCTCGGCTCGGGCACCTATGGCGGGGCGATCGCGATCTCGGCCGGCGGCGCCTTCAATTATGCGAGCACGTTGGCCTCGGGCACGCTCTCGGGCGTGATCAGCGGCGCGGGCAACCTGCTCAAGGGCAGCACGGGCACGCTCGTCCTCGCCGGCCTGAACACCTACACCGGCACGACCACGCTCGCCGGCGGCCTGCTCTCGGGCAGCACGTCGGCCAACTTCGGCGTCGGCGGCCCGATGGTCTTCAACGGCGGCGGCCTGCAGGTCACGGGCACGGCGCTCACGAGCCTCTCCGGCCTCGGCCGCACGGTCACGTTCACCTCCGGCTCGTCCGCCACCTTCGACATCGCCGCCGCCGCGAACACGTTCACGGTGGACCAGGCCTTGAACCAGGGCCTCGGTGGCCTCACGAAGAGCGGCTCCGGCACGCTCGTGCTCGCCGGGGCGAACGCCTTCACCGGCCCGACGCTGATCAACGGCGGCACCCTCGCGGTGAGCCGTCCGGACACGGTCACGCAATCCACGAGCCTCGGCCTCATGATCGGCGGCACGGGCGTGCTCGCGAACATCGGCAACGGCACGCTGGTGCTCGACCGGGCGAACACGTTCTCGGGCCTCACCCGGGCGACGTCGGGCACGATCCAGCTCTCCAACGCCCTGGCGCTGCAAAACAGCCGCATCGACACGACGGGTGCCGGCAAGTTCGCCTTCAGCGGCACGAACTCCTTCGTGATCGGCGGTCTCTCGGGCACCTCGGGCAACCTGTCGAGCGTCTTCGACTCCACCAGCTACGGCACCGTCTCAAATCTCACGCTCAACCTGGCCTCGGGCGTGACAGGCACCTACGGCGGCGTGATCTCGAACGGCGCTGCCGGCATGAACCTCACGATCGCGGGCCTCGGCACGCAGGTGCTCCAGGGCGTCAACACCTACACCGGCACGACGATCCTCGGCTCCTACAACGGCAACTTCGGCACGCTCAACGTGAGCGGCTCGGGCTCGATCCTCAACTCCGCCGCCTACGTTTTCAGCGGCGGCAACCTCACGCTCACGAACACGAGTTCCGCCGAGGGTGGCATCGACCGCCTCGGCAACTCGACGCCGATCACGGTCGCGGGCGGCGGCACGCTCACCTACGCCAACACCGCCGGCGGCATCTACACCGAGACGACCGGCACGGTCACGCTCGCCGGCGGCCAGTTCAACGTCGTGCAGAGCGCGAACATGACCACCGGCACGCAGACCCTCACCCTCGGCGGCCTCCTCCGCGCCCCCACCACCTCCGGCAGCACGGCGGTGGTGACGTTCTCGGCGGCCACGACCGGCCCGCAGACCACCGGCACGGGCAACCGGATCGTGGTGACGGGCGCGGGCAGCACGACTGCGGGCGCCATCATCGGCCCGTGGGCCACGGTCGGCACGGCCGCTGCGACGCAGACCGACTACGCGATCTATGTCAACGGCACGGTCACGGGGGCTGGGATCGCCAGCTCCGGCGAGGGCACCTGGACCAACTCCGCCAACGCCTACACCGTCAACGGCGGGGCCACGCTCGGCGGCACCCGCACGATCCTCGCCCTCCGCGGCACGGGCGCCTTGCAGACGATCGCCATCGCGGCCAACCAGCTCCAGACCTACGGCCTGCTGAACGTCGGCTCGGGCACGATGATCATCAGCGCCACCGCCGGCGGTGCCCTCACCACGCCCACGGGCGGCGGCAATTTGTTCGTCACGCCGGGCAGCTCGTCGGCGCCGATTCTGATCTCGGGCTCGATCGCCAATGCCGATGCCGGCGCCTCCGCCGTCACGCTCGTGAAGAGCGGCGCCGGCACGCTCACGCTCACGGGCACCAACTCCTACTCCGGCGGCACGGTCCTCAACGCGGGCGCGATCAGCGTCTCGGCCAACAACCAGCTCGGCGCCGCCTCCGGCGGGATCACGTTCAACGGCAGTGCCACGCTCGGCCTTTCTGCCTCGGCCGATTTCGGGAGCCGGCCCATCGCGGTGAACAATGGCGCGATGGCCACGATCGTCCCAGGCTTCGTCACAGCTGCGGCGACTAGCGGAAGCTTTGGCGCCATCACCGGGAATGGCGGTGTGTTGATCCAGGCCAATGGCAGCGGCGGTTGGCCCACGCACTATCTCTATCTGTCGAGCACCGCCAACACGTTCACAGGGCCGCTGAACCTCGGACCAAAGTCGGCTGCCGCTGTTACGTACACACTCGTGAACAGCCTCGCGGACAGTGCCGCTCCGATCAATGTTTTTGTCGACAACATGTTCGTGTACGGATCCGGCGCCGTGGCGCCGCTGACGCTGAACAACCGTCAGTTCGTTCTCAACGCCTGGGTTGACACTGGGAGCGACCGGGCAAACATCGCCAACCTGAGTTCCTACGCCCTGACCATCAATACCGACATCGGCGTGGCCGAAACGGGGCCCAGAAACCTGGCGCTCGGTGAGGCCGTCGGGACGAGCACGATCAACGGCGCGATCACCGACGGCCCGAACGCCGTGACGAGTGTTCGGATGGCCGGCGTTGGCGTGAGCGCATCCTCGATCGGCGCGCGGACGTGGTATCTCGGGGGCACCAACACCTACAGCGGGTCGACCTCGGTAAACTCCGGCAGCCTGGTGTTCCTGGGGAAGCAGGCGGTCTCGCCGTTGACGCAGTTTTCAGTGAGCGGCGGCACCCCGAGGTTCCTGGACGACGGTGCCGGCACGATCACCTACGGCAATAACTTTCTCGGGGCTCAAGCGAATTCCGCGAATGTCAGCATCTTCGTCGGCAACAACAGCACGGCCAACGGCGGCACCAGCGCCGCCACGACGACGAACAGCACGATGGTCTTCGGGACGCTGGACTTCAACGGAAACAGTGCCAATTGGGCTCAAACCCTCAATGTCACGGGTGCCAACGGGTACCGGCTCCAGTTCGGGAACGTCATTCTTTCCGCAGTGGCCGGCTCCGGCGCCACGACGCTGAACCCGACGACAGCCTCGCTCACGATAACGGGCACGGTTCAACAGTCGAACGGATCGACCACCCCAGGCACGTTGACCCTCGACGGCTCCGCGCTGGGCAACGTCGTGAGCGGCGTGATCATGAACGCCGCCGACTTCACGAACGGCTCCAACGCCAACGCCCGGGCCCTGAACGTCACGAAGAGCAATTCGGGGCAGTGGACCCTCTCCGGCGCGAACACCTACTCCGGCACCACCTCCGTGACCGGCGGCGTGCTGCGGGTCAACGGCTCGATCGCCGCCGCCAGCCCGGTGGTCGTCTCCGGCGGTGCCATCGGTGGCACCGGCACGATCGGCGGCGGCGTGACGGTATCGAGCGCCGGCGGCGTCGATCTCCGCAACGGCTCGATCGGCACGCTCACCATGTCGAGCACGCTCGGCCTCACCGGCGCCGCGGGGGCCAACAACCTCTCCTTCGACCTGGCGAGCGGCGGGTCCACCACCGACAAGGTCGCCGTGACGGGTGCCTTCAGCATGACCACGACCGGGGCCGGCGTGGTGAACGTCAACCAGCTCGACGGCGTGGCCAACCGGCTCGCCGCGGGCACCTACGACCTGATCACCGCCGCCTCCGGCTTCACCGCGGGCGGCGGCCAGTTCCAGCTCGCCACCACGCGGGCCTTCGGCCAGACCTTCTCGCTGGCCAACACCACCACCACGGCCCTGCGGCTCACCACCACGCAGGTGACGGGCGCCGTCGCCGCCAGCACCACCGGCACGGCCACGAGCTTCAACTGGCAGACCGCGGGCAGTTTCACGGGCAACGCCGTGCCCGACTACATGTCGAACGTGGTCATCAACTCGGCCGTGAGCACGACCACCCTCAACGGCAGCATCGACATCAACAGCCTCACGTTCGGCTCGGCCTCCACCGCGGCCGTCACGATCGCCGCGGGCACGCCCACCGCGGGCACGGCCGCGAGCATGCTCGTGATCGAGGCCACCGCGGCCAACGGCAACACCGCCGGCAACGGCATCACGCTGTCGAGCGCCCTCCCGGTCACCCAGACGATCTCGGCCAACGTCGGCCTGGCGTCGAACCAGACCTGGACGGTAGGCACGGGCAACACGCTCGCTGTCAGCGGCACGATCAGCGACTTCGGCACTGGCTACCGGCTCACGAAGGCGGGCAACGGCATCCTCACGCTTTCCGCCGCCAACACCTTCACCGGCGGCGTCACGCTGAACGCCGGCATCCTCAACATCAACGCTGCGACGGCGCTGAACTCAAGCGCCCCCTACGCGTCCGGCAGCGAGTTCATCATCAACGGCGGCACGATCGACAACACGAGCGCCGCCGCGATCACCGTCGGCAACCCCAACTCGATCCAGGTCGGCGGCAACTTCGCCTACAGCACCGGCGGCGGCGGCGCGAATAACAGCCTCACGTTCAACGCCCCCTACGTGGATCTCGGCGGTTCTGCCCGTACGATCACCACCCTCGGCTCGGGCACGCTGGCCTTCTCCGGCTTGTTCACCAACGGCAGCCTCGTGAAGGACGGGTTCGGCACGCTCACCTACTCCTACGCGACCACTGCGGCGCCGCCCGTTGTTCCGGTCACGGTCAACCGTGGCACGCTGCTCTGGAGCGGCGGCGTGATCCTGTCGAACACCCTCGCCGTGAACGCCGGCGGCAACTTCAGCCTGCAGACGGGTGCGGTCGGCACGCAGACGGTCAACGCCCTCGCACTCACGGACGGCGCCACGCTCACGGTCGATTACAGCGCCACGTCCGTGGATCGGATCAACTCCCTCACCGCGGCCACCACCTCCGGCAACGTCGGCATCCGGCTCAATGTCACGGCCGCGTCCGGCACGGGCGGCGTGATCCTTAGTTCAACGGGTGGCGGCCTGACCACCGCCAACGGCACCCGCTACTACCTCGCCAACAACACGAACTACACCGCTTCGCTCACCGCCACCGACACGGCCGTCCTGATCGGCGGCACGACCACCGCCAACGCCCTCACCACCGCCTACTGGCTCGGCAACCAGGTCACGGGCGCGGCCGGTGCCATGGCCCTCTCGAGCGGCACGTTCAGCAACTGGGCCTCGGCCGCGGCTGGCACGCTCGCCGGCGGCGTGGTGCCCGGCGGCGCCTCGGTCAACGTGATCTTCGGCGCCACCGGCGGGTCGCAGCAGTCGAGCGTGACCACCGGCGCCGACATGACGCTCAATAGCATCACGTTCAACGACACGACCGCCGTCACGATCAGCGGCAGCAATCTCATCTCGCTCAACGCGACCGCGACTGGCACGGCCTCGACGGCTGCCGCGGGGGCGGCCGTGGTGCCCGGCAGCGCGATCGCCGTCACCTCTTTTGCAAGCGCCAGCAACACGATCGCCGCGGGCCTCGCGTTGTCGGCCGACCAGACCTGGAACGTCGCCGCGGGCAAGACGCTCAACGTGACCGGCGTCATCACCGGCGCGCGCACGCTCACGAAGGCTGATGCTGGCACGCTCACGCTCTCCGGCCAAAACATCTACGTGGGCACGACCACCGTGTCGGCCGGCACGCTCTCCTTCAACTCGATCGCCGACGTCGGTGCCGCGAGCGCCCTGGGCCAGCCGTTCACGACGGGCAACGGCACGATCGCCATTGGCGCGAGCAGCACGTCGGCCGCGATCGTCTACACGGGTGCGGGCCATTCCACGAACCGCGTCGTGAACCTCTCCGGCACCACCGGCGGGGCCACGATCGACCAGTCGGGCAGCGGCCTGCTCCGGTTCACGAGCGCCTTCACGGCGACGGGCGCGGGCCTGAAGACCCTCACCCTCCAGGGCTCGACCTCCGGCACCGGCGAGATCGCCAACACGATCGTGGACAACAGTGCCACGAACCGCACCGCGGTCACGAAGGCGGGCACCGGCACGTGGGTGTTCTCCGGCTCGAACACCTACACCGGCACGACCACGATCTCGGGCGGCGTGCTCCTCCTCAATAGCGGCAGCGCCATCGCCGGCGGCATCGGCGCGGCCGGCGGGCAGTCGGCCCTGGTGATGAACGGCGGCGTGCTCGGCCTCGGGGCGGGCAACTTCGCCCGCGGCCTCGGCACCGGCACGAACCAGGTGAACCTCACGAACGGCGGCGGCTTCGCGGCCTACGGCGACAACCGCACCGTGAACCTCGGTGGCTCGGGCGCCGCGGTCACGTGGGGCTCCGGCAACTTCGTCGCCTCGGGCAGCACGTTCATCCTCGGCGCGGCAGGCGCCACGCACACCGTGGACTTCCAAAACGCCCTCGCCCTCGGGGCCGTCGCCGGCACCGACCGCGCGATCCAGGTGCTCGACGGCTCGGCCGCCCTCGACGCGATCCTGAGCGGCACGGTCTCGGGCGCGGCGAACCTCGTGAAGAGCGGCGCAGGCACGCTGGCCCTCACGGCCAACAACACGTTCACGGGCACGACGAGCATCACGGCCGGCACGCTGCAGGTGGGCAACGGCGGCGCGTCGGGCTCGATCCTCGACTCGAGCCCGGTGAGCGTGTCGGCCGGCGCGGCCCTGGCCTTCAACCGCTCCGACGCCCTCACCTACGGCGGCACGATCTCGGGCGCCGGCGGCCTGACGAAGGCCGGCAACAACACGCTCACGCTGTCGAGCGCCAACTCCTACACAGGCATGACGAACATCAACGCCGGCGCCCTGCAGATGGGTGTGGCGGGCGCCCTCGGCAGCGGCACCATCGCCTTCGGCGGCGGCAGCCTCCAA
>Ga0315906_10005279_pt1 | contig 16319 bp, 16 predicted proteins | sample LakEriMetagenome_4_FD_203526 | JGI IMG/M metagenome (GOLD analysis project Ga0315906, IMG submission 203526) | Freshwater fungal communities from buoy surface, Lake Erie, Ohio, United States - Buoy 2 MA122 | ecosystem: Environmental > Aquatic > Freshwater > Lake > Lake biofilm | place: USA...
GGCCTTGATTCCCTGCATCATCAGCAGCGATGCAATTTCCTGTGTTTTTTTTCTGCTTCTGCAATAGACGATGCTGCATACATCATTTTTGGTGAGTAACTCAATTATTTTTCCTGTTTTAGATGCGGTTTTGTATGCTCTGAAAGATAAGGCAGGTCTTAAAAAAGAACCTCTGAAAATATAAGGGGCATTCATCTGCAGTTTCTCACAAATATCTTTTTGAACATCGGGGGTAGCTGATGCGGTCACTGCAATGAACAAAGCTTCAGGCAGCATACTTCTTATCTCAGCAATTTTCAAGTAGGAAGGTCTGAAATCGTATCCCCATTGCGAAATACAGTGGGCTTCATCTACAGCGATTAGCTTTATGCCCAAAGCATAAACATATTCCTGGAACAATGCCGTTTGAAGTCTTTCCGGTGATACATATAAAAATTTACAGTTACTTTCTCCTGCCGTTATCAATATGCGTTCGGTTTCGTTTCGGCTAAGCTCCGACGTTATACAGAAGGCCGTAATGCCTTTTCTTCGAAGTGCTTCAACCTGATCTTTCATTAACGCAATCAGTGGAGATACCACCAGGCACAGGCCGCCTAATGCAATACCGGGCACCTGAAAGCAAAGACTTTTTCCACCTCCGGTGGGTAATAGCGCAAGTGTGTCATTCCCCTCAATTACGGAGCGGATAATGTCTTCTTGCATGGGCCTGAATGTATCATAGCCCCAATAGTTTTGTAGAATTTGATGAATGTTGTTCATGGTTAGGTTGTTTTATATCACTTTTTTGATGAAAAGCCTTACTGAATTAATGGCCAAAACCACATCACTCATTCCCATCACCAGTGCGCCAAATGTTGGTGTCAGCAGCCCGAATGCGGCAATAGGTATGGCGACAATATTATAACAAAATGCCCAAAAAAGATTTTGTCGGATGGTAATGAATGTGTGTCTGCCGAGTCCAAGGGAAAGCGGTAAATTTTTTAAACCATGGTTCATAAGCACTACATCTGCTGTTTGCATCGCTACCTGAGATGCTTCACTTAGAGAAATGCCAATGGTGGCTTTAGCCAGGGCGGGCGCATCATTAATGCCATCTCCAATCATAGCGGTTGGTGTTTCTTTATTCAGCGCATCAATAATGGCCAGCTTTTCTTCCGGATTTTTTTCTGCAATTACTTCATCTATCTCCAGCTGTTTTGCGATGAGTACACATTTTTCTTTTCTATCTCCGCTTAATAATACGGTATGAATTTGCCGGCTTTTGAGATATTGTATAATGCCGGCAGCTTCGGTTCTTATTTCATCTTTTACATCAATCCAACCCAACAGTATATTGTTTTTGATCAGATAGATATTATGCGCATTATCCTGTGTAAGCTCAGCAGCAGCTTTATAGGAACCGGCGATGTACTGATTTCCTTCATTGTCTGACGCTTTCATGCCGAGCCCTTTAATCTCTTCTATTTTTGCCCACCTGTAATCATTTTTTGTTTTCCATGCACCCGAAATACAAACTGCAATGGGGTGATTGGAATATTTTTCAAGAGAGAAGGCTATTTTTTTAAATTCATTTTCATCGATAGCAGGATCATGTATAGTATATCCTGCGATATTGAATTTTCCGGTTGTTAATGTTCCGGTTTTGTCAAAAACTACTTGTCTGATATTTTTAAACAGTTCTAAACTTTTGGCATTTCTGAATAAAACACCACTGCGTGCGGCTCTGCCTAAACCAACAGCAATAGCTGCAGGAGTAGCTAATCCCATTGCACATGGGCATGCAATAACCAATACTGCAATACTTCTCATTAAGGCATCGGTGAAATTATTTAAAGCATACCAGTTGCCGATAAGCGTAATCAATGCAATGATGAGTACTGCCGGAACAAATATCGCGCTGATTTTATCCGCAAGCTGCTGAACAGGTGGTTTTTCAACCTGCGCCTGTTTTACCAGATTAACAATATTTGACAAGGTGGAATCTTTTGCCGAAGCAGTTACCTGTGCTTTTACAGTTCCATCCTGAAGAATACTTCCGCCGATCAAAATATCTTTTTCTTTTTTAGTAATAGGAAGACTTTCTCCTGTAATAATACTTTCGTTAACGGTAGCATCACCCCACAAAATCTTACAGTCAGCCGGCACCTGTTCTCCGCTTTTGATGAGGATTAAATCCCCTGTTTTCAATGCACTGTTTTCAATTTGGAAAATCTGTTCCTGATGCTGATCATCGAAAGCAATCATGTTAGCCATCACTTTCTGCGATTTTGCCAGGGCTTTTAAGGCTCGTTGTGTTTGATGAATGGACGCATCTTCCATATAGTTTCCAAAAAAAACCAATGTGATAATGGTGGCTGCAGTTTCATAAAACAAATAGTTTTCTGCTTCTCCGATGATGGTGCCATAGAGACTGTATACAAATGCTGCGGTTGCTCCAATCGTAATAAGTACATTCATATTGGGCATACCATTTATGATGCTTTTGAATGCGCTTCGTCCGAAATAATACATGCCTGTTATATATACCGGCAAACAGAGTCCGAGTTGTACATAAGGGTTCATGAGCCAATGCCATTGAAGCCAGCCATGAAACATATGTAATAAGAGCAACAAAGTAAAAGGAGCACATATAAGCAGGTAGCGCAGATACATATTTACCGGTTCTTTTTCATGGCTGCCATTTTTTTCTTGATCGCCTGCTACTTTATATCCGAGTTGCTCAATTCCTTTTCTTATAGTTTTAATGGTGTTATCGTCTCCTGAAATTTCACAGCTCATTTCTGCACTTACCGGGTTGACCTGAATTTGTAATGCCCCTTCTTTTTTTAAATAGTTGGAAATGGTAAGGGCGCAGTTGGCACAAGTCATCCCTTCAATTTTCCAGTTGATGTTATGATTTGTATTTGGCATAATATTTCGGTAAAAAGGCTTTCCTACAAATTTACATAACCGCGGGAGGCTTTCTCACGGTATTCTCACAATATCTTTGCAACATTGAATCAATTTAACAAATGGATATCCGTTTTACATTAGATCAGCTTCCTCAGGTTGTACAACAGTTTTGGGATACGTATGGCAGTTGCAGAATATTCGCTTTCGATGGGGCTATGGGTGCCGGTAAAACGACCTTTGTTCATAGCCTTTGTGAGATGCTGGGCGTGATGGATCCGGTTTCCAGTCCAACATTCTCAATCATCAATCAATATAAAACGGCGGAGGGGAAAGATTTTTTTCATGTTGATTTATATCGGATAAAAGATGAGGAAGAAGCCATAGCCGTTGGCATGGAAGAGCTGATTTACGGAGGAGAAATTTGTTTTATTGAATGGCCGAGAATAATAAAAAATCTCTTGCCAGATGATACCTGTTGGATTGCACTCGACGCACTTTCTGAAAATGAAAGACAACTGTTGGTCAGATAAGCCGTGATAATTTTGTAAATTGTGCTTTATCCATTATTAATTTGCTTTAAGACACTATGCCATCTTCAAAAAAGCCCATCGTCAACGCTTCTTTTAATTATGAGACACTCGAAGAGATGTTGGATATCCCTAAAAAATCGGGGAGTCTTGTTATTGGATTACCCAATGAACAGGATCTGCAGGAAAATCGGGTAGCGCTTACTCCTGAGGCTGTTCATGTGCTTACCAATAACGGTCATACAGTTTTACTGGAATACCATGCAGGAGAAGGGGCACATTATTCTGATAAAGATTTTAGTGATGCCGGTGCGAAGATTGCATACAACAAGCACGAGGTATATCAGGCAGATATGCTGATTAAGTCGGCTCCGGTGAGTGGCACTGAACTTGAATACCTCAAGCCTGGACAAACCATTATTTCCCCTATACATATTGCGGTGATGAAGTCGGAAATCATGGAATCGATGATGCGCAAAAAGATTACAGCGCTTTCATTTGAGAATTTAAAAGATGATTCAGGTCATAACCCAATTGTAAGAAGTATGAGTGAGATTGCGGGTAGTGCTGTGATGCTGATTGCCGGACAATATCTCAGCAGTTTCAATAATGGGAAGGGCGTATTACTTGGTGGTATCAGTGGTATTCCGCCCACAAAAGTCATTATCATTGGAGCGGGTATTGTAGGTGAATATGCTGCAAGAACGGCAATGGCTATGGGTGCCAGTGTAAAAGTATTTGACAATAATATTTATCGTCTTAAACGCATGCAGAATGCGATTGGACATAGAATGTGGACGTCGGTTATAGAGCCAAAAATTCTATCTAAGCAACTAAAGACTTGCGATGTGGCTGTAGGTGCGCTTTCATCGACCGGCGGCGGAAGAACGCAGGTTGTTGTATCAGATGATATGGTTTCGGCTATGCGTCCGGGTAGTGTAATTGTAGATGTAAGCATTGATCGGGGAGGTTGTTTTGAAACCAGTGAAGTGACCACTCATGAAAATCCGATTTTCATGAAATATGGGGTTATTCATTATGGTGTTCCCAACATACCCAGTGGTTTTGCTAGAACGGCCTCACAGGCGATAAGCAATGTGCTGATGCCATTACTATTGGAAATAGGCGATGAGGGAGGACTTGAAAATTTACTGTGGCATAAACTAAATATCCGCAACGGAATTTATCTATACAAAGGGGCGCTTACAAATATTTATCTGAGTCAGCGTTTCGATTTAAAATATACCGACTTGAATTTGCTGATTGCCAGCAGGAGATAATGTGTTTTTATTTATAACGTGTTACAGGTAAATTTCCTGTACAGAATGAATATTCTTTGGGGTCGTTACTGCTTACAATTACCAGTCTTTCTTTGCAGTAATTAGTTATAAGTGAAAGATACAATCCCATACCTTGTTCATCAAGGTTGGTGCCAGGCTCATCCAGTAACACGACTTTAGTATCAGAAAAAATTGCCTGCGCCAGTTTCACTCTTTGCATCATACCACTACTGAAATATCGAATTTGTTTGTCGGCAGATTTTTTTAATGCTAAAACGTCAATCACCTCTTCTACCGAAAGGTTTTGAATCAGTGGCTTAAATTTTTTGTGAAAGGTCAGGAATTCGGTAAGCGTCATTTCTCCGGGAAGTTCAAGATACGGCGCTGCTATAGAGAGATACTGATAGTGGTTTTCGTCTGCGATTAATTTGTTGTCTGATTCAAACTTAATGACTCCTTCATTGGGGGTTACCGCTCCGGCGATTAATTGAAGCAAAGTTGATTTTCCGGACCCATTTGCCCCGGTAATTACAATATGATTTCCGCTTTCAAATTCAAATGAGATATGACGAAAAATCCATTCTCTGTTAAAGCGTTTGCCAATATCAGAAAGCGATATTTTCATCTGATGGATTTTTGAGCATCCTTTTGATGATTCCGATTTCGGATTTTTTGATGAAGGCAAGAATTTCTTTTTTTATATCGGAATCTTTGAAGTTTTTTTCTATAATTTCCAATGCTTTGGAAACATTATGTTTTTCTACGAAGATGATATGATAGATGTCAAATATTTCTTCTTGTTGTTCCTTGGTAAATCCTCTCCTTGCGAGCCCAACATTATTGATTCCCACATAGCTTAATGGCTCTCTTGCTGCCTTAACAAAAGGCGGAACATCTTTTCTGATGGCACTCATTCCTCCAATATATGTATGTGCTCCAATATGGATAAACTGATGAGCTGCACTCATTCCGCCAATAATCGCATAATCATCAACCAGTACATGCCCGGCTAGCTGTACTGAATTGGCTAAAATAACATGATTGCCAATAATACAATCGTGGGCCACATGGGCATAGGCCATAATAAGGCAGTGCTCGCCAACTTTCGTAGTTTGTTTATCCGATGTGCCTCTGTGGACTGTTACACATTCGCGGATTACGGTATGGTCTCCGATTTCTGCAAGCGTGTATTCTCCTTTATATTTTAAGTCTTGTGGTAAGGCTCCAATAACAGCACCCGGGAAAATCTGGCAATATTTTCCAATTCGGGAGCATGGAAAAATTGTAACATTACTCATGATATGAGTTCCGTCACCTATTACCACATCATCATGCACCATCGCAAAGGGATCGATGGTTACATTTTGGCCAATTTTAGCATTGGGATGCACAAAAGCAAGATTACTGATCATGATCCTGTTCTTTTTACAATTTGAGCTGTAAGTTCTGCCAGACAAACGACTTTGCTTCCTACAAAAACAGTTCCCCTCATTTCACAAATACCCCTGCGGATTGGATTGATTAATTCCATTTTAAGAATAAGGGTATCGCCCGGAACCACTTTTTGTTTGAATTTGCAATTATCTACTTTTAAAAAATAGGTATCGTATTTGTCGGTTGTATTTCTGGGTATAGCGAGTAAGCCACCACACTGAGCCAATGCCTCGATTTGTAAAACACCCGGCATTACATAGTTTCCGGGAAAATGCCCCTGGAAAAAAGGCTCATTATAAGTGACATTTTTTATGCCAATAATATGGTTGTCGGTATGTTCAATAATTTTATCAACAAGAAGAAAAGGGAATCGGTGGGGCAGTGTTTTTTCTATTTCATTTATATCATAAAGCGGTGGCTGATCCGGAGAATAATTAATCACTGGATGTTTATTTTTCTGCTTTTTGATATGTTCTTTAATTTTTTTGGCAAAAGCTACATTGCTGGCATGGCCGGGACGATTGGCGATGATATGTGCTTTAACAGGAAATCCGATTAATGCCAGGTCTCCAACAAGGTCTAGAAGTTTATGCCTGGCTGGCTCATTCGGAAAGCGCAGTTGCAGGTTATTTAAATAACCTTCACTGGTTACTGCAAATTTTTCTTTACCGAAATTTTTGGCGAGATTATCCAGTTGGGTGTCTGAAACCGGCTTATCTACCACTACTATGGCATTATTTAAGTCGCCCCCTTTAATGAGGTTATTATCGAGAAGATATTCAAGTTCGTGAAAAAAAGAAAATGTTCTGCAAGGTGCAATTTCTTCAGCAAAGGAGGAGAGGTCTTTCAAGTGCGCATGCTGCGTTCCAAGTACAGGCGAGTTGAAGTCAATCAGGGTATTGAAACGATAGGAGTCGGACGGCAGTGCTACCATTTCGACCTTTTTCTCCTCATCGTTAAACGATATATTTTCCTGAAGCGTATACCAATGTTTTGCTGCTTTTTGTTGTGCTTTCCCGGCCTTTTGGAGCAGTTCAACAAAAGGGAAAGCGCTGCCGTCCATAATCGGAACTTCAGGGCCATCAATTTCAATCAGCACATTGTCGATTTCTGCGGCAGTAAGTGCTGCAAGTAAATGTTCGATGGTGCTTACCGAAGCGCCGTTATGAGCGATAGTTGTGCTGCGATTCGTTTCTATTACATAATCTACATCTGCTTTTACGACAGGTTTGCCTTCCAGGTCTATCCGTTGAAAAACGATACCTGAATTTTCTGGAGCCGGGTGAATTTGAATGGTAACGGATGCACCTGTATGAATACCGATGCCAGATACGGCAGCAATATTTGCTACGGTATGTTGAAAATCACTATATGGGTTATTTGATCCAGCCATAGGACGCGAAAGTAATAAAATCCCTTAAGAATGAAGAAGGTAATTAAAAATAAATGCGTATCCTGCCTAGTACAATTAGTATGAATTTTTAATCGCTTCCATCTTTTTTAGCATCGCTTCCAAGTCGGTAATACGCTTTTCCAGATTGGGTAAATTGCGAAAAACTGCCTGACTTCTCAGTGTACCAGTATAGTCGCTTGCAGGAGAGCCTGTTACAACACTATTGGGCTGCTTGATAGATTTAGAAACGCCGCTCTGTGCATTGATTCTGCTACCGTCGGCAATGGTAATATGCCCTACAATACCTGCTTGCCCTCCGATCATAACACTTTTGCCTATTTTGGTGCTTCCGCTTACTCCTGTTTGGGCAGCAATAGCTGTATTTTCTCCCACCTCCACATTATGGGCTATTTGGATAAGATTGTCCAGTTTGGCTCCTTTCCTGATTATGGTAGATCCTATAGTGGCTCGGTCGATCGTGCAGTTAGAGCCAATTTCTACAAAGTCTTCAATGATTACATTCCCGATTTGAGGAACTTTTTTATAGGAACCATCTGATTGAGGTGCAAAACCAAACCCATCACTTCCGATAACTGTACCTGAGTGTATAATTACATTTTGTCCAACAATACACTGGTTGCTGATTTTTACACCAGGTTTCAATACAGTATGATCTCCAATTACAGCATGATCGCCAATATATACCTGCGGATGAATTTTGACATGGTTTCCGATTTTTACATTTTCTCCAATGTATGAAAAGGCACCGATATACACTTTTTCACCTATGTTTGAAGATTCAGATATGTATGCAGGTTGTTGAATGCCATGTAACTGGCTTGATTTTAACTGTTCATAAGCTTGAAGTAAAGTAGCAAAAGAAGAGTAGGCGTCGGGCACTCTGATTAAGGTGGAAGTAACAGGCTGCTTTAGTTCCAAACTATCATTTATGATGACCAGTGTGGCGGACGTACTGTACAGAAAATCTTCGTATTTGGGATTGGCCAGAAAGGTCAACTGACTAGCTCCCGCCTCTTCTATTTTCCCGAAAGAAGTGACAACTGCTTCCGCATTTCCTTCAATTTTTCCTCCAATGAGGGAGGCGATTTGACCTGCTGTAAATTCCATTTTTCAGTACCCTAATAATTTATTAATTCGAATTTATTCATTTAACCACTGCTTCTGCAGGTGTGCAAATATAAAATTTATTTGCCCGAGCGTTTGTAACCTGTTGAATCAAAACGTATTCTACTTCAGAAATATTTCTCACCGCACCGTTTTTAAATAAAATTTTTATCTGTTCATTAACGGGATTATACATACGGTTTGAAGCAATTCCGTGGAAAACAAACCAGCCTGCTTCTTCAAAACTAATAGACAATGCGTTAGCTGCTTTATGCTGCATGGAGGCGATAAATTCTTTTTCAAAAGGCTGCTCCTGCAGTTTGGTTTTTAGTATTTGTCTGTTAATCAGGCGAGTACATAATTCTTGAAGCACGAAATCGGGATGGGTAATCCATTTTTTGATTGAGCTTAAAATATCATAATCATCAAGCGTGCAAAATGTTCCAAGGTTTGTTCTGATATAATCAGCACTGTTGTCTGTTCTTAAAAAAGCATCCAGCGTTTCTGAGGTAGAGAAGAGTCCGGAAGATTGTCGGGCCAGCAATTTGGCTCGCTGCAAAATTTTTACCAGCATATTTTCTGCACCTAAAACGGTTTTATGAAGATATGCCTGCCAATACATGAGCCTGCGCGCTACCAGGAATTTTTCGATAGAATAAATCCCTTTTTCTTCAATTACCAGTTCATTATCATGAACTGTAATCATTTTTAAAATCCTGTCATAACCGATAACACCTTCACTTACCCCACTGTAAAAACTGTCTCTGGTTAGATAATCCATTCTGTCTACATCAAGTTGGCTGCTTATTAATTGATGCAGGAAGGGTTTGGGATAGCTTCCTTTGAATATTTGAAGTGCCGTATCCAGTTTACCTTCAAATTGCCGGTTCAGTTCTTCAAAAATGAGGAGTGATATTTGCTCATGATGCATTTCTTCAATTAGTACGTGCTCTAAGGCATGAGAGAATGGGCCATGCCCAATATCGTGAAGCAAAATCGCAATTTTAGCACCCTGTTCCTCTTCTTCACTGATTTCAACTTCTTTACTTTTAAGTTCTGTGATGGCCTGACAAATAAGATGGTATGCGCCCAGACTATGATGAAGACGTGTGTGTACCGCTCCTGGGTACACCAATTGCGCCAGTGCCATTTGATGAATGCGTCTTAGTCTTTGATAATAAGGGTGTGCAATAATGGAATGAATCAATTCATCATTAATTGTAATAAAACCGTAAACTGGGTCGTTTATAATTTTTCTGAATCCCATGTAATTAATTGAAGCGAATATTTTTTCAAAGGTAAATGAAGGCAGGGAATTCAATACATTTACATATTCAAAATGCAATAAATAAACCTGTTTTCAAATATGGCCTTGGCAAAAATATTGTGGGTAGATGATGAGATCGAAAGCTTGCAGTCTCAAAAAATTTTTCTCGAGCACAAAGGGTATGAAGTCCGTACGCTTACCAATGGATTTGATGCCATAGATTATGTAAAAGAGCATCCTGTAGATATGGTGTTGCTGGATGAAACGATGCCTGGACTTACGGGTTTGGAGACCTTGGCAAAAATCAAACAGATTAATAAGACATTGCCCGTGGTGCTTATCACAAAAAATGAAACTGAAAATTTGATGGATGATGCCATTGGTTCTCAGATTTCTGATTATCTGATTAAGCCGGTCAATCCCAATCAGGTTTTGCTGAGTATAAAAAAAATATTTGACAACAAAAGATTGGTGTCTGAAAAAACCACCGCCGATTATCAGCAACAGTTCCGCCATCTTTTTACAGCTTTAAACAGTAACCCTGATGGCTTTGAGTGGATGGATATATATAAAAAATTAGTGTATTGGGAGCTTGAAATCAGCAAAGTAGATAGTCCGGAAATGCAGGAGATATTGCAGCATCAAAAGGAAGAAGCCAATAATGAGTTTTTTAAATTTATAAGTAAAAATTATATCAATTGGATTCAATCCGGAGGGGATGCAAGACCTGTTATGAGTGATACGCTTGTGCACAAAAAAATATTGCCTCATGTGAAAAGCGGTGTTCCACTTTTTTTTATTCTGATCGATAATCTTCGTTTTGATCAGTGGAAAGTGATACAGCCGTTATTTGCAGATCTATTCAGATTGGTTGAAGAAGATACTTTTTATGCTATCCTGCCTACAGCTACGCAATACAGTCGCAATGCAATCTTTAGCGGCTTACTTCCTAAAGAAATCGAAAAAAAATATCCATCTCAATGGAAGCATGATTTTGATGAAGGGGGAAAGAATATGTTTGAACACGATTTTTTTATCAACCTGATGAAAAATTCCGGTAATGGGCACTTAAAATCTTCGTACACTAAAGTCAATCATCATCAGGCTGGACAAGATCTGTTGAATAATATTCATAATTTACTGAATAATGACATTAATGTAATTGTATACAATTTTGTGGATATGCTGAGTCATGCCCGAACTGAAATGGAAGTGCTGAAAGAGCTGGCGGCAGATGAAAAAAGTTACCGTAGTATTACAGTCAGCTGGTTTGAGCACTCCCCATTATACCAGGCATTAAAGAAAATTGCGGATAAAAAAATTCAGATTGTACTTGCTACAGATCACGGGAGCATTCGTGTGCAAAAACCGGTAAAAGTAATGGGTGATAAAGAAACCACTACAAATATTCGATATAAACACGGCAAAAACCTTGGGTTCGACCCTAAAGATGTTTTTTCTATCAAGGATCCTTCTGCAGGAGGGTTGCCCGCACCTAACCTTAATTCCAGTTATATTTTTGCGAGAGAACAGCAATACTTATGTTATCCTACTAATTTTCATCATTATTCGAATTATTACAAAAATACCTTTCAGCATGGCGGAATTAGTTTGGAAGAGATGATTATACCGGTAGTTCGGATGATGTCTAAATAATTTTCTCTCCACCGGGTGTGGAAAAATCTATCTGCCAACAACGTTATTAATGAATGGCTATTGCATAATTTTGATAGGAGTTATTTATTAAAACACGCATTGTTGTTATATATGAAGTTCAATCAAAATACTTTAGATCAGCTGGAGTCTGTGTTGGAAGAATCAGGATATGTTGTGCGATATGAAAGAGGCAATTTTCAAAGCGGATATTGTGTGCTTGAGGAAAAAAAAGTGGTTGTATTGAATAAGTTTCTCAGTATGGAAGGCCGTATTCAAACGGCGTTGGATTTACTTCCTCAGGTGAATATCCAAATTGATTTACTTACAGATCATTCACAGCGCTTATACGCTGAAGTATTGGCTTTGGCGGCAGCCAAAGAAGCTACGGCCAAAGCGGCCTGATGCTTGTTGGCTTTTCATTGTTTATTTTTGCTTTGTGGCTTATCCTTCCTTTACTGTTACATTTTTAGGTACCGGCACCAGCAGTGGCATTCCAATGATTGGGTGTAACTGTGAAGTATGTCATTCTCACAATTCGAAAGATAGCAGATTGAGAAGCAGTATTTTGGTGGAGAGTGATACTACTACTATTGTAGTGGATACCACCCCTGATTTTCGTTATCAGATGCTTACGCATAAGGTGAATCGGCTGGATGCAATTTTGTTTACACATCCGCATAAGGATCATATTGCCGGCCTGGATGATGTACGGGCCTTTAATTTGTTTTCAGGAAATCCGATGCCTGTATATTGTAATGCTTTAACAGACGAAGCAATACGAAGGGATTTTTATTACGCTTTTGCTGAAAAAAAATATCCCGGCGTTCCAGATCTTACTATGCATACTATCGGAAGCGAATCTTTCAAAATTGGAGATTTGACCATTGAGCCCATTATGGTCTGGCATTTGAAGATGCCGGTGCTTGGTTTTCGCTTGGGTCCTTTTACATATATCACAGATGCCAATCGTATTGATCAGGTGGAGAAAAATAAAATCAAAGGATCGCAGGCGATGGTGATTAATGCATTGCGTAAACAACCGCATCTTTCTCATTTTACGCTTGATGAGGCAATTGATCTTGTGCATGAATTGTCTGTTCCTCATGCATATTTTACACATATAAGTCATCAGTTAGGACTACATAATGAAATCAATGAGGTTTTGCCTGAAGGGATGCAACTTGCGTTTGATGGCCTGCAATTACAATTCTGAAAAGTTTTAACGATAGTTTTTGAAAACGCTTTTTAGTTTTGGGGTATGCAACCTGACAAAAAACACCCATTTAAAAGGTATTTAACTTTCTCTGCAAGCGAAAGAAGCGCAATAGGGATACTACTTATTCTTTCTTTCATCTTGTTTTTATTGCCGCATATATATCCTAATCTTGTAAAACCTTCAGCTGAACGCATCGAAAATGAGGGTAAAAAAAATAATGCTGTACCTAATGATTTTGCTGATAATAAATCTCAGCATGCATTGCCTCATACAAATGAAAAAGCCGATCAGCCGTCAAGATTATTTCATTTTGATCCTAATACAGCCAGTATTGAAGATTGGAAATTATTAGGCTTACCAGAGAAGACAGCTGCAACAATTATTCGCTATCGTATGAAAGGAGGACGTTTTAAAGATCCGGAGGATATCAAAAAGATTTGGGGACTTACCGCTGAAATGGCAAATAGATTAATGCCATTTGTAAGAATAGAAGCGCCTGTATGGCATAACAAAAATGAAGAAACCGGATCGGTGGTTATAAAAAAAAGAATTGAAAATGTCGTTCTGTTGGATATTAATACTGCCAATCAGGAAGCGTGGGAATCATTGAAAGGAGTTGGACCCACATTGGCAGGAAGAATTATTAAATTCAGGGATAAGTTGGGCGGATTTATTTCGGTGCAACAGGTTGGAGAAACGTATGGATTGCCGGATAGTACATTTCAGAAAATTTCACCTTTACTGGTGAATGGGGCATATAAGGTACATCAGGTAAACATAAATCTGAGTACTATAGAACAGTTATCGAAGCATCCATATATCAATTTCAGAACAGCAAAAGCATTGGTGAATTACAGGGATCAGAATGGGTTTTTTCAAGATATTCAGGATGTAAAAAAAATCGAATCTATTTCTGAGGATATTTTTTTAAAAATCGAAAAATATTTGACTATTGAATAAATATATCGCTAACAAGTGTTAGCGATATATTATATTTGCGTCCGCAATACAAAATAATTTTTATGGATTTCAGGCAGAACGAAACGGTAGCGCAGGTAAGTCAGGCAGCTAGGGATTTTACCAATCAACATATCAGGCCCAACGTAATGGAATGGGATGAATCACAGTATTTCCCTAAATCCACTTTACAGGAAATGGGTAAGCTAGGCTTGTTGGGGATGTTTGTTCCTGAAGTATATGGCGGCAGTGGTTTTGGTTATCATGAGTATGTGGCGGCTATAGTGGAAATCGCTAAAGTATGCGGATCTGTAGGTTTGAGCATGGCTGCACATAATTCATTATGTACCGGGCATATTTACTATTGTGGCAGTGAGGAACAGAAGAAAAAATATTTGCCAAGTCTGGCTTCAGGTGAAAATATTGGTTGTTGGGCATTAACTGAACCCAATACAGGAAGTGATGCTGGGAATATGAAAACAACGGCAATTAAAGATGGAGATCATTGGATTTTAAATGGCACTAAATGTTGGATTACGCATGGTATCAGTGCAGAACTTGCTGTAATTATAGCCCGTACCGGAGAGCCAAGAACCAGCGGGAATGCAACTGCTTTTATTGTTGAGAGAGGAACGCCCGGATTTAATGCCGGTAAAAAGGAAAATAAACTGGGAATGCGTGCTAGTGAAACAGCTGAAATTATTTTTGATAATTGTCGTATTTCTGATGCGAACAGGATTGGCGAAGTGGGGGATGGATTTCGTCAGGCTTTGAAAGTGCTTGATGGTGGAAGAATATCCATAGCGGCCTTATCATTAGGAATTGCCAAGGGAGCGTATGAGGCTGCATTGAAATATGCGCAGGAGCGACATCAGTTTGATCAGCCCATAGCCAATTTTCAAGGAATATCTTTCAAACTCGCAGACATGGCTACTGAAATTGCAGCGGCTGAGTTATTGATAGGGAAAGCTGCTGACATGAAAAACAGAGGTGATTCTGTTACCGAATCAGGTGCCATCGCTAAATATTATGCCAGTGAAGTGGCGGTGCGTGTAAGCAATGATGCGTTACAGATTTTTGGCGGATATGGGTATACAAAAGATTTTCCGGTGGAGAAATTCTATCGTGATTCCAAACTTTGTACCATAGGTGAAGGCACCAGTGAAATTCAGAAGATCGTTATTGCGCGTCAGGCATTGAAATAACCATATTTGTATTTCATACGTATAATTTATATTTTTGTCATATAATTAAATTATATGGCAATCTTTACCAGTACACTTCCTGAAGCCTTATGGGAGCAATTAAATATTAAGGCTTCTGAGTTAGGTCTCCCCAAAAATAAATTACTGGAAAATGCTTTACGCCTATACCTCGATCATCTTAATAAGGCGGCTTACATAAGGTCATATAAAAAAATGGCGGAGGACACCGATCTGCTAAGTATTGCTGAAGAGGGCATGGAAGATTATTTGAACCAACTGAGAAAACAAGATGCAGCAGGGTGAAATCTGGTATGCACATCTGGATCCTGTTAAAGGGAGTGAGCAATCGGGTTATAGACCGATTGTTATTATCAGCGGCAATTTGCTCAATCAATATCTGCCGGTAGTGATATGTTTTCCGCTGACAACAAAAATTAAAAATTACAAAGGGAATTTGGTCTTGCAGCCAGATGCCATTAATAATCTTACCCAGGCCTCCGAGGTGCTTACCTTTCATGTTCGATCAGTAGCTAAAGAAAGATTACAGAAAAAAATCGGGAAGCTGACCGAAGAACAAATACATTCTCTAAAACAATATCTTAACGAGATATTGACCTATTGATTCGTAAAGTAAAAACGCAAAAACATTGCTGTCCGAATAATTTTTAAAAAATCTTTACTGGCGCAGTGTCTCCAGACCTGTGCCTACGTTTTACTTATTCTTAAAGTTTTATTGTTACTTTAATGTGATATGGTTTTGTCTTTTGACCTTTGAATTAATTATTGTGCATTATTCTAAAAAATCATCTTCCTGTTTGGGACTATATTTTGTAAATAACCCTTCAATTGCACTTCCAAAAATCGGAAATTTTTCTTTAGCAAAGTTCTTAATCACTTCAATGGATTTATAGGCTTGTTCTTCTGTTAAACCTTCAGCGGTTAGTCTGTCGATGAGTTCTTTCATTAAAATTATTATTATTCTATAAATAAATTAGTGAAATATACGTTTAAAAAATTAAAATTCTGTCCCATGCGATTTTTATTAATACTATTTCTGATGTTATCATTCGTTTCTTTCATGAAATGTAAAGAAGTTCACATGCCCGAAAAGAAAGTAGAGCGTCGTATTGAAAAAAGTACTGCTTTAAAGACTGTATATCTACAACCATTAGGAAACGTGCAACAAGAATATTTACAAGCAGTATCTTCCGCTGTAAAAGATTTTTATGGTTATGATTGTGTTATCAAGCCTCCGGTTAATTTCTCTGATGATATTATAGCGCCAAGTAAAACAAGGTATGAGGCTTCAAAAATTCTGGCTAAGTATAGATCCAAGGAAAACCTACTCATTCTTACAGAAAAAGATA
>Ga0315906_10005280_pt1 | contig 16314 bp, 9 predicted proteins | sample LakEriMetagenome_4_FD_203526 | JGI IMG/M metagenome (GOLD analysis project Ga0315906, IMG submission 203526) | Freshwater fungal communities from buoy surface, Lake Erie, Ohio, United States - Buoy 2 MA122 | ecosystem: Environmental > Aquatic > Freshwater > Lake > Lake biofilm | place: USA: Lake...
AATGATTTATAATTTTTACCAGGGTAATGTTTATTTAATAAATTTATTATTTTTTTCGAATTTACCCATTTAAATGCTGCATCTCCAGACCATATAAGCCATGATATTATGCCATTTTTATTATGCCATTGTGTGTCTTTTGGTCTACCAGCGCGTAACCATTTTTTATATGTAGGATAACTCGCATATATATGTCTGGCAAACCAAGCTCTCATATATTTTACATCTTCAATGGGTATTTCATCTTTTGTAGCTAATTGTTTTGCTCTTTTCCATCCTGTTTCATGACCTCCCTGAAATCCAAGTTTTTTTAATTTAAAAGCATATAAAGCAGTTTTTTTTACATTTTCAGGAACTTTTACCATAATAGAACTACGTTTTCCATAATATTGAGGACCACTTCCAATTTGTTTAGACATCTTTTCACATTCTGATTTGTCACGCGAATCTTTACATTTATTACGGCGAAGGTCACATAATTGGCATTCTACTTTATCTAATATTGAACATCTTTTATCTTTACATGTCTTTACATGTTCTTTAATAAATTTAAAGCTATTATCTCCTCCATCTTGAAAATCAAATGAATCAACAAAATCAGCGATGCCATTATTATCTAAAGAAACATTATCTATTATTGAAAGAAGAAAATTTTCTTTGTGATATTTTTTTATATGATTTTTTAAACCGGATTTCGTGTTAAATGTTTTACTACAGTATTCGCATTTTAAAATTGTACCACCGAATTGAACGCTACCTTTATGTTTAAGTTTAGATTTTTTCTTTTTAGCTTTTAAAATACTTCGTTTTGATAGAGATTTAACAGTTTTTGGTGTTTTTGATGTTATTTTTTTTAATGGTCTACACAAAGGATATTTATCCTTACTCCCCTTTACACTCTTTCTACCACAAGATTTATAACCAATTACTTTACCTTTTGAATTTTTGATAGGTCTATTTAAATCAACCCAACGTTCTTTATACCATCGTTTTAAACCTGGTGATTTGTAACTTGGTTTTTTACCTTTATATTTACCTCCTCTCCGTTTATATTCTTTAACAATCCAACTAGATTTATATATACCAGTTTTCGATAAAAATTTTTTATCAGCTAAATTTTTAACATATTTATATAAACTTTTATTTAAAGGTTCATTAGCCATTATATATATACAATAAAATATATATATATAAAGTAAATTTTATTGTAAATCTAAATTAGAATAAATAGAAGGAGTATAATATTTTTTTTCTGTTTCATTTAATTCATTATAAAATTTATTTAAATAAAAAGTTTTTGATTGTTCTATTTCAATAATTTTATCATTTAAAACAGGATTATCTATATATTCATCTATTATATCTATATAATCATTTATATTATCATCTGAATCTATATTATCTACATATTGATCTTTATTATCATCTTTATTATCTACATATTCATCTTTATTATCATCTGAATCTATATTATCTACATATTCATCTATAATATCATCTGAATCTCTATCTATAATAAAATCATCAGTATCTGTTTCTATATATGTATCGTTAATAAAAGATTGTTCTAATAATACACCAGTTTCTTGTAATTTTTGTTTATAATTTGAAATTGTATTTGGATAATATAAAAAATACGAATCGTTTGATATATGTTTATCTTTATAATAAGAATTTATATCGTATTTATCAGAATTATCAATGTATATGTTCATATGATTTGGAATTTTACATTTTACAAAACTATTTTTGTCTGTGCTGAAATATGTAATTTCTTTTATATTATCGTTTGATTTATTTTTTTTAAAAAATTTATCTACTAGCCCCATTATTTTTAATATTATTTAACAAAAAATCAATTTTTAATTTCTTGATAAATATTAATATGTCTACTAGAAAATTAAGAGAATTACTACGTTCATCAAAATCTAATAATACATTAGATACATCAGATACATCAGATACATTAGATATTCTTTATAATGATAATATTGATTATGAAAATACAAAAGAAATTACATATTATAGCACAGATAAAAATGATTTTGTAACAAGTAGAGTACCTAAACATATGATTATTTCATCAAATGCATATTTAAATAATGAAATTGACAGTGATAAAACATCAAATACATCTAATTCTTATGATTCATTTTTTGATAATATCAATAATTATATTTCTGATTTGTCATCTAACGATTTGTCATCTAACGATTTATCATCTAACGATTTGTCATCTAACGATTCAAGTACATCAGAAACACAATTGGATGATATTTTATCAATGTATTCTTTAGATAATTTAAAAAACGATCTAAACGTCGAAGATGAATCAGATTTAGATAGTGATGATTCAGATTATAATAGTGTATTTAAATCTGATAAAAGTAAAAGTAAAAAGTCTAGTATATATAGTGATTCTATTTTTTCAGATTCAAATGAACAAAGTGACACAATTAGCTCAATTAATTCTGATGACACAGACGTATCTAATATATAATATATTTAGAAAAGCTATTTAATTATTTATAATATTAAAAACAAAATTAATATTAAAATAATCAGGTATATTCCTATATAAATCCACTATAAATGCATTTAGATTCTATAGCTTTAAGTATTGTTTTTACTGCAAATACCAATTTAATATAAATTTCTAATAAAAGAAAGGTCTAAATTAATATATTTTCAAGAGCTACACATCATACAATCTTCTTTATTTTCTAAGCTACATGCTAATATAGCTGCTTGTTCTTCTTGTTCTAATTGTTCACCACGTTCCTTTTTTTCTCTGATACGTTTTTCTAATTCAGGATTTATAGAAAATTTACCTGCACTTGCACTAGATTTACTTCTTAAGTAATACATTCCTGTTTTTAAGTTTTTCTTCCATGCGTAAAAATGCATAGAAGTTAATCGTTTATAATTAGGATTTGCCATAAACAAATTCATAGACATAGTTTGATCTATAAAAACGCCTCGATCATGACATTGTTCAATTACACTTTTCATACTAATTTCCCAAACGGTTTTGTATAATTGTTTAATGTCATCAGGAATTATATCAATATTTTGAATACTTCCATCATTTGCAATAATCATGTCTTTTAATTCATTATTCCATAAATTTAATTTTTCTAAATCTTCTACTAAATATTTATTAACTACAATAAATTCACCAGATAATACACGTCGTTTAAAAATACAACTATCAACTGGTTCAAAACATTCTGAATTTCCCATAATTTGTGCTGTACTGGCAGTTGGCATTAAAGCCAATAACATACTATTTCTACTACCATATTTTACGAGATCTTGTTTTAAAGAATCCCAATCCCAACGTCCTGATAAATAATTTGTCAAGTCTATGCCATCATATTCTGCTGCTAAATCAAACTGTAATTTACCTTCACTAAATGGACTACCTTGGAATGAACTATAAGCACCATCTCGTTTAGCTAATTCTATAGAACCTCTTAAAGATCCATAATAAATAGTTTCAAATATTTCTTTATTTAACTTTTTAGCCGCTTCGCTTTCAAATGGTAAACGCATTTTTACATAAACGTCGACCAATCCTTGTATACCTAGGCCTACTGGACGATTTTTCATATTACTTAATTTTGTTTCTGGTACAGGATAATAGGTATGATCAATTACTTTATTCATTGGATGAATTATGTATTCTGAAATTTGACGTAAATGTTCAAAATCAAAATATGGTTTATTATTATGGTCGTATTTAACAAATTTTGGCAATGCAATTGATGCTAAATTACAAACAGCATATTCTTTATCATCAGAATATAAATTTATTTCTGCACAAAGATTGCTCGATTTAATTGTACCTAAATTTTTTTGATTACATTTTTTATTTACAGCATCTTTATAACAAATATAAGGAGTACCAGTTTCTATTTGTGCATCTAAAATTTTTCTCCATATTTCTTGAGCTTTTACTACACGTTTATATCTTCGTTCCGTAACATATTTATTATATAATTTTTCAAAATCTTCACCATATGTATCACTTAAACCAGGACACTCATCAGGACACATTAAATACCAATCAGAATCTTCTTCAACACATTTCATAAATAAATCAGAAATCCACATTGCATAAAATAGATCACGTGCTCTCATGTCTTCATGACCTTGATTTTTTTTCAAATCTAAAAATTCTAAGATATCTGCATGCCACGTTTCAAGATAGAGTGCAAAAGAACCTTTCCTTTTCCCACCTTGATTTATATATCTAGCTGTCTCGTTATACACTTTTATCATTGGTATAATTCCATCACTTAATCCATTAGTCCCCCTTATCATACTACCCTTTGCGCGAATATTAGTAATATGAACTCCAATACCACCTGCTAATTTTGATATTTTACCACAATCAGTAATTGTTTTAAAAATTCCCTCGATAGAATCTTCTGATCCGATTAAGTAACAACTTGCTAAACTTGCTAATCGAGTACCAGCGTTGAAGAGGGTAGGTGTTGCATGTGTATAGTAATGTTGAGAAATAAGATGATAGGTCTTTAAAACTGATTCAATATCATCTTTATGTATACCAACTGCAACCCTCATATATAAATGTTGAGGGCGTTCAACTATTTCCATCCGTTCATTTTTAACATTCCATATTTTTTGTAAATAACTTCGTTCCAATGTTTTATATCCAAAATAATCAAAAAGATAATCTCTGTTGTAATCAATCGCAAAATTAAGTGTATTTTTATGTTTTCTAATAATTTCAATAATATCATCTGCTAAAATTGGTGCATGTTTTCCTAATTTGTCAGTATTATTATAAAGTCTTTCCATAACTTCACTAAAACATTCATGTGTATTTTTATGCGCATTACTAATAATAATTCTAGATGCTAATTTTTGATATTGTAAATTATCTATCATACTAACTGCAATTCTAGCTGCTTCTTCATCTAATTCACACGATGTTACTCCATCATAAATACTTGACACAACCTTTTGAGCTACTATATCTGGATCTATTGATTTTAATGGTCTTAAAACTTTATCGTTACATATTTTTTTTAAACGATAAATAATTTTATCAAAAGATAATTGTTCTAAACGTCCATCTCTTTTCTTGATCTTCATCTAATATAATAGTTCTAGAAAAATTATTTAGTTTTTTAATTTATTAAATTTATTTAGTTTTTAATTAAATAAATTTAAGTTAAACCATATTATCTACTTTTACTATTCTATTTTAAAAATCCTCACCATTGTTATTTAATTTAAAATTAATTAATTTTATTTAATTAGCTTTAATGAATCTTCGAGAAATCGATGATATTTCGCTAGAAAAAGTTTTAAATAGTCAGACAGATAATTCAAACTTAATTCTACATAAAACAAATATAATGTTATTAAATAATGGTTGGAACGATAAAAATGAAAGATTAATTATTTCTATAGGTGAAAATGCAGCTTCTTATAAATGGATGCATGAAAGATCAAGTACTTATTATAAAAATACAAGTTCTATTTTTAATATTACGCTTATTATTTTAGCAGTATTCTTATCAGCTGAAACTATTATTCCACCAAGTTATATTGAAGACAACAAGGCAATTTTTATTTCAAAACAAATATTAATTTATATTATAACTATTTTAACTATTTTACAAAATTTTTTTAAATATGATCAATTAGTTGAAAAACATATAAATGCATCTTTACAATTTAATGAACTTTATCACGATATTCAAAAACAAATGTGTATGTATAGAAAAGATCGTATAAATGCTACAATATATTTATCTGAAAATTTAAAACGTTATGATACATTAGTTATAAATAACCCAGATATTCTAAAATCTATAATACAAGTATTTAAAAACACATTTAAAGATACAAATTTAGCATTACCAGATATTGCTGATAAAATTCAAAAAATAGAAATTATAACAGAAAATAATGATCAAAATATTAAAAATTTAAAAACTGAAAATGTAAATTTTACAAAAACTGAAGAATTATCATCTTCATCATCTACTGAATTATGTAATAATTTATCAAATATTTATAATATTTTTCAAATTCATGGTGATATTAGTGATAATGATATTCAAAATTTTAAACAAAATGAATTAAATAATATTAAAAAAAATGTTAGCGAAAATAAAACAGATTACGAAGTTGTTAGTAAAAATAAAACAGATTATGAATATAAACGTTTTTTACAACATTCAAAAGAATCTGACTAGTTACTTTTAAAAAAGTAGCGTAGCTTCAAAACGTTACCTATTCGATTTTGTCTTTAAAAGTTTCTACTTTACATGATATTCCTGAAAGTTTTTCTGTTGTAAATGTAATTTTACTATAATTGGATTGTTTTTTACCAAAACGTTTAAGACGTTTAGCTATTGAACTATATAAATCTTTTTTAAATATTTTTAATATTTCAGAAACAAGACTAGTATATTCTGTATAATTCCAATTTGATTTAACTTTTATGGATGCTTGTATTTTATTTAAAATTTGATATAATGATTCTTTATCTAATTGTTTTAATACTCTATTATTAATTTCATCATTAATATCTGCCCATTTAGTATTTTCTTTTAAATTACATTTTTGTATATTAAACGTATTAACTCCACTATATTCTAAAAGATTAATAGTATAAACATTTTCAGTTAACCGTTCAGATGAATTATAAACATATCCTTTATTTATTTTTTTAATATGTCTTATTAATTCAAAATTCGTTTGATTTTCTGTAATTTCATATGATATTGAACGCACATCTTTATTTAATGGTTCTAATTTAAAAGTTTCTATATCATCATTAATATATTCTTTAATCCAATTATTAATAAGAATTGTATCATCACCATAAAATATATTTAAAACATCTATTTTTTCTTGTATTTTTTTTAAAATAATGTGCATATATATTGTATTACAACTTATAAAGAAAAAATTTTCTTTAAATTATTACTTTATTTACAATAAAGATTAATATCAAAACGTTACTTTTAAAAAAGTAATTTTGAAGCTACGCTACTTTTTTTAAAAGTTACTTAATTTTTTTCCCAAAATGTTTGAGATCGTCCACTTGGATCTGTTGTATTAGACCATTTAGGTTCCCACATTTTAACAGTAAATTCACTTGTATTTTTATAACTTGTTGAATTAAAAAATTGACAAAATATATTTCTATAATATAATTTTTCTTTAGTATCTGGTTTATTGTATGTATATTTATTTCGAAATCTTTCATAATCATATAAATTATATTTTTTGTCACAAAATAGGGTAATTGCATCAATCCAATTATCTTGTTCCTTATTAAAACCACTTACACCATCGCTAAATTGTTCTTTTTTTCTATATAAAATACTATCTGGTAAATATCCCTTAAAAGCATCTCTTAAAATATGTTTTTCCATTTTATTTCTATCTAATATTTTATCTATTTCATTCTCCTTACCAAATATTTTCCATTTAGGATGTAATTTTAATACATAATTGACAAAATCAATATCGGTAAATGGTACACGTACTTCTATAGAGTTAGCCATACACATTTTATTTGATCTTAGACAATCAAATAAATGCACATTACTTACTAAATTAATAGTTTCTATTTGAAAATCTAATTCACTTGGTGCATTTGCACCATATAAATAACAAAGTAATTCATCAGATAGTTCACCTGAAAATAATACTTTAATATTTGGAAATTTATTTTTAATAGATTTTGTTAATAAAAACATTGGTGTACTTGCTCTAATTGTTGTACAATCATAACTTTCTGCAAACCATATGACAGATGGTATTGCATCAAGACCTTGTTTAATTGTAAAATAAAATTCATGATGATCAGTGTCTAAAAATTTAGATACTTCTCTTGCAGCTATTAAATCTGGTACGTCTTTATTTATACCAATACTAAAAGTCTTGATCCTTTTATTATATCCCATTGATTTAGCTAATGAAACAACTAAACTTGTAATTACACTACTATCTAATCCTCCTGATAATAATACACCAAAATCTGGTGAATCAGAGTTAATTAAATCTCGTAATTGTGATTTAACACTATTTGTCAATTTATCTTTAATAATAGCCGTAATTTCATTTCTTACTTTTAAAATGTCAGTATCTAAATTATATGATAAATTTGTTAAAACATTATATTCATTATAAAAATCCATGTATTCTTTTGAATATTCCATTAAATTATTTATTGATTTATCTTTTATAGATGTATATATATATTTTCTTGGATAAAATATTTTAATATTATCTACAAAACTTCTTTTATCTTTATTATCTATATTTTTATAACAACAAGGAATTTCTAATTCTTTTTGGTTATTAATTTCTTCACATACAGTTTTGTCCTCCATAGTTAAACATTTTAATTCAGATGATACGACAAAACGTTGTAAAGTAGGATGATATCCAACATAAAGTGGTGTTACACCAATTGGATCTCTAGCTATTAAAACATATTTATTTCTCAAATCATACAAAAAAAATGAGAATTGACCCTTTAATTTATTTAATAATACTGGTATATTATCTTTATATTTTTCGTACAAAGGTATAATAATTTCACAATCTGATTGTTTACATTTATAATTTAATTCTTGTTCTAAACTTTTCCAATTAAAAATTTCACCATTAATTACTAAATAAACAGTATTGTCGTTATTTACTATAGGTTGAAAACTATTATCACCATTAATTTTTAAACGTGTATGTAACATTAATAATGTTTTATTATCATCAATAATAAGTTTATTTCCTATACTATCTGGGCCACGATGATTTAAATTTTTTACAACAGAATCTATAATATCTTTATAATTATTCAAAACATCATTTTCATTTTTAGGATCAACTTTTGTTTCTTCAATTAATGCAAAAATCCCACACATTTTTATTTAAAAGTAATGTATATTAAATATATATATAAATAAATAATCATTTTTTTTTAATGTCAAAAATAATAAACTTAGTATTAATACATGTCGGAAAGACTTTACCTGATTATATATATGATTGTGTGTATCAATGTTTATTAATTAATCATTATAGTTGTAAAATTTATATTATTATTGACGATTCTGTTATAAATGAATTTAAAACTAAATTATTAGAATTTGATTTTGATTTATATACAAAAGATAAATTTTATTATAATAATGTTATACAAGTAGTCTCTTTATCTATATTGGAACGAGAAATTGACGAAAATTTTGAAAAATATAAAACTGTTATAAATAATAAATATCAAAATATATCAGAATTTAGGGATGGATTTTGGATTTCTACATCATCACGTTTTTATTATATTAGTCAATTAATGCAGTTATTTAAATTATCAAATGTATTTCATATTGAAAATGATATTATGATGTATGAATCATTTAGTAATTTATATAAATATATACAACAAGAATTTGATTTAACAGAAATTAATAAAATATGTATGATTAAAGATTCACCTAATAGAGTAATTCCTAGTTTATTATTTTTTCCAAATATTTATTCAATAAGTAATTTAACATATTTTATGACAAATACATTTAAAAACAGTGAAAATTTTGTAAATGATATGAATTTGTTAGGATCATTTTCAGAACAAATAAATTTACCAATAGATATTGTATATAGTTCTAAAACTAATATAATTTTTGATGGTGCTGCGTTAGGACAATATTTAGGAGGTGTAGATTTTAAAAATATACCAAATTCTAATAACTTATTAGTTCAATTTAATAATCCAACTCGAGGTTTTGTAAATGAAACAAGTATTGTAAAACCTAATAAATTTAATTTTATAAATAGAAAGGTTATTATTGATCACATCAACATTCCTATTACTATACCATTATGTACAAATCCAGAAATAAACAATATATACAATAAAATCATATTAAACAGAATTGCTAATTTACATATTCATAGTAAGCAATTGAATGAATTTTCTAGTATAAATAATTTAATATTTAAGGAAATAATAACTGGAGATAGAATTATATCATTATGTGATTTTGTATTATTAACAAAAGATATTTATGATTTTCATCAAAATATAAATAATTATGCTAAGGATGTTATAATTATAAAAGATTTTAAAAATATAAACATTGATTTATTAAATTCTCATTTTAAATCTTTTTGTAATAAACAAAATACAAAACAAATAAAATTATTTATATACACTCATATTTTAGATCTTTTTGTAAAGTATATATTAAATAATTTAGATAGTTCTATACAATATATATTATATATACATAATTCCGACCATTCATTTAATGATAAATATAAAGAGTTAGTAGATTCAAATATTATAACAAAAATTTATGCTCAAAATATAGATTATTCACTTTATAATACAAAATTAAATTTATTACCTATAGGAATAGCAAATTCTATGTGGAAACATGGAGATTTAGTAGAATTGTATAGTACAATTAAAAAAACATACAAGAATAAAAAACAAAAAAATATATATGTAAATATCAATCCAGCTACTTATTCCTATAGAAAAGATTTATTAGATAAAATTAAAGAATTAAATAGTTTTAATTTAGCCGTTTCTAAACCATATAATGAATATTTATTAGAATTAGCATCACATAGATTTTGTTTATGTATAAGAGGAAATGGTATAGATACTCATAGATTTTGGGAAAGTTTATATCTAGGTGTTATTCCTGTAATTATAAATAACGAAACAACTAAATGTCAAAATTGGATTAATTATTTAAAAGTTTTAGAAATTCCTTTTTATGAGATAAAACAAAATGATATTCATAAAATGTTTATTCAATACACTGATAATTTTTTTACAGAAAGCTTATATTATAAAATTATACAGAATTCTAATAGTTCAATTTATAATTTATCTAGTTTGAAATTATCTAATTATAGTTAATCGTTAAAAAGTGATATAAAAATTATTTTTTTAATTTAGTAGTTAGATATTTTAAATCTAAAATGGATTCAGGATTTGGTCAGAATTTAGAAGGCTTTTTAATCAAAGGAAATTTATCATTAACGCCATCAGCTCATCCATTAATTCAAGGTGATGGTTCACTTGAAGGATCTGGGACATTGTATTTTGATAAAATACAAGAATATAATCAAACAAATGGTGTAAGAATTCAAAATGTAGAATTTAAAAATGGACAATTATTAGTTCCCTATTCTATTCCAAGTGAAAGTTTAACTAGTGCAAGTATTATTGTTGAAGGTGGAATTTCTATTAAACATACACAAGATTCATCAAGTATAACATCAGGGGGAGCATTAACTATAGCTGGTGGGGCAAGTATTAGAAAAAATTTAAACATAGGTGGTATTACAAATGTTAATGATAACAGAATTATAAATGTACCAAATGATCCATCAGTAGGAACTGATGCTGTTAATAAAAATTATGTAGATTCAGTAGCTAATAAATTATCTGGAAATTTTACTACAGGGCAAATTATTATAGCAGATTCAGATGGAGATGCTATTAGAGGATATGATTTTTTTACTACTGATACAACAAAAATTTCATTAGCTATACCATTAGTAATAAATAATACAACAAATGCAGACGGTACATCGGGAGCATTTGTATGTTATGGAGGATTATCAGTAAGCAAAGATGTTTTTATTAATGGAACATTGGATTTAAATAATAATGTAATTGAAAACTTAGGTGATCCTATATTAGCGACAGATGCTGTTAATAAAAATTATGTAGATAGTAAAACATATGGTAATATTCTTGGATCTTTTGGTAGCACACAAATTCTTGTTGGATCATCTAGTTCTAATTCTCTAACAAGTTATAATAGTTTTACTTATAATGGAGAATATTTAAATCTTAACGGAATTTTTAATTTATTAAATTCAACAAATGCTATAGGTTTAGGTAGTGGGGGGTCATTAACAGTTGATGGTGGTGCTAGTTTTTTTAAAGACGTATATATAGGTGGCGAATTAGATGTAAATTTACAAAATATCAAAAATGTACAAGATCCAGTAGATAATTACGATGCTGTAAATAAAAGATATTTAGAAGATGCTCTTAGTAGTATTAATATAAGTACATCGACATCATTTAGTTTAAATAATAACATTACTGTACCGCAAGACATACCTGTTTTAACTTATCCAGATACAACTAGAGCATTTGTAACAAAAATCTTTGTTCAAGTTAATCAATCAATTGGAGCTTTGTATACTATTTATGGTTATAAAACAAACAATAATTGGTATATAAATTCGTCATATGTAGGAGATGATACAGGTGTTACATTTTTTGTTAGAAGTAGTTCTGGAGCAGCTATAATGCAATATACTAATCTAAATACAATTGGATTTTCAAAAATTTATTTTGACACTATTAAACAAATCGATAATGTAGCTAGTTCTACACAAATTAACGTTTCATTATTACCAAATGCAGTTTCTCCAGTTAATATTCCGGAATTAAGTTTTTTGAATAGTATAATAGACACATTTAAATTAGTTATTTATGTTGCAAGTGAAACTGATAATAAATACGGCTTAATTTTATTAAATGCTATTTTAAGAAATAATGTATGGACGATTAATACAAATAATATAGGTGATGTATCTGGTGTTGCATTTAATGTATTATCTTTATCAACAGCTGGTGTTGTACAATATACTAATTTAAATAGTCAAACTGATTATGTAGTTAAAATAATACGTTTTGAAATGTTAACATCACAAAGTGAATTAACTTTATTAGCAAATACAGTAAATCCAACTGGTATTGGGGTGTCACAGTTAACATTTGATTCAGCTGTAGATAATAATTTTCAGTTAACATGTGCAGTAGAAGTTCCATCCGAAAATAAATTAGCATTATATGAATTAACTGGTTTATTATCTGATGGTATATGGAAATTAAATTCACGATTTGTAGGAGACTTTACTGGTGTAAAATTTTTTATGAGTACAGTTTCTGGTATAGGTATTTTAGAATATACAAATACAAATAGTTCAAATGCATATATGAGATATATAGAAAACGCACCTAATGTATTTAAACCATTACAAGTAAATAAAGGTGGAACAGGCAACACTTATTTAGAACCTTATGCTGTATTAAGAGGTGATGGTAGTAATCCTATAATTGGAACAGATGATTTTATTTATAGAGACAAGCAATTAATATTAGGAAATGAATCTAGTATACTTCTCACAAATACAACAAATGCTATAGGTGTTGGTAGTGGAGGTGCCTTAAATGTAACTGGTGGTGCAAGTTTTGAAAAAGATGTTTATATAGGTGGGACTTTAGATGTAAATTTACAAAATATTAAAAGTGTACAAGATCCTGTTGATGATTATGATGCTGTTAACAAAAGATATGTAGATAATGAAATTGAAAATTTCGATTTAAATAGTAATACAGGTCCTTTTGAACAATATTTTATATTAAATAATAATGTAACTGTTCCAGAAGACGTATATAATTTTAAGTTTGATAATACAGTTAAAGCTTTTATATCTAATGTTTATGTTGAATCAAGTAATAATACATATTCGTTATATACATTAAGAGGTCTTAATTCTGGAACTAATTGGGTATTAACTAGTTCTTTAATAGGACGTCCAACAGGTGTAGATTTTTATATAAAGGAAGAAAATGGTAGTGGAATTATTCAATATACTAATACAAATCAAACAAATTTAAATGAAACAAATATAACAACTATACGTTTCATTACATCTTCATTAATTAATAATGATACTGAAATAAACGTATCTTTGTTACCTAATATTAGTGTTCCTGAAGATATTAATGAATTAACTTTTTCAAATTCTACATTAGATTCTGTGAAATTATTAATTTATGTTTCAAGTGATTTAGATAATAAATATAGTTTATATTTAATAAACTGTTTATTTAATGGTACAGAATGGTCATTGAATACAAATATTATAGGTGATTATACTGGTATTAGATTTTTTATTAGAACAGACTCGGGAAATGGTATAATTACGTATACTAATCCAAACACAAATGTCGATTATACAATTCGATCAATTTATATTAATATTGAAAATTCTAATGAACAAATTATATTAAATGCAAATACTAATACAGCCACTCCATTGATTATTCCTGGTATAAATTTAGATATTAATTATTATTATTTTCAAGTATCAATATTTGTAAATATACCAAATTTAAATAAATCGGCATTATTTGAAATTCAAGGTGTAGTTGTGAATAACCAATGGGATATCAATTCTAGATATATAGGTGATTACACTGGAATACGATTTTATATATCTACTGTAAATGATATTGGTTATATACATTATACAAATCCAAATAATGAAAATGCTATTATAAAAATTATTAAAGATATTCCTTTATTATCATTAAGGCCATTAAGTGTTAGTAAAGGTGGTACAGGAAGTACTTATTTAAATCCATATACTATATTACGTGGAAATGGTATTGATCCAATTATAGGAACTGAAGATTTAATTTATAGAGACAATAAATTAATTTTAGGTGATGTGTCTACTATAGTTATTCAGAATACTAGATCATCTACTAATTTAACAACAGGATCATTTGTTGCTTATGGTGGTGTTTCAATTAATAAAGAATTATTTATTGGTGATAAATTAGTTGTAAAAAATATTGATATTACACCTAATATAGGTGATATTTCAGCAGAAAAATCATTTAATGCACAAAATAATCAAACAACACCATCTAATATAACCGAATTTATATTTAATAATCAAATTAAATCATTTACAGGAAGTATTTGTGTAAATATTGTTACAAATACTGATGAATATGATGCATTATATGAAATTAAGGGATTAAAGAAAAAAACTGGGTGGTTTATAGATACAAATAGCATAGGAGATAATCTTGGTCTAAATTTTTATATTACAACAGATCCATTATCTGGTTTTGGACAAATACAATATACCAGTGATAATAAACCTGATTGGATATCTACCAAAATGAAATTTAGAGCCCTTACAACTTCAATATAATATAACATCTCTTTGTTGTTTATTTACGATTTAAAATTATTATTATTAAAAAATGTATTTAAAATTAATAATAATTTTAAATATATATTATGTCAGATTACTATGATATACTAGGAATTTCAAAATCTGCTACCGATGAAGAAATTAAAACGGCATATAGAAAATTAGCAAAAATATATCATCCTGATAAGGGCGGTGATAAAAATAAATTTCAAGAAATTCAAAAGGCATATGAAACGTTATCTGATTCTAATAAAAGAAATAATTACAATAATTCTAGTTTTCAACAACAAGACAATCCACATTTTCCATTTGAACATCCATTTTTTAAATATCATAATAAAAATAATATTATAAAAAAAAATGACTATATACATAATTGTAATATATCATTAAATGATGTATATACTGGAATTAATAAAAAATTTCGAGTACAAAGAAATAAAATTTGTATTAATTGTAAACAAATATGCCAAACATGTAATGGTAATGGTAAAATAATTCAAAATCAACATTTTGGACCTTTTATACAAAAAATTGAACATAATTGTTCAATATGTAATAGTACTGGTCTTTCAAAAAATAATATTGAGTGTAAAATATGTAATAATAAAAAAATTATTATAGAAGAAAATATATTTGAAGTAAATATTAAACCAGGTATAGAATCTGGAACTAAAATAACATTTCCAGAATGGGGAGAACAACCATGTCGTAATAATGAAATTGCAGGATCATTTATTGTTAATATTATAATTAATGATCACCCTGATTTTCAAAGAAATAAATTAAATTTAATATGGAGACCAAATATTTCTTTACATGATTCTATTATTGGTAAAACACTTACTATACCATATTTTATAAAACCATTTGAATTACATACACGAGGATTTGGTATAATTAATCCACAAAAAGAATATGTAATTCATAACCGAGGATTAGTAGACGAACAAGGTAATCAAGGTAATTTACATATAAAATTCATTATTGAATATCCAGAACGTAATTTTAATGATGAACAAATCAATATTCTACAATCAGCCTTTGATCAAGTTGACTTTACTTAATATAATTAATGTTTATTATGGGTTTAGCGTTTATTTTGAATACAGTAAATAAAATAATTTAAAGAAACACGATATTTATATATATATTAAATATTAATGAAATTATGGTTAGTTAATATAACATTATTACAACTCGCCATATTTATAGGCGTATGGTATTATTATTTGTTACATCCTATGTTTAAATGTGAATGTT
>Ga0315906_10005281_pt1 | contig 16311 bp, 16 predicted proteins | sample LakEriMetagenome_4_FD_203526 | JGI IMG/M metagenome (GOLD analysis project Ga0315906, IMG submission 203526) | Freshwater fungal communities from buoy surface, Lake Erie, Ohio, United States - Buoy 2 MA122 | ecosystem: Environmental > Aquatic > Freshwater > Lake > Lake biofilm | place: USA...
AAGTGAATAACTTTCAGTCCGGAAGTTGTAATTGCCAAAAGGTACCGACAAAGGAGGGAATTTGTTTATCCAATCAACTAGAGGATCATCGATTTTGAAGAGTGAAAACGTGTTGACCATTGTTGGAAGGGCCTCTGTAGTTGATCCGTTATGGTCCTCCACCCTGATGGGTAGTGAGAGTGCATTTATGTCGGCAATTGATGTGGAGCTTCCAAGTATAAACATGATTGGAATACCGGCTTTTTGGATACTTTCAACAATAGCTTTGCCAACATTTCCTTTGCCTGGTATTTGATGAAGTATAGCCAATTTACAGTTTGGCACTGGACCGTTCCAATTTGAAAAATCCCCAACTATAAGCTCGTAATTCGGATTGGATTCCATCAATCCTCGAATGGCCGCTACATCAGGATGCGGAGCTGCATGGACCAACATCACTTTGGACCGATCACTGGTGATTTCAATGAAAATGGTTCTTTGATTGTTGGAAAGATTTTCCTCACCGTTTAAAGGATCCAATTTCAGCTCATACTGCATCAAACCTTTTTCCTTACCTTCAACAATAAAGGTCACAAGATTGGAAAATCTCGACGAAGAAATATCGAATTCCTTTTCGGAAATAACATTGCCTTTGTGAGTTAATTTCAATTTACCCTTTTGCCCTTGAAGCTCCCTTGCATTCAAGGTGATTTCAATTGGGAAGCTATTTCCTAAAAAGACTTTTGAATTGTATCTCACTGATTGTATAAAAGCATCCTTTCTCACGGTGGTGTCTCCAAGACCAACTGTATATATCGGAACGGATAATTTTGAATAGGCATAAACGGGATCGACACCTTTATTGTACAATCCGTCGGAAACAAGTGCAACGGCAGATAGGTTGAGCCCCGCAAATCGTGTTTGCAATTCTTCGACAGCGGCTGATAAATCTGACTCTAACCCCTTAAATGAACCATCAAACCCCTCACTGAAACGATCGGATGTTGAGAATACTCTTACGTCACACGATTCCGAAAGTCGTTGCTCAAAATCAGCTACCTGTTCCATGATACGTTTTGACAGGACAGCGCTGTCTAGTCCTTGAGGGATTGATTTGGAGTCATCAATTACCAGGGCAATTACAGGTTTTTGGATATCCCTTATGACGGACTTGAAAAGAGGTGAAAGCAATAGAAGACAAATAATGCTGATTGATAAAAATCTGAAAACAGCCATTAACCATATGGACCATTTCGTAACACCCGATAAAATTTTATCACGCCTATATAGAAACCATGACGCAAATCCACCTGCCATAAAACAGAGAATTGACAACCAGGCAGGGCTTTCAGTGATGATTTCTAATTCCATTGTCAATTCTAGAGATTTACAAATATACTAAGTTGTAAAACACGATGTATTTACAGACAAAATGTCTAATTTGGCAACATGTTGGTAAGAGTCAATGACATTCATAAGAGCTACGGAAAGGTTGATGTCCTGAAAGGTGTTTCCATGGATGTTTCAGCATCTGAGATCATATCCATTGTGGGCGCTTCCGGGGCAGGGAAAACCACCCTGCTTCAAATCCTGGGGACCTTGGAATCTCCAGACAAAGGAAGTGTTGAGATCAATGGGAAAGCTATACATCATCTCAAAGGAAAAGGCCTATCCTCCTTCAGAAATAAGGAAATCGGTTTTATCTTCCAATTCCACAACCTATTACCTGAGTTCAATGCCGTGGAAAACATATCTCTTCCAGGAATGATACTCGGAACACCTAGGGAGGAGCTATATGAAAGGGCTTCTAAACTCTTGAATTATCTAGGAATCTCTAACCGCGAGAAGCACAAGCCCTCTGAAATGTCAGGAGGCGAGCAACAGCGAGTTGCAGTAGCACGAGCGCTAATAAATAATCCAGCCCTGGTTCTTGCCGATGAGCCATCGGGTAATCTGGATTCTGAAAACGCCAAGGAGCTTCATCGGATATTCTTTAAACTGCGAGATGAATTCGGCCAAACTTTTGTGATTGTGACCCATAATTCTGAACTGGCTGGCATGTCAGACAGGGTTGTGAGAATGACGGATGGAAAGGTAGTTTGATATTAATTGATAATCAAACGACATCCTTCAAATGATGTCATTATTCCAATAGGTTCAAGATGTTTGTTCTGTATGCCGTTTTGTATCATCACCTCCTTGAATTTCTCAACTGAATCAGGATCCACTGCAACGAGTAAACCACCGCTTGTTTGGGGATCGGCTATGATCAATCTGTTTCGTTCATCTATGTTTGAAACATGATGTCCGTAGCTTTTCCAATTGCGGCTAGTTCCGCCGGGTATACACCCTTGGTCAATGTAATTCCATACTGATGGAATTACAGGTATTTTATCAAAATACAACGAAGCTGTCAAACCACTGCCCTCTGCCATTTCGATAAGATGGCCTGCCAATCCAAATCCTGTTACATCAGTCATGGAGTGCACCCCATCCAGAAAACCAAGATGGTATCCAACCGTGTTCAAGGAAGTCATGCTCGAAACAGCTGTTTTCAAATCTTCACTCTGAAGCAAACCTTTTTTGGATGCAGTTGCAAGCGTACCGATACCAATGCTCTTGGTCAGGAACAGCAAATCACCCTCCTTGGCGGTATCATTTCTTTTTATGTTGGAAATATCCACCGTTCCATTTACAGCCAAGCCGAAAATCGGCTCAGGTGAATCAATGCTATGACCTCCTGCCAATGGTATGCCGGCCTCTTCACATACTTTGCGACCACCTGCTATGACTTTTCCTGCAACTTCCGGCTCCAGCTTATCAATTGGCCAACCCAGTATTGCAATTGCAAGTACTGGTTTTCCGCCCATGGCATAAACATCACTTATGGCATTGGTGGCGGCAATTCTTCCGAAATCATACGGGTCATCCACAATAGGCATGAAAAAATCCGTTGTGCTGATCAATGCTGTGCCATTACCCATATCCAAAACTGCGGCATCATCACGACTATGGTTACCCACCAACAGCGACTCCATATTTGAGTGGGTTTCATTACCACTTAAGATCCTGCTTAAAATTGATGGGGATATTTTGCATCCGCAGCCAGCCCCATGGCTATAGGAGGTTAATTTCACTTCCGAATTGTTTGTTTCATTCATAACCAATCTCTGATTTCTTTATTATAAGCATATCAACCACTTTATCCATATCTGAAAGATCCGTTTCGACTTTCGTTATGGTGTCTTGGTTCCTCTGCGAGTTGCCAAATGCGTAAAGCTTGTCATAATATTCCAAAATCAAATCAAGCCAGGAATCAAAATCCCCCTGATTGAGAAAATCAAGTGCTTTTTTTAGGTTTTGTGGTCCCATTCGTTTTTTCACCTTCATGCTTGCCTCTGCAAGTTCATGGTGAGGGAATCTCCCATATTCGTTTGTTATCCGTTTTTTCCTTGTTTCATAAGGCACCTGCAACTCCATAACATGTGTCATTCGGATGAAATCATAAAGCTGTCCCGGAACGGCACATTTACCAATTGACCTACTCTCGTTTTCGACCCAAACCACCTTGTCAGGATTCATTTTGAGCAATACCATTGCAATTTGGTTTTCAAAATGCTCGTTTCTTGGTTGTCCTGGTAATCCGATTCCCCCAAAAGCAGATCCACGATGAACGGCCAAGCGCTCCAGGTTCAACACCTGCTCTCCCCTTGCCGACAACAATTCCAGCACTTCGGTCTTCCCTGATCCCGTTGCTCCTCCAAGAACAAGATACTTGTAAGGGTGTGAAACCGTTTTGAGAACGTGATTGCGGTATGATTTGTATCCGCCTTTTAGTAGTTGTATCCTGAATCCATAAAAGGAAAGCAGCCACGAGAGAATATGGCTTCTCATTCCCCCTCTCCAACAATAAATCAGAACATTATGGGACTCGCTTTTTGATGCCGCTTCAGCAATTATTTGATGAAAACGCGGCCCTACCAGACGAAAGCCGAGAAGTATCGCCCTTTCCCTTCCTTGATGCTTGTATTCTGTTCCAACCAATTTTCGCTCATCATCATTCAAAATAGGGATGTTTATAGCTCCCGGTATGTGTGAATGAGCAAATTCTGATTCGCTTCTGGCATCCAGCAACACATGGCTGCCATTTTCCAGAAGTTTGATGAAATCTGATATATCAATAGAAGGAAATCCCATCCATACAAAGATAGCTCTTTGCATGGCGTAAGAAGCTATTCTAGTTCAGGTTTGGATCTAAAGGATAAAAAGCCAATTCAGCATACTCCTCACCCATTCCCTTTAAAATCTGCTCCCACAAACATGAGGCATCGGCGTTAAATGTGAGCTCTGGATGGGGATTGGACACTAGCCACGAATTGGTTTTTAACTCGTTAGAAAGCTGACCCGCATCCCAACCAGCATAACCAGCGAAAAATCGAATCATTCTAGGCGAAATTTCACCCGACAATAGGCCCGATTTCAATGCATCAAAATCACCACCAAAATACAGCCCGGATGCCACTTTCCTGCAGCCTTTTAAATGTGCACTATTGTGTAGATAGAATAGGGAATCTGTTTCAACGGGACCACCGAAATACAACTGAGAGTCTCCTCTTGGAAAGCTCTCTAAAACCTGCCCAATGGTATGACCCGTTGGCTTGTTCAAAATGAATCCAAGTGAACCTTGGTCGGAATGTTCGGTAATCAAAACAACAGAACGGGTAAATGAGGCCTCTGTCATGAAAGGTTCAGACAGAAGCAATGTACCTGGAACGATCGGTTTTGTTTTTGTGTCCATTTGTAGTTTTCTACGTTCAATTTAAGAAAATGTTACCCGGTTGCCGTGTGCAATTTTAGTACAAGTAAAAATCATTTCTGTTAATCTAGAGTCAATTTTAAATGACTGTTTTTCAGGTAAATGACAACTGAATGTTGGATTGACTAGTTTTACACCAAAATCAATACCATAATGGAATTAGGTGATTATTTAAACAACTCCAGAAAGGAATATGATCTGGATTCTTTGGATGAGTTGAAGATTGATGAAAATCCGTTTAATCAATTCAGCAGATGGATGGATCATGCCATTGCTTCCCAAATCCTGGAGCCAAATGCTATGACGCTTTCAACGGTGTCGGCTGATCATCGACCATCCTCTCGAGTGGTATTGCTTCGTGCATTTGATGAATCAGGTTTCATTTTCTATACCAATTACAATTCGCGCAAAGGTGCAGACCTATCAGAAAACCCAAATGCTTCCATAAATTTTTTCTGGCCTGACCTCCATCGGCAAGTCCGAATTGAAGGCACCATATCCAAAGTACCCAATGAGATTTCTGATCGATATTTCAGCTCTAGGCCCAGGGAAAGCAGAATCGGTGCATGGGTCTCTGATCAGAGCGGATTGCTATCGTCCAGAAAGGTACTTGAAGATAAATTCCTGGAATTCACCAATAAGTTTTCTGATGTGGATATTGCTCGACCACCGCATTGGGGTGGATACCTGATAAGCCCCGTCTTTTTTGAATTCTGGCAAGGTCGGCCATCAAGACTACATGACCGGATTGTGTACCGTAGCTCCAATCATGGTGTTTGGCATAGGAGTCGCTTATACCCCTAAGAGTTCATTCATTTTTTGGAGATCCCCGCTACCGATGCCAACTTGTTTTTCAAGGTGGAACTGATACCTGCCAATGGCATCCTGACGTGGCATTTGCATATTCCTTGCATTTCCATTAACGCCTTAACCCCGGATGGACTGCCCTCAGCGAAGAGCAAGGGGATGATGTCAAACAATTCATAATGCTGCTTACGTGCTTTTTGCAGGTCCCCATTTAGCGCATTGCGTACCATACTGGAATATTTTTTTGGGAACGCATTTGATATCACGGAAATTACACCATCGGCGCCACAGGCAATAAGGGGAAGCGTAATGGAATCATCGCCGGAAATAACAAGAAATCCTTTTGGTTTATCCTTTATTATGGACATGATCTGATCCATATTTCCGGAAGCCTCCTTGATTCCAATTACGTTTTTGGAAGCATTTGCTATGCGCAGCGTCGTATCGGCAGTCATGTTTGCCCCTGTTCTTCCAGGTACATTGTATAAAATGACTGGTTTTGGTGAGGCCTTGGAAATTTCGACAAAATGACGAAACAAGCCTTCTTGGTTCGGCTTGTTATAATATGGGGCCACTGATAATACTGCAGTCACCCCATCCAAGTTTGTATTTCTCAGCGATGCAATAACTTCTGTGGTGTTATTACCTCCTATTCCTACAACTACAGGAACACGCTTTCTGGTCTTCTCGATGATGAATCTCAAAACTTCGGCTTTCTCGTTTTTGTCAAGCGTGACTGACTCACCGGTTGTCCCCATGACAACCAGGTAATCCACGCCGCCTATGATTTGCTTTTCAACGATTTTTCCAAGAGACTTATAGTCGATGGAGAAGTCGGCATTGAAAGGTGTAATCAATGCGGTTCCCGTTCCATTAAGTGGTTTCCTTTCAGTCATTTTTGATTAGCATTAAATAATGATTCACGTTAGTAATAAGCTCCTTTAATTGAATGGGATTGGATTCTTTTACCATGAAATCCAAAACCCCAGTCATGTTTTTATCATATCTGCCTATCTTGAATCCTGCTTTCACCTCATGAGCGATGTACATCAGTGGTATGCATCTATTTGTATTGAAGAGAATCAAGATATCAATCGGTCGGTTTATGAAATTGTTTACGATTGGATTAGAAGGTCGCATCCGCCAATCCAATGACTTTTTCGTGAAGAAATCCAATCCCAATTTCATGAATCGTGTATTGGGTAGCTCCATCGAATTGTAATATCCTAGAGCAACCACATCCTTCGAGTACGACATCAGGTTTCTTACATATGCCTTCATCAACTCATAGTCATGGTCGTCGGTGGCATCATAAAGTATGCCTATGCTTTTAGCCGTATTGAACGTAACGCTTTTCCCTTTTGTCCTACGCTTCCTTTGAATTTCCCTATTCAGTAGAAACCCCGATATTTTATTTCGTAGACCGTTCTTAGCCATTTTCAATCATTTGTATCAGTTCCTGTTCACTGATGATGTTAACTCCCAGGTTTTGTGCTTTTTCAAGCTTGGCTGGACCACTTTCAGAGCCTGCAACAAGAAAGTTTGTTTTGGATGAAATGCTTCCTTGCACCTTACCTCCATTATTTTCAATGGCTTCTTTGATGCCATCACGTGTAAAATTGCTGAAAACGCCAGAGACTACAAAACTTTTACCTGCAAGGTTACCACTGAGAATCCCAGAGCCGGCTGTTGATAGTACTTCCATCTGCAATCCAGCATTTCTGAGCCTCTCCAGAACACTAAGATGAACAGGATCTGAAAAGTGTTCCTTGATGCTTTGCGCTATTTTTTCTCCAACTTCAGGTGCTTCCAGAAGGTCCTCATAAGATGCTTGAATGATTCCATCCATGGATTTGAAATGGCGTGCTACTTTCTTCGCAACCGTTTCACCTACATATCTGATTCCAATTGCATAAAGGACCCTCTCAAATGGTGATTTTTTGGATGCTTCAATGCCACTCAGGATCTTCTCTACTGATTTTTCCCTAAGGGAAATTTTCTTGTTTTTGATTCCCTCTCCCAAAACAGATTTTTCCAATCCAATCAAATCGTCGAAGGTAAGTTGATAAAGATCCGCCACAGACCGGACCAATCCTTTATCATACAGCAATTCAATCTTCTCTTCTCCCAAGCTGTCGATATCCATGGCCTTTCTTCCGATGAAATGTATCAGTTTGCCCTTGATTTGAGGTGGGCATCCGGATTCATTTGGACAATAGTGAAGTGCCTCGCCTTCTTTTCGTACCAGTTTTGTTCCACATTCAGGACAGGAATCAATATAATCAACTGTTTTAGCGTTTTCTGATCGTTTAGACAAGTCAACACCAGTCACCTTGGGAATAATCTCACCGCCTTTCTCAACGAAAACATGGTCACCAACACACAATCCTAACTTGGCTATCTGATCGGCATTATGCAGGGAAGCCCTTTTCACCGTTGTTCCAGAGAGTTGGACTGCAGCCAGATTGGCAACGGGAGTTATGGCTCCTGTTCGACCTACCTGGTAAGATATGGATAGAAGCTCGGTTGAAACGTTTTCGGGTTTGAATTTATAAGCAATAGCCCATCTGGGTGACTTGGCAGTGAATCCCAGTTCCTGCTGCTTGGAGAATTCATTGACCTTGACCACCACCCCATCAGTATCATATTCCAAATCATGACGGGCGCTGTCCCATTCATTTATGTATTCCAATACACCATCTATTCCGTTTGCCTTGACCATGAAATCAGACACCTTGAATCCCCACTCTTTTGCCTTTCTCATGGCATCGTAATGGCTTTTAAATAATAAACTGTCGCTGTGAAGGAAATAAAGAAAACAATCCAGTCCTCTTGAGGACACAATCCTGGAATCCTGCATTTTGATGGTTCCGGCAGCAGCATTGCGAGGATTTTTCAGCAATCGGTCAGCGATTTCAGATTCATCATATCCATCTTCCTTCAACTGATTTGTCAGTTCGTGATTTATACGATTGAATGTTGGTCTTGGCATGAAAATCTCTCCTCGAATTTCAAACTCTGCAGGGTAGTCTCCTTGCCCTAGTACCAATGGTATGCTCCTTATGGTTTTAACGTTTGCCGTGATGTCGTCGCCTTGGACTCCGTCACCTCTGGTAACTGCTCGCAAAAGCTTGCCATCCGAATAAGTTAGTCCAACAGCAACTCCATCAAACTTTAGCTCACAAACATATTCAACAGAAGTTCCCAGGGATTTCTTTATTCGGTTGTCGTACTCCAAAACCTCCTCCTCGGAATATGTGTTTCCCAAGGAAAGCATTGGGTATTTGTGAACCACTTGCTTGAATTCCTTGGTTATGGTACCTCCTACCCGTTGACTTGGGGAATCTGGTGATTTAAGTTCAGGGAAACTGTTTTCAAGACGAATGAGCTCCTCTAACAGTAAATCAAATTCATGATCGGAAATCTCCGGAGCAGCTTTCACATAATACAAATGATTATGCCTCTCGATTTCGGCACTTAAAATTCGAATGCGCTCGGACACATCTCTGCTGTTCATTTCAAAAAATGAAATCAGTGGCCATCAATATTTCCATTGTAGACAGATTTACCTCCAGATGAGATTTTCTTGAAAATGGAAATGGCTTCATCAGCCGGGGCGGTGTTAGGGTTTTCGGAGTTGTTTTTTGATGAATTCTCACTTTTGATGGTTTCGACCATATCAATTAGAACTTCGGCACAATGGGATGAAAACTCCCTTGCATAACGGATAACACCAGATATCATTGAAACGGTCGCCGAGATCCTGAATAATCGTTTCACTTCAGTTTGTTCACTTGAGAGCGCAAGGTTCAACTTCGAGATTCGTTTACGCTGACTGAAAGTCATGACTCCAAAGATGATGACCAAACTTATGAGCACTACAATCCAAATAGTATTGTCAGATTCTTCAGCGACCGGACCACTGCCTTGTGAGGCCAAATCCGATGAATCCGAAACCACCGTGTCGGAAGGAATAACCATATCTTCCTGAACAGGTTCTTTGTCTTTTACAACTGGCTGAGGCTCAGGGGTAGGATTCGGTGTTGTATTGGTTCCTGCAGAGTCTCGCAGTGCAACCATATACTTCTCATGATAAGCCTCCTCTAATTCAAGATATTTGAAATAAGCATTGCAACCGCTCTTGTAATGGTCGTGAGTCGCCAGTCTATCCGCCATCACCAGATAAGCTTCCCGGAATAGCCCCAACGTCTTGACATCTTTTGGAGCCGATTCAGCCAGATTCTCTATGCGTGTCCTTACCGTGTAAATGTCATCAGCGGATTTGGATTCTCGCATGAGTTGAATCTGCTTGGAAACCTTGGTAGCCAAATCAACATCTGATTGCGCATTAGTATTCCATATTGGAATAATCGCAAAGGCGATAGCTAGAACGATATGTGTGATTGTCTGCTTCATGCCTTCAAAGGAAGTCGAATGATAAAGTCAGTGCTACTTTGGAAATCATTCTCAAGTATGAGGTCGCCTTTGTATTTGTTGACGATGATGTCGTAGCTTTCGTGAAGTCCTAGTCCGATATGACGGCTCCCTTCCCTATCAGTAAAAAAAGGTTCGAAGATATCCTTTCGGATGTTGTCTGGGATTCCAGTACCATTATCCTTGACTCGTACCTGAATGTACCTGGGTAATTTGCGCGATGTTATGGTTACAGAAGGTTGGTAACCTTTTCCTGATCCCGACTTTTTTCTCCAAACCGAATCGAATGCGTTTTCAAGAATATTGAAAAGCACAAAACGAATTTCATCAGCATTCAGTTCAGTATCGGGTAGGATTTTTTCAAGGTCCCTTCTCATTTCACAGCTGAAATCAGGATAGTGGTCCCTCATACTGTAATATGCTTGAACACTGACCTCCTCGATCAGTCGGTTTACATTTGTTTTCTTCAAGTTGCCAGCAGTGGATTTTGGCAAATCAGAAACCATTCTTTTTAGGATCTGAGTGCCGGAAATGATTTCTTTGGCTGACTTTATAAATGGATGGTTCTTATCGTTTACAATATGACTGAAAAGCTTGGACTCCTGGGAGGTCAGAGGCATGATTTGATCGATGTCCTGCACCAAGTCCGCGGCGCTCTTTTCGAGCTGGGGCTGTAACGCGATTTTCTCATTCAGCTTTCTGACATGAATACGCGCTTGCTCAGATAACTTTTGGACTAGTGTAATCTTACGGAAGTCGTAAAGGACTAATCCAGCACCGGATGCAGCTAAAAGCCCTACCAATACCAACCAAACGGTGCTGCTGGAACCGTTGCTGCTTGAGGAGGATTCAGTTGGAGCCGGTTCGGGATCTTCTGCAACTTCCTCCTCCTGTGACTTCTGTGGCTCTTCAACAGGTTTGGGTGCTTCAACAGCTGTTTTGTTGGATTGGGAAATCACATTTCTAAGACTATCCCTTTCGCGTTTGTGCTGTTCAACTATTGACTCCCCATTTTTTCGAAGTATGGAAAGTGCGTCCTTGTTTTTGTTATCAATCATCAAAAACTTGACACGTTCCAACCAATTGCCATTGGGGTTGGCCTTCACCGAATCCAATGCAGTCGGGTTGGCTACGGCTTTATTCGTTGATTTAGGAGCAGATGATGAATCACCTTGTGCAACTACAGAATGGTAAGGGGTTGATAACACAACCCCCAACAGAAAGCTGAAAATATGCCTGATGGTAAGACGCAAGGTGCTTTATGATTCTGGTTGCTACAAATATACTTAAAATGAGCTATCAGAGCCCTCATCAAATTGATATACAACTAGAAGTATGGTCCTACAAAGCGACCTACTCCAGATTGCTTGCCCTTATAATGCGCTCATTTCCACTTATATCCTTGAAAAGACGAACATCGCCAAAGCCAAAACCCTTGAAAATGTCAAAAACTTGCTGTCCAAAAGCTCGATTGATCTCCACATAGCAACGTCCACCAGGCGTCAAATTCTTTGAGGCTATTTCAGCGATTTTCCGATAGAACAATAACGGGTCATTATCCATTACGAAAAGGGCAATTTCAGGCTCGTGATCCCTGACTCCCCGATCAACCTTTTCAAAATCCATTATCGGAATGTAAGGTGGATTTGATATCAGCAAATCCAACTCTGCAGGAAAGTCCGAATGAGGTGACAACAAAACGTCAACACGCTGGAAAGTTACAGTTGCACCGAGTTCGGCAGCGTTTTTCGAAGCATTTGCCAGCGCCTGCTCTGAAATATCCAAACCGAAGACTGAAGCACCTGGATATTCTATGGCAAGCGAAGTGGCGATACATCCCGAGCCCGTGCATAAATCCAGAATTTTGGAAGGGCTGGATTTTGCATCCGTAATGATTAACCGGACCATCTCTTCTGTTTCAGGTCTTGGAATCAACACCGATGCGTCAACCTGAAAAAACCTGTCCATGAAAAGCTCTATTCCGGTTACATATTGAACTGGCTCACCGGCTTTAAGTCTAGATAGATCCGAATTGATTTTTTGCGGATGGATTAATGGTTCCGAACCCGATTTACGACTCAAATAGGTCATATCGTCAACGTATCTTTTGGCTATTGCAGAAGCTTCTGCTGCACCCTTGGTTTCGACCAATTCGCTTTTCAAGAATGCAATGAGCTGGGCTGTTGTCATCGATGTAAAGTTAATTAGAGTATTTTTGAATCATGGATACGGTCGCGAATCATGACCTTTTTATGAGGAGATGTCACACGTTGGCCACGCTCGGATCGGGACATGTGGCTCCCAATCCCTTGGTGGGATGCGTGATAGTGAAAAACGGAGCAATCATCGGTGAAGGTTACCATCGCAAATATGGTGGTCCGCATGCTGAGGTTGATGCTATAATGTCTGTTAAAAATCGCTCACAGCTTAAAGGAGCCACCCTGTATGTCAACTTAGAACCTTGCAATCACCACGGTAAAACCCCTCCATGCACTGAGTCGATAATTGACGCTGGCATATCCGAAGTGATTATTGGAAATGTGGATCCAAACCCAATTGTATCGGGATCTGGCATAGCATTTTTGAAAAGCAAAGGGTTGAATGTTTTCACTGGTGTCCTTGAGCAGGATGGTTTATTCTTGAACAGGCGGTTTTTCACATACCATTTGAAAAAGCGACCGTATGTGATTCTGAAGTGGGCAAAATCCAAGGACGGCTATATTGCCCCCGATGCTTCTTTCAGGAAAAATACCATTGGGCCTTATTGGATTTCAAATGAAAAGTCGCGTTTGCTGGTTCAAAAATGGAGGGGCGAGGAACAAGCAATCATGGTTGGAAAGGGCACCATTGAAGCGGATGACCCATCATTGACGTGCAGATACCCAAATGGTGAAAACCCAATTCGGATCATTATTGACCCTGAATTATCGCTTGGAAAGCGGTACAAGGTGTTTTCAGATAGCGGTAAGGTTATTGTACTGAATCTGAAAATGTCTGCGCACGATGGTAACTGCCATTACTTGAAATTCGAACATCGAAATGCGCAATCCATATTAAAGGCCCTATATCAGGAGGGAATCCAATCTGTTATAGTGGAAGGTGGCACAAATACATTGTCATTTTTCATAGAGGAAAATCTATGGGATGAAAGCCGCGTGTTCACAGGACAATCAATCTTTAATTCGGGAATAAAATCCCCTGTTTTGCGTTTTAAAGCGTCAGATACTTTAGCCATTGATGGCGATGTGTTGGGACTGTATCTAAATAAATCTGCTAATTGAATATGCTTTTCGACTTGTTAATGAGCATCATATCTTCAGCATTGCTGTTTGTAATACTGAAGAAGTTTTCAAGTTGGGGAGTAGTTACCGTACATGGCATATTATTCAATTATTTCACCGCTGCGGGGTTATCCCTCCTCCTATCCGACTTGGATTGGACAATTGCCCGTAATCATATTTTAATTGCATGGCCGTACACTATCGGGATTGGACTTTTATTCATTCTGGTTTTCGTATTGACAGGAATCACTGCGCAGAAAAACGGCATGGCCACTGCCTCAATTGCATCCAAAATGTCAATGGTGATCCCAATTTCAATTGGAATTGTTTTTTATAAGGACTCAATGGATATCCAGAAAGGAATTGGCTTGGCAATGGCCCTTCCAGCTGTTTTATTGACCGTTGATCAGTCTGGATCCAAGACTCAAGGACGATTTGACTTGCGATTTTGGTTGTTGCCAATCTTGCTCTTCCTTGGTGCCGGACTGGTGGATTCGGCCATTAAATTCGCACAACATATCCTCATGGGAGATGGAAATGATTATTTGATCATAGCGATGATCTTTGCCTCTGCAGGATGTTTTGGTTTGATCAAGCTGACCTATGATTCCTTTGCTGGTAAGGAGCCACTCAAATGGGTCAGTTTCCTCGGAGGACTGCTGCTTGGTTCAGTGAACTTCTGTTCGCTTTATTTTCTGGTTAGATGCCTGGACTCGCCGGGAGCGGAAAGCAGCTTTGTGTTTGCCATTGTAAATGTTGGAGTTGTTTTGTTATCATTTTTCATTGGCTGGATGGTATTTAATGAAAAACCGAACGCACGAAAAATCATCGGATTGGTCCTTGCATTGATATCAATCGTTGTGCTTGCTGTTTGATTCAAGATGCTTTTCATAACTGAATACAAAACAATATCAGGGCCCACTGAGGGCGAGTTTAGAGACAAAGGCAGTGTTTTCATGGCATTGGCCTACCCTATCAAGACTGAAAACGAATTTAAAAAGAACATGGATGCGATAAAAAAAACGCATCCCAAGGCAAACCATCATTGCTATGCTTTTGCCCTAGGACCCGGACACCAGGCGCATCGGTTTTCCGATGATCGAGAACCTGCGGGGACAGCTGGAAGACCGATCATGTCGGTAATAAAATCAAATGATTTGACCGACATTATGATTGTGGTGGTTCGATATTTCGGTGGGACATTATTGGGTGTTCAGGGTCTGATAAAGGCTTATCGTTCATCAAGTGAAATGGCTATTTCCAAAGCTGATATCATTGTAAAGCAAATTACTGAAAGGTTTGAAATCAACTTCCCGTATGATCGCTCTGGAGATATCGAATACCTAATCAGGAAATATGAGGTTGAGGTAATTAGCCGGGATTTGACTGACAAATGCAGGTTTATTGTTGATATCCCCAAGCAGCATGTCTTTTCATTTGTTGAAACCATACGCACCAAACACCCATTTGTGATCGATTGTGGTATTTCGGCTTGCTAGTTTTCAACTTCTCACCCCTGTGTAGGCATCTAAAAAAATCTTCGGAGGAGCACATGGCTTGTTGGTTTTCCGGTCAAAAAAAACCAAAGTCGTTTCAGCTTGATTGATCAGCTCTCCCGATTCGTTTCTGGTTTCATATTTGAAAAATATTTTCGCACCGACAACTTCCGTCACATGGACTTTTATCGTTAACGATTGGTCATAAAAGGCGGGTTTCAAATAATTGATATTGAATTGGGAGACGGGAAGGGCAATGCCATTGTCCTCCAATTCCTTGTAGCTGACACCCAAACTTCTTAGCCATTCTACACGGGCAACCTCAAAATATGTTGCATAATTGCCATAATAAACATAACCCATGCGATCGGTTTCAGCATACCGCACTCTGATGGTTGTTTCGTGACAATGCATCCGTTATAGGTCTTCTAAATAATGTTCAAGCCGACATTACAAATTTAGGAATAGCATCACTAATATTGAACCCTGAACACAATTAGATGTCAGGTATTCCAACATATTTGAAATTAGGGTACATCCTGGTCACAATAGCCACTATTGGCTGTTCCAAAATGACCATTCAAACTGTAGATTCAGATTTAAATCAAGTTGCTCCTTCTAAGACTTCCAGCTTGATTGTTGAATCCATTATCAGGCCATATCGAGATTCAGTATCCAAGGAAATGGATCAAGTCATCGGATACTCAAAAACATCCATGGAAAGGGGAAAACCGGAAAGTACCCTGGGTAATTTTGTTTCGGATGTTTGTATGGTCAGAATCAACGACTCACTAACTGCCTCTGGTTTACCCGCTTTGGATTTTTTCGTATTCAACAATGGCGGTCTGCGCGGTGTAATTCCAAAGGGATCAATTAGGTTGGGTGAGGTTTTTCAGGTGATGCCTTTTGACAACGAATTGGTATGGACCGAGTTATCCTATGATTCTTTGATGTCTCTTTTTCAATATATCGGAGTTAAAGGGGGAATCCCTGTTTCCGGTATTTCGTTGTCTATTAGCAATCAGAAGTGCGAGGATATACTTTTACTCAATGGCCGACCATTGGAAAACGGTCAAATTTACAGGATAGGAACCAACGATTTTTTAGCCAATGGCGGTGATGGAATGTCCATGTTGAGCTCGACAAGCGGCGCTAAAAGTATTGGAGTCAAAGTCAGGGATGCCATCATCGAACATATTAAGGGATTAAATGCCCGCAATGACTCAATTGACGTTAAGTTGGATGGGAGGATTCATGAAAAATAAACTGAGCCGAAAGGGCTTTATAAAGGGGTTTTCTGCAGGTTTGTTGGGAACCGTATTCATTCCAAAGGTGTTGGCTTCCCCAAGGGAGGTGACATTGAAGATTCTACATACTAATGATGTTCATAGCCATATAGATCCCTTTCCAGCGAATCACCCTAAATACGCTGGACTTGGGGGAGCTGAGGCCAGGGCCCAACTGATTGCAAAAGAGCGATTGGAGGATCCAGATCTGC
>Ga0315906_10005287_pt1 | contig 16295 bp, 15 predicted proteins | sample LakEriMetagenome_4_FD_203526 | JGI IMG/M metagenome (GOLD analysis project Ga0315906, IMG submission 203526) | Freshwater fungal communities from buoy surface, Lake Erie, Ohio, United States - Buoy 2 MA122 | ecosystem: Environmental > Aquatic > Freshwater > Lake > Lake biofilm | place: USA...
TAGTTTGGGGCAATTGAGTTTCAAAAGGCAATGCCGGCTTTTTTTCAGTGATAACCAGGCTTGTCACCGGTTGTTGATCCCCTCGAATCCGAAGCGGCCCTTGATGCAGAGGTTGCCGCGGGTGATATCGATATCGGCGGGTGAGGTGACCTTCACGATGGTGTCGTCCTGCACATGCAGGGTGAGGGTGCAGCCCACGCCGCAGTAGCCGCAGATGGTGTCGGTTTGTTTCTGTCGGCTTTCATCCCAGGTGCCCTGTTCGCGCATTTCATGCTCGCTCTTGAACATCAGCGCGCCGGTTGGGCAGACGCCGATGCAGTTGCCGCAGTAGACGCAGGCCGAATCGGGCAGGGGGACTGCGTTCTCGGTGGAGATGCGGGCGTCGAAGCCGCGCCCGGCCACGGCGATGGCAAAGGTGTTTTGCGCCTCGTCCCCGCATGCCTGCACGCACTTGTAGCAAAGCACGCATTTGGAGTAGTCGCGCACATAGAGGGAGTTGTCCACCTTGACCGGTTGGGCGACACGCTGGGCCTGTTGGCCTGAAGGAATATGGTGGTGGCCGGCGACCCGGCTGTCCCGCTCGCCCGCGGGATGGGCGGGTTCGGGCTGGCCGTAGCGTTCGGGTTTGGCTCCATATTCCCGGCAGCGGGCCTGCAGTTCGGGCGCGGTGGACAGGTCCACCGAGGAGGCGAGGAACTCGAGGACCATCTTGCGGGAGGTTTGCACCCGGGCGCTGTCAGTCTTCACCACCATGCCGGGTTCGGCTTTGCGCGAGCAGGACGGCACCAGGGTGCGGGAACCTTCCAGTTCCACCACGCACACGCGGCAGACATTGACCGGCGTGAAGTTGGGGTGGAAGCAGACGGTGGGGGTGTCGAGCCCGCGTGCCTTGCAGGCGTCGAGCAGCGTGGCCCCCTCTGGAACCCGGATTGTTTGGCCGTCCACGGTCAGCTCGACCGGGGGCTTCTCCTCCCGCACTGGAGGCAGGGGAATGCGGGTGGGCCGGGGAGGCGCGTGGAACCACATTTCCGGTTCGCGGAACGGTTCAGCCATGGTTTTTCTCCGCGGATTTGCCGGAAAGGATTTTTGTTCCGAACAGCCTGATTGCGGATTGCAACGCACTGGAGGCGGTGTGGCCGAGGCCGCAGATGGATGCGTCGCGCATCACCTGGCTGATCTCGTCCAGGAGCGCTGTTTCATCGGCCGGGGTGCCCAGTGTCTTGCCCCGGCGCAGTCGCTGCACCAGTTCTTCCTGGCGGGTGGTGCCCACCCGGCAGGGGACGCACTGGCCGCAGGATTCATCGCGGAAGAAGGCGGCAATGCGGGCCAGGGTGTCGCCCAGGTCGACCGTGTCATCGAAGACCATGACCACCCCGGAGCCGAGCGTGGCCCCGATGGCGCGGGTTCCCTCGAAGGTGAGGGGGACATCGAGCTGGTCGGGCCCGACAAAAGCGCCGGCTGCGCCACCGAGCAGCACCGCCTGGATGGCCCGTCCGTGGGGAACCCCGCCCGCCTGCGTGATCAACTGGCGCAGCGTGATGCCGAAGACGAATTCATAGACGCCCGGCCGGGCGATATCGCCCGAAACACAGAAGAGCTTGCGGCCCTTGGAACCCTGCGTGCCCAAGGCAGCGATGGCGGCACCGCCCTCGCGCAGGATGAGTGGGATGTTGGCCAGCGTCTCCACATTGTTGATGACGGTGGGCTGGTTGAAGAGGCCGTGCTGCACCGGGAAGGGGGGCTTGTTGCGGGGCTCGCCCCGCTGGCCCTCGATGGAATTGAAGAGTGCGGTTTCCTCGCCGCAGATGTAGGCGCCCGCGCCGCGGCGGATCTCGATGTGGAAGCTTTTGCCACTGCCCAGGATGTTGTCGCCCAGCAGTTTGGCGCCGGTCGCCTGGTCGATGGCTTGCTGCATGCGGCGGATCGCCAGCGGGTATTCGCCGCGGATGTAGAGGAATCCCTTTTGGGCTCCCACCGCCAGGCCGGCGATGGTCATGCCCTCGACGAGGGCGAACGGATCTCCCTCCATCACCACCCGGTCCTTGAAAGTTCCCGGTTCGGATTCGTCGGCGTTGCAGACGACATAGCGGACCGGGTCGGTCGCCCGGGCGACGGCGTCCCATTTGCGGCCGGTGGGGAACGCGGCCCCGCCGCGGCCAACGATGCCGGAAGTGGTGACCTCGGCGATGGTTTTTTCGGAGCCTAGTTCGAGGGCATGCTTGAGACCCGCGAAACCGCCGGTGGCTTGGTAATCGGCCAGGCTAGTTGGGTTGGATTTGCCCACCCGGGCCAAAAGGCCCAAATCCGCCGAGGGTTGGGCGCACTGGGGCACGGCGCTCTGTAGCCAGTCGATTCCCGCATCGGGGAAGCTGTCGGCTTTCAAGGCGGCGGCCACCGATTCTGCTGAGGCGTGACCCACCGCGCAGCCTTGGGCGGGCTTGCCAGCGCGCAACACCAGGGCCGCGGGAGCCCGTTCGCACAGCCCCAGGCAGGGGCTTGGGTGTACCTCCAGCATTTTCGATCCAGTGTGTTGCTGCTTCAAGTGATTCAGCAAATCCAAGCCGCCCCGATGGCGGCAGGCGATGTCGTCGCAAACATGGACATGGATGGGGGCACCGCCCTGGTGGGCGAACAGGTGGTAGAAGGTGGCCACGCCGTGGACATCGGCGGGGGGCACGGTGAGGCGGTTGGCGAGATAGGCCAAGGCCCCGGGGGGCAGCCAGCCGAAACGGTCCTGCACACCATGCAGGGCGGGGAGCAGGAGATGGCGCTGAGCCCGGGCCTCGTTGCCGCCGAGGAGGGTGATGCGGCCTTCCTTGCCGAGGTCGCGCTTGCCTCCGGACCAGGCGGAAACGGGTGGGCCCAACACCGCATCCACCGCGTCGCGTTCAGCGGCGGTGGGCTCAGGGCCGTTCACCTTGATATCCATGTAGCGATTCCTGTCAGGCCGGGGTGGGCGAGGCCAGCTTTTCCACGCGGATGGAGCAGGCCTTGAATTCGGCGGTGCCCGAGCGCGGGTCGGTGGCGTCGATGGTGAGGATGTTGGTGTTGACCGAATCCTGGAAGTGGAAGGTCATGAAGGCCAGGCCGGGGCGCAGGCTGTGGGTGAGGCGCGCCGGGGCCTCGATGGAGCCGCGCGCGGAGACCACCCTCACCAACTCGCCATCGGAGATACCGAGCTTGCGGGCATCCTCCGGGCAGAGGTCGATCGTCTCGCCGCGGCGCAGCGGGGATTCGAAACCCTCGGTCTGCACTCCCGTGTTGTAGTCGTCGAGGCGACGGCCGGTGGTGAGGCGCAAGGGGAACTCTGCCGTGAGCGGTTCCACGGGCGGGGAATGGTGGATGACCTGGAAGGCGACGGGGGGCCCCTTCAGAGGTTCCTCCCACAGCCGGCTGTGCAGGAACATCTCGCCGGGGTGGGCCTCGTCGTAGCAGGGCCACTGCAGGCCGTTTTCCTGTTCCAGGCGCTGGTAGCTCATGCCAGTGTGGACCGGGCTGAGTGACCGCAGCTCGTTCCAGACCTTTTCCGCGCTGTACTCGCCCCAGTCGTGGCCCATCACGCGGGCCAGGTCGAACAGGATCTGACCATCATCCCTTGCCAGGCCTGGTGGGTTCACGGCCTTGCGCACACGCTGGACCCGGCGCTCGCTGTTGGTGAAGGTGCCGTCGCTTTCACACCAGCCGGCGGCGGCGGGCAGGACCACATGGGCCAGCTCGGCGGTGGGGGTGAGGGTGAGGTCCTGCACGGCGAGGAACTGGAGATTGCGCAGGGCGTGTTCAGCGTGGTGGCGATCCGCCTCGGATTGGAGCGGGTTTTCGCCCAGGATCAACAAGGCCGTGAGTTCGCCGGTGCCCATGGCGTTGAGCATGCCGGTGAGATTCCATCCGCGCTTGGGGGGTAGCTTGGTGTTCCAGGCCTTCTCGAATTTCAGGCGGTTGGCCTCTACTTCCACATGCTGGAAGCCGGGGAAGCGGTCGGGCAGGGCTCCCATGTCGCCGCCGCCCTGCACATTGTTCTGGCCCCGCAGCGGGTTGAGGCCGCTGGCATACCGGCCGACATGGCCGGTGAGCAGGGACAGGTTGATCAGCGATGAGACATTGTCGACGCCATTGTGGTGCTCGGTGATGCCGAGGGTCCAGCAGATCATCGCGGTTTTGGCGGTGGCGTAGGCCTTGGCCATGTTGTGGATGATGTGACCTGGCACGCCGCTCAGGCGTTCAGCCTCGGCCAGCGTGAAGGGTTCGACCGATTCCCGGTACGCCTCGAAGCCGGTGGTGGCGTGACGGATGAATTTTTCGTGGTGCCAGCCCTGGGCGATGATCTCGCGGCCCATGGCGTTGGCGACGACGATATCAGTGCCGACATCGAGACCGACCCAGGTGTCCGCCCAGCGGGCCGAACTGGTGCGGCGCGGGTCGATCGCGAACAGGCGGGCACCGTTGTGCACGCCCTTCAGCAGGTGATGGAAGAAGATCGGGTGCGTCTCGCGGGCGTTGGAGCCCCACAGGAGGATGACCTCGGTTTCCTCGATCTCGCTGTAGCTGTTGGTGCCACCACCCATCCCGAAAACTGTCGCCAGACCGACGACGCTCGGGGCGTGTCAGGTTCGGTTGCAACTGTCGATGTTGTTGCTACCCATCACCTGCCGGCAGAACTTCTGGGCCACGAAGTTCATCTCGTTGGTGCTTTTGGAGCAACTGAAGATGCCGAAGGCCTTGTCGCCGTGGAGGGCCCGGTTGTCTTTCAGGGCGGTGGCGATGCGATGGAGCGCCTCGTCCCAAGAGGCTTGGCGGAGGGTGGAACCCTCGCGGATCAGGGGATGGGTGAGGCGCGGGCGACCGGGGCGTGGTTTCTTGCTGATCATGGCTCACCTGCTGGGGCGGGTTTGCGGGAATGGGTTGATGCCCATTCCAAACCGGGTTTTCCTTGATTCTAATCGGTCAAACGGGCCGGTCCAAACAGCGAATGTGGCCGCTGACCCTGCTGGAAAATCGTCACAAGTCTTGATTGGGCGATAGGATGGGGCCAAAGCCTTGTTGTGGCGAACCAGGTGAATGGATGGACAAGGAAACGAACTTTCAGGAGGAACACCCGGGATTGGACCGGCGACAGGTCCAACGGATCCGGGACGGCGCGCCTTGCGGACCCGCCGAAGGGGACGGGGTGGCGGTGGAAGCACCCCTGGAAATCCGCCTGCATGGCCGCCCCGCAGCGGTGCTGATGCGGACACCCGGAGGCGAGCTGGAAGACAGGGAACTTGTGACGGGTTTTCTGTTCTGCGAGGGGGTGATCGACGCCGCGCGGGAAATTTTGGCGGTGGAGCGGGTGGAGGATGCGCCCCAGGACGGCATGGGCGGAACCGTGGTGGATGTGCGGCTGGAGGCGCCATCGCGGGGCCGAGGCATTGAGCGTTTTTTTTACAGCACCTCGAGTTGCGGAGCGTGCGGCAAGCGATCGATTGAATCACTCTCGGTGAAAGCCACCCGTGGGACTTTGGAATGGAGTGTCAGCCCGGAGCGGATCACCGACATGATGGCACAGGCCCGGATGGGGCAGAGGCTTTTCGCGCAAACTGGCGGGGTGCACGCATCGGGCCTGTTTTCACTGGACAGGGGCCTTGTGCTGCTGCGGGAGGATGTGGGCCGGCACAACGCGCTCGACAAGGTGATAGGCGCCAGTCTGTTGCGGGGTGTTATGCCGCTGGGGGAGCACCTGCTGGCGATTTCCGGACGAGTGGGCTATGAAATCATCCAGAAGGCGTCCGTGGCGGGCATCCCATTCATCGCCGCCGTGGGGGCACCCACCAGCCTGGCGGTGGATCTGGCAATGGAGCATGGGATCACACTGGTTGGATTCGCCAAAGGCGGCAGCATGAATGTGTACAGCCACCCGGGGCGGGTGGGCGTTTAGCAAGAATTTTAGAAGATATACTTTGTCGATTATTTCGCAGCCCCTGTCACCTTGCGGATGTAATCCACCTCCGCCTGGCGGTAGGGTTTGCCGTTGGTGCGCAGGATATCGTGGAACCAGACGGGTGGCTCGGTTTTGTAGGGCTTCTGCCACGAGTCCCATGGGTAGTTGGTTTGGGATTTGCCCTCGATGAAGCCCCAATTGTAGGCTCCCACTCCTTGTTCCTTCATGTAGCCCAGCATGGGGTCGAAGGTGCTGCCCTGCGGCCGGGCCATATATTCTGTGCAGAGGATCGGGCGGTTGTAGCGGCGCAGGTTCTCCACGCACTTGCGGGAACGATCGAGCGGATCGTAGCTGTGGTAAGAAATCACATCGGACTGGTCGATCTGCACTCGCTCGGTGGGGGACAGTTTGCCATCCTCGGGCCACTGACCGATCCACACGCCCGAGGTGATCGGCTGGGAGGGGTCGGATTCCCGCGCCCAGCGCATCGCCTGGGTGAGCAGTTCCAGGGTGCGCTCCACCTTGCGCGCTGGTTCCTGCTTGAGCCAGTTCTTGCCGTAGCTGTTGTCGTTTTGGTTGTCTGGCTCGTTCCAGACATCCCAGCCGTCCACGCGGGGGTCGTTCTTGAAACGGCCGATCACTCCGCGGGTGTATTTCTCCAGCACCGCGTGGCGCTTGGGGTCAACGAGGTCGCGCGCACCGGGGGACTGCACCCAGCCCGAGTTGTGAACGCCCGGCTTGGGATCGCGCTGCTTGCCCAGCACGGGGTTGGGATCCCAGCAGCTGTCGAACAGGACGAACAGGACGCCAATCTTGTGTTTGGCGGCGATGGACAGGAACTTGTCCACCCGCTCGAGAAAGCCCGCGGGGTCTTGCTCGTGGGGCAAGTGGTGCAGGAAGACCCGCATGCTGTTGAAGCCCAGGTCGCGCGCCCAGCCGAGTTCGCGGTCGATGGTGGCGGGATCGAAAGTCTCGGCCTGCCACATTTCCAGTTGGTTGATGGCATTGTTGGGCAGGTAGTTGGCGCCGGACACCCAGCCGCGGTTCTTCCACCATTCCTGGGCTTTTTCCGGCGTCCATCGATCGCGAGCCGGGGACAGGGTTGTAGCCAGAAGGGTCAAGCCACAAGCAAGCAGTAAATGACGCATGGGTGGGCCTTGGCGGGAGGTGGCGGGAAGCGGAAAGGGCCGGCCCAGAAAGGGCCGGCCCGTGAAGGTTGGGTTTGGATCAGGCGCTGATCACTTGCCGGAGATGTCGTAGCAAAACAGAAGGTCCTGATCGCGCAGATAGAGCTTGCCGTTGGCGATGACCGGGTGGGTCCAGAACTTGCCGCTGGGGCGGCGCAGTTTGGTTTCGCCGGTGATCTTGAAACGGCCCAGCTCCTTGTATTCCTTGGGGCTGGCTTCCACCACCACCAGGGTGCCGGAGTCCTCGCCGTAGCAGAACAGGGCGCCGTCGGCGTAGGTGACCGAGCCCTTTTCAGGGGCCTTGGCGCCGCGGCTGGACCACTTGGTGGTGCCGTCCTTGGTGTCCTGGCAGATCCAGCCCTTGCCGTCGCCGTGGCCGTAGATGTAGCCGTCCTTGAAAATCACGCCGCCATGGTGATTGGCCAGGTCGCGGTTGGAGAAGACCTTCTCGGCCTTTTGGCCGCCGGCGTCGCCGGTGATCTTGATCAGGTCGCAGCCGGCGCCGTACCCGGAGGTGGCATAGACCATGTCCTTGCCGACGATGACAGGGGTGGGGATCACCGCCACGCGATAGCGGTCCTTGCAGTCATAGCTCCAGAGGAGCTTGCCGGTGTCGGCAGCCACGCCGACCACATTGCTGCCCGTCAAAACCACATACTGGTCCACGCCGGAGAGATTCGCCTTGACCACGCTGGAGTAGCCGGCTGCGTCCTTCAGATCGGTGGAGCGCCAAATCACCTCGCCGTTTTTGCGGTTCAGGCAAGCGAGGGTGCCCTTGTCGCCGCCGGGCACGCAGACAAGCTTGTCACCGTCCACCAGGGGGGACTCGCTGAAGCCCCAACCGCTCATCAGCTTGCCACCCAGGTCCTTCTCGTAATTCTTGGTCCAGACCTGGGAGCCGTCAGAGGATTTCAGGCAGTAGACATCGCCGCGGATGCCGAGAATGTAGAGGTGGCCGTCCTCGGTGACCGTGGGGTTGCCACGGGGACCGCCGCCCCAGTTGGAATCGGAGCCGTTGTCCTCGTATTCCTTGCCTACCTTCACCCGCCAGAGTTCCTTGCCGTTTGCCTCGTCGAGGCAAAACACCTCGTCGATATGCTTTTGGCCGGCGCCGCCACGGCGGCCCTTGCCTTTGGGCTCTTCCTTCTTTTCCTTGGGCTCCTCCTTTTGGGCCTCGATGGTGCCCCCCACCAGGTAAACCTTGCCCTTGTAAATGGAAGGGCCGGAGTAGCCGACGCCGGCGTTCTTGATTTCCCAGACAACGGGCGGCGCCTTGCCGTCGAACGATTTTTTCAGGCCGGTCTCGGAGGACTGGTCGTTGCGGTTGGGGCCACGCCATTGGGGCCAGTCTTCGGCAAAAAGTGGCACGGCCAGGCAGGCGGCGCACAGGGCCAGGGCCAGGCAACTACGCATGGGAAAAACCTCACGGTTCGTGATTTCAAAACGGGGCAAAGCTCTATCTAATCTACCGAAAGGAAAACGGCCTTTCCAGCATGCATACCCGGTTGGTGGGCTTGATTTTTGGCAGGCTTGGGGGTTTGGGCTGGAATGATTCAACTGCCTGAAAAACAGGGCAAACCATGGTTTTTTCGGTTAAAGTAGGGCCAAATGGCAAGAGAGGGGAAATCCCCGGGGGATCCAGCAGATGGGCGGATGGAAAACTAGCTTGGTGTTTGCGGGGCTGGTTGCTGCCGCAAGTTTTGGATACGGGCAGGGGGCAGCGAAGGAATCAGGACCGGGCGGCCCGGCCCCGATGGCACCCGCTAGCCCGGTGCCGGTGATTTTCGACACCGATATCGGCAATGACTGCGACGATGTGCTGGCCATGGCGATGCTGCACAGCCTGGCAACCCGCAAGGAAGTGGATTTGCTGGCGGTGACCATCACCAAGGATCATCCGCTGGCGCCGCGTTATGTGAGCGCCTTGAACACTTACTACCGCCGGCCGGGGATTCCCATCGGCGTGGTGCGGGACGGCAAAACACGCGAGGCGGGCAAGTTCCTGCCTCTGGTGGAGCGTAAGGAAAACGGGAAACACCTATACCCCGTGGCCCCCACGCTGGGGGACGCAGGCCAGGTGGCCGATGCGGTGACGGTGCTCCGGCAGACGCTGGCCAAGGCGGGGGATCGATCAGTGTCGGTGGTGCAGGTGGGTTTTTCCACGAACCTGGCCCGTCTGCTGGATAGCCCAGCCGATGCTATTTCATCGCTGGGCGGCGTTGATTTGGTGAAGGCCAAGGTGAAGGAACTGTCGATCATGGCAGGGGCCTTCCAGAAGATCGATGGCAAGATCCACCGGGAATACAATGTGGTGGAGGATATACCCTCCTGCCGAAAGCTGGCGGAGAAATGGCCCACCCCCATTTATTGGAGCGGTTTTGAGGTGGGTTTGGCGGTCACCTACCCGGCCGAGAGCATCCTGCGTGATTTCGCCTACACGCCCAAACATCTGGTGGCGGAATCGTACATTGTTTACGAGCCGCCACCCCACAACCGGCCGTGCTGGGATTTGACCAGCGCGCTGTTTGTGGCGCGACCCGAGCGCGGGTATTTCGGGGTGTCGAAGCCGGGACGCGTGACCGTGAAGGAAGACGGTGAAACAGTCTTCACCGAGGATCCGAACGGGCGGGACCGCTACCTCACCGTGAGCCGCGAGCAAGCCGCGCGAACGCGCGAGGCTTTCAGCCACCTGTGCAGTGAGCCGCCAGTATCCACGGGCCCGAGGGAAGGGGAGGCAAAGTAGCCCCATGTCGCAACCCGCGTTGCCCAAACGGAAAATCGTCACGGTGGTCGGATCCATCAACCTGGATCTGGTCCTGCGGGTGCGGGAATTGCCCAAACCCGGGCAAACCATTTTGGGAAATGAGCTGGAGCGTGTGCCCGGCGGCAAGGGGGCTAATCAGGCAGTCGCGGCGGCCCGTTTGGGGGGCGTGGTGCGTATGATCGGGAGGCTGGGTGATGACCCGCCTTCCATCCTGCTTCGCCAACAGTTGGAAGCCAACGGGGTGGATACCGGGGATATCCCCGAGACCAACGGGGTGACCAGCGGGACCGCCGTCATCGCCGTGGAGGAAGGTGGCCAGAACACCATCATCGTGGTGCCGGGGGCCAACGGGTATCTGGCTGTGGAAGACATCCGCAGGTCGGAGCGCGGTATCGCCACCAGCGATTTGTTGCTGGTGCAACTGGAAACGCCGCAGCAGCCCATCCAGGCCGCATTGCAGGTCGCGCGCGAAAACAAGGTGTTCAGTGTGCTGAACGCCGCGCCGATTCCCGGCGCCCTGGAAGTGGATCTTTCTTTGGCGGACCTGCTCTGCGTCAACGAGAGCGAAGCGGCCCACCTGACCGGCTTGCCCGTGGCGGATGAGGCAACGGCCCGACGGGCGGCCGAGCAATTGCGCGCCCGTGGGGCAAAACGCGTGGTGATCACGCTGGGGGCCCAGGGGGCGGTTGGACTGGATCTGGATGGAACCTTCCACACGGTGGCAGCTTTTCCGGTGGAGGCTGTGGATGCCACCGCCGCGGGGGACGCATTTGTGGCCGCGCTGGGGCTGGCTTTGGTTCAGGGATCGATACTGCCTGAGGCGATACGAGTGGGCAACGCGGCGGGCGGCTTGGCAGCCAGCCGGGCAGGGGCGCAACCCTCCCTGCCCACACGCGAGGAAATGGAAAAACTGCTTGCCGGCTGAAGCCTGGAAAAACGCTGGAGACAAACCTGATGCATGGAAACCGGAACAATCCTTCACGGCGGGCGACCTTGGGAGCCTTGGCGGTATTGGCAAGTGGCGCCAAAGTCGGCCTGACCGGGTGCGGCAGCCAGTCTGGCCCGGTGGCCAAGCGGGACAAGTCGGCCAAGCCAAAAATCGCCCTGGTGATGAAATCGTTGGCGAACGAGTTTTTTGGCACCATGGCCGAGGGAGCCAAAAAGCACCAGGCCGCCAATGCCGGCAAATATGAACTGATTGTCAACGGCATCCCCGACGAGCGTGATGTCACCCGGCAATCGGCCCTTGTGGCCGAGATGGTGGCCCAGGGAGTGGATGCCATCGTTATCGCCCCGGCGGACTCCAAGGCCCTGGCCACGCCGTTGAAAAGGGCGGCCGAGAAGGGTGTCCGGATTGTGAACATTGACAACAAGCTCGATGAGGAGGTGCTTGAGAAGCTGAAGCTGAAAATTCCGTTCGTGGGACCGAACAACCAGGCTGGGGCGCAGAAGGTGGGCGAGTACCTGGCGGACAAGCTTTCCCCCGGTTCGGAGGTGGCGATCCTGGAGGGTGTGGTCACCTCGTTCAATAGCCAGCAGCGGCGGGACGGGTTTGGCAAGGCGATTTTCCAGTCGCGCTTGAAGCTGGTCAAATCGCAGTCAGCCCAGTGGGAGACCGGTCCCGCCAACCAGGTGGCCGCGTCGATCTTGGCTGCCAACCCGGACCTGAAGGCAATCTTCTGCTGCAACGACAACATGGCTTTGGGTGCACTGGCCGCGGTGAAAGCTGCCGGCAAGACGGGCAAGGTGCAGATTGTAGGGTTCGACAACATCAGCGCGGTGCAGGCCGCCATCAAGGCCGGGGAGATTTTGGCCACGGCCGAACAGCACGGGGATCAGTTGGCGGTTTTTGGCATCGAGACCGCCCTGGCCCTGCTGGATGACAAAATTGGCGAAAACGACAAGGAAACACCCGTGGACCTGATCACGCGCGAGAAGCTCCCGTGAGCCGGGGTGGTGGGGACGGACGGCCCCAATTCTCGACGGGCCAGTTGGGCGGGTTGCTGGTGGTGCTGGCCTTGATGGTGGCCGGTTTTGGTTGGTTGCAACCCCGGTTCTTTTCGACAGCGACGCTCGCTCTGGTGGGCAACCAGATACCCGATTTGGCTGTGTTGGCCTGCGGCATGACCCTGGTGATGGTGGCGGGTGGTATCGACCTATCTGTGGGATCGGTGGTGGGGCTTTCCACCGCGGTTCTTGGGCATTGCCTGGGTGAATGGAACTGGCCTGCTTGGACCGGGTGCCTGGCCGCCCTGGTGACGGGTGCGGGGTGCGGGCTGCTGAACGGGTCGGTGAGCGTTTTGGCGGGCATACCGTCCTTCATTGTCACTTTAGGGATGCTGGAGGCCGCCCGCGGCGGGGCCTATCTGATTTCTGGCAGCCAGACCCGGTATCTGGGGGATGGGCTGGAAGGCTTGAGCGCGCCGATCGCAGGACTGAACCTGAGTCCGTCGGCGTTGCTGGCGGGATTGGTGGTGCTGGCGGGACAGGGTCTGCAATCGTTCACCGCGCTGGGGCGCCGGTTGGTGGCCGTTGGGGAGAACGACCAGGCGGCCTGGCGGATGGGGGTTGATCCCAAAGCGGTGCGAATCATCGCGTTCGCCCTGTGCGGGGTGTTGGCGGGGCTGGCTGGCATGTTTCAAACGGCGCGTTTGGGTTCGGCCGACCCGAACGCCGGCATCGGCATGGAACTGGGGGCCATCGCGGCGGTGGTGATCGGCGGGGCTAGTCCGTCGGGTGGCCGGGGTTCGGTGCTGGGGTCTTTTTTGGGGGTGCTGGTGATCGCGGTGCTGCAAACCGGCCTGGCCCAGATTGGAGCCGCTGACCCGGTGAAGCGGCTGGTCACGGGGGGCGTGATCGTGCTGGCGGTGCTGGCGGACGCGTGGAGGCGGAACAGGGTAAATTAGCGGCCTATTTGGGGATAAATGGGATGAGTATACCGGAAAAAAAGCCGGACAGTGTACATCGAGACATCCATCGTAAGCCTTTTAAATAGACGCCCATCCCACAACACAATTGAAGTTGCCCGACAAATCCTCACCCATCAGTGGTGGGATGAACAAAGTTCCGAGTACCAGTTGGTGACATCCCAATATGTAATGGATGAGGCCGCCGCAGGTGACCCGGATATGGCTCGCGCGAGGTTAATGTCCTTAGAAGGGATACCGCTGCTGCTATTGGATGAAAAAATCGGGGAAGTAGCCGCGCAGTTGATAGAAAACGCGGTTTTGTCGCCAAAATCCACAGTAGATGCTCTCCATATTTCGATCGCCGCATTCCACCGGATAGAATATCTGATGACTTGGAACTGCAGTCATATTGCCAACGCGAGGATTCAACGCAGGATCAGGCAAGTTTTGGATGCGATGGGGATTCCAATGCCTGTGATTTGCACACCTCAGGAGATGGTGGAAAATGATTGACAAATTGCCTGATGGTTTGGTTGTTGAAGAAATCCACAAGATCCGTCGGGCCATTCATGACCGCTTTGGCGGAGATGTGAAAGCCATCCTTGCTGATGCCCGGAAACGCCAGAGTCAGACATCTCACCCTGTTTGGCAAGGGCCATTCGCCGATCCGCCGTCCGGCAAAAATCTCGAAAGACGAAAACCGCAATAGCTTTTTTCTGGGATTCAATTGTTCCGGCAGGAAATACGCATTTGCTATGATGGAATTTTGGTTTTCCGCCTCGTTTGAATTGGAACCCTAGAAATGAAGGCCGGTATCGTCGGGTTGCCCAATGTGGGCAAAAGCACCCTGTTCAACGCGCTCACCAGTTCCAAGCAGGCCCAGGCGGCCAACTACCCGTTCTGCACGATTGAGCCGAACGAGGGGATCGTGCCGGTGCCTGACCCCCGGCTGGCGCGGATCACCAAGTACATCCCCCCCCAGAAGGTGATCCCCAGCGCCCTGACGCTGGTGGACATAGCCGGAATCGTGAAGGGGGCGAGTCAGGGCGAGGGGCTGGGAAACAAGTTCCTGAGCCATATCCGCGAGGTGGACGCCATCCTGCAGGTGGTGCGCTGCTTTGAGGATTCGAATGTGATCCATGTTTCCGGCAAGGTGGATCCCCTCACCGACATCGAGGTGGTGGAGATTGAATTGATGCTGGCCGACATGCAGGCGCTGGAGAACGCCCTGCCCAAGGCCGAGCGCGCCGCCAAGAGCGGCGACAAGGAGGCGAAGGAGCGCGCCGAGGCGGCCAAGAAATGTTTGGCCCACATCCAGAAGGACCAGCCGCTACGCACGCTGGAATTGAGTGAGGGGGAAGCCAAGGCGGTGAAGAGCTTCGGGTTGATGACCGCCAAGAAAATCCTGTACATCGCCAATGTGGACGAGGGTGACCTCGAGGGGAAGGGGCCGCTGGTGCAGCGGGTGCGGGAGCACGCGGCGAAGGTGGGAGCCGGTGTGGTGCCGGTGTGCGCCAAGCTGGAGGCGGAGATCGCCGAACTGGACGAGGCAGACCGTGGCGAGATGCTCGCCAGCGCCGGCATCGCCGAGCCGGCCCTGGCCGCCCTGGCCCGCGAGGCCTACCGCGTGCTGGGGTACCAGAGCTACTTCACCGCCGGCGAGAAGGAAGTGCGCGCCTGGGCCATCCCGGTGGGGGCCACAGCGCCCGAGGCAGCCGGCGTCATTCACACCGACCTGCAGAAGGGCTTCATCCGGGCGGAGATCTACACCCTTGAGGATCTGGAAGCCTACAAGACCGAAAAGGATATCCGGGCCGCCGGCAAGCTGAAGGTCTGCGGCAAGGATTATGTGATGCAGGATGGTGACATCACCCACTTCTTGTCAAACGTTTGACCCATTCATGGAGGTCCCAGCCATGTTCCGCCTGACCTTGCCCGCCTTGCTGGCATTTGCCTCGCTTGCCTGGGCGCAGGGGCGCGTCCCCGCCGGTGTGCAGGTGGAAGAGGTGGTCGATGGCAAGGGCAAGACCAAGATCCTGTTCATCGCCGGCACATCCGTCTACAAGCCGGGGGAGCATGACTACATCCCAGACTGCGTCGAACTGATGCAGTCGGTTCGCAAAAACCGGGATGTGGTGCCCGTGCTGGCCCTCGATTGGCCGGACAAGGCGGAATCCTGGGCGGATCTGGCCGCGGTGGTGTTTCTTTTCGACGGGGCTGACAAGCACCAGGCCATCACCCGGGGCAGGGCCGAACAGATCGATGCCCTGGTGGCCAAAGGTGTGGGTCTGGTGCAGCTTCACCAGACCGCGGATTATCCCGACCGGTTCACCGACAAGGCCATCACCTGGGCCGGGGGCGCCTGGAAAAAGGCGCAAGGCAAGCGCGCCCACTGGGTGGAAACCTTCCGGGAATTTCCCGCCCATCCGGTGTTCAACGGCGTAGGTCCCTTCACCATCGACGATGGTTGGCTTTGGAACATCCGCTTCAACGAGGGGATGAAGGGAATCACACCGCTCTTGCGCACGGTCAAACCGAAATCGAAGGATGATCCCAAGGCGGATGCCGCCATCGTGGCCTGGGCCTATGAACGGCCGGCCGGTGGCCGGTCCTTCACTTTCACCGGCGGGCACCTCCACAAAAGTCTGGAGGATGCCAACTACAGGCGATTCCTCACCAACGGCATCCTCTGGTCGGCAGGTCGGGAAATCCCGCCCAAGGGCCTGGAGTGAGTCGCTGTTGCCTTGGCCCGTGAATCGGGGACACTGGGGGGATTCCCTCCAGGAGTTCTCCCATGTCTGTGCTGAACCGATTGGCGCATCTGGATCGCCGCGAGATGCTGGCCGCCGGAACCTTGGCGGCCGCACAGGGGCTGTCCGCGGCCCGGCCGATTTCTTCCGCCGACTCCATTCGGTTGGCGGTGCTGGGCTCGGGCGGCCGGGCCAGGCACCTGATGCGCAGCGTGGTGAAGGTGCCCGGCCTGGAGTTGGTCGCCCTGGCCGATGTCCGGGAGGACCAAGTGGCCACCACCCGGGGTCACCTGCGTGACATCGCCCCGGCCAAGGCGGAAATCCAGGCAGTCAAGGACTTCCGCGCGGTGCTGGACCGCCAGGATATCGACGCGGTGCTGATCGGTTCGCCCGACCACTGGCACGCGCCCATGACCATCGCCGCCTGCCAGGCAGGCAAGCATGTGTATGTGGAAAAGCCGCTCACGCATGATCCGGCCGAAGCCAAGGCGCTGCGTGACGCCCAGGCGGCATCCAAAAGCATCTGCCAGGTGGGGATGCAGCAGCGCAGCATGCCACACATCCTCAAGGCCGGCGAGTTGATCCGGGCGGGCGCCATCGGCCGGGTGCACAAGGTGCATTTGAGTTGGAACCGCAACTCGGCCCGATTCAAGAAGGACATCCCCGCCATCGCCGAGAACTCGGTCGATTGGCGGGCGTTTGTGGGTGGGGCGCCACGGCAGGCTTACGATCCCTACAAGATGGTGCACTGGCGCTGGTTCTGGGATTTCG
>Ga0315906_10005288_pt1 | contig 16293 bp, 39 predicted proteins | sample LakEriMetagenome_4_FD_203526 | JGI IMG/M metagenome (GOLD analysis project Ga0315906, IMG submission 203526) | Freshwater fungal communities from buoy surface, Lake Erie, Ohio, United States - Buoy 2 MA122 | ecosystem: Environmental > Aquatic > Freshwater > Lake > Lake biofilm | place: USA...
ATTACGGCAATGGCATCCGTCAAATCTGCCTACATCGGGAAGACTTGGTCTTCCTGGACGGATGTGTACTGCACATCAAGGAACGCACCTTGTTTGAGAAGGACAAGAACGCCAAGCCTAGCCCTTTGTGGGGAGAGCAGTACCACAACCCCATCAAGCTCGATGACCTAGAGATTGACGAACTCGGAGACCTCAAGCATGAGATCGAAGACAAGTACCCCGACAAATCGGCATCCATCCTAAACCAAATCAACATTAAATTCTAAACCTATGAACACACTACCCACAAAATGGTGCATTGAAGCCACCGAAGAGAACTTTGCGGAACTCTACCCTTGGTGGAGAGCAAATGCGAGCGAATCTTGGAAGAGCTTCTCGATTGGACATACCCTAATGTCCTCGCATAGGGATGGAAGCTGCTACTACGCCAATCGCATTGAGATATGCCGTATGTATAAACCCGAATACCAACCAATAACCATTGAACAATTCCGCCAAATCACAAACCCAACCCAAAAACCTATGACAAAATCAATTCAAATCACCCATAGCCTACTCATTGAGTACTACAAGGCGGCCACCACACACCAAAAAGAATATCTCAACATCCACTTTAAGTTGGATGGAACGACCACCGATGAAGCAATTCGTGGACTGTACGACTTAGCTTGTTGGGATTGGAAGCCACGCATCAAGAAGAACCACCCCGACTGCTTCCCTGAAGACAGCAAGTACTTTGATTTCTCCAATCGTGTGGATGATAAGGGAGTGAAGGGGATTGTCTCGAACGAAGTCGCTGACTCCTTGGGGATGAAGCATGACTTCATCCAAATAAGGAGCAACGACTACAACCAAGAAACGCATTATTGCTCGTTCTACCTAACCACCGACTACGATTGGAAGCTCGTACAAGACGGAGAAGCCATGGCCCTCATCCCAACAAAGAAACAATCCTAACCCTTAACCCCTATCAATTATGAAAATCATTCTAACACCCCAAGAATCGGAAGAAATCTTCCTCGCAGCGTTATGCAATGCAGAAAGCACCGGCCACATGGCCGGCTATGGATTGCAATTGCGTTGGCATGAGAAATCGTACAAAGAAGCTAGGGAACGCCTCAAAGAAAGGGGCGAGTCGCCATGTCTAGAGGATGTACTCCTTGAGATACTGCGTGGCGGTGGCCATCTCACCTACTTCGACATAGAAGCAGGATCGGGAGAAGAGCCATGGCCTATCAACTTGCAAGACGTCCACGACAAGGTCAGCAATGCGCCTGCCAGAAACATCTTCAACTTCATTGAACAGGAAGACGATGCCGAAGATGCAGACGTCATCCTTCAGACGGTATTCATGGGCGAAGTCATGTTCGGTTAACGATTAAACCCCTATTATATGAAGTACAAACTCATTCACGTATCCAAGCAACAGCATGGTCCCAATGCGGACTACCTCGTCATAACCGAGGACGGACAAGTAGCACATCGCAGGCCCGACGAAGCAGGCGAAGGAAGACATGCCATCGTTGATTACTTCGGCACAAGAGTAACAGACGAAGGGGTGGACCAAGCAGACCCATGGCCTATGCTTGATGACGGCAAGCAATGGTGTCAAGACTACGAAAAAGACCATGAAGTAGAGGCAGACATGCAAGAGTATGACATCTTGCTCGACATCTTCTCGTTCCTTCAACCGACGATCCCATTCGGAGGGTGGATCAGAGACGACTCCATCTTCCCTGACCTGTTCTCCATGTCAAGATTCCCTACGCTATTATTAAACAACAACCAAACCCCCAATGTATGAAGTCACCTACCAGAATCCACGTCAACCAACACCACATCCGCTCTAACAAGGCGAATGGTACCGACCTACCGGTCATCACCGTCAAGCAAGGCAGGAAGAACACCTACTGCAACGAGGTAGAGATACTCGGCCCTAGCCGAATCATCTACTCGGGCTCTGGATGCGACACCAAGGCGCTCCTATCCTGCGGTGCTCGAGTCGTTATTGAAACCTTTTCCCCTGTCAACATCATTAAACCCTAAAACTATGAGAATAATCGGAAACATCACCAATGTAGAGTTCGAGGACATCGACTACGGCGATTCCCCTGACTTCTGCGACGCACACATCGTAAGTGCAGACCTCGATGGCGTGCCAATGAATGAAGAGCAACTGGAAGCGCTGAATGACGACTCCAACTTGCGCTATGAATTACTAATGGACTACATATACTAAACCCCAAACCAATGACTAAATCAATCATCCGAAGTAAGATCCTCCACCTGCAACTTACTGACCCGCTAGGTGGCGACTACACGCTACTCACCGACTTTATCGATGGCTCCATCAAGTACATGCTCTACGATGGGCATTCCTCCTATGGGACCAAGTTTCCACTATCGCAGTTAGGCATGCCCAAGGGCGTCTATCTGCCCGTAGAAACCAAGTATGAAGACGAGACCATGGAAGAGTTCCGTGACCGAGTCATTGACTGCGTTCGTGAGCACTCACGCATGGTCATCGTGAGAATTGTAGAGAACCAAGTTAAATTTTATCAGCCATGAGAAGAAGATACGAAGAAGATGAAGTGCCCGAATCAGTAGGGTATACGGTTGACTGCTACAAGAAGAACCCAGACACGGGTACCTTGGAGTTAGCGAGAAGCCGTGACTACAGCGACTACAACGATGCCTGGGCGAACACGATCGGACCGGTGATGGTATCTAAGCCGCCTGTTGGCGCCGAGTACAGCGTTCTAACCAAGCGCGAGTATTGGAATGTACCATCGGGGAGTCGTGACGTGCCGGACGACTGCGAAGACAGCGTAGCATTTGTCGAGTACTACATCGATGACCCTGATGCAGAATGATTTTGAAATGTCAACTTTATTTTTTAAATTTACAACCTAAACAAAAGACATGAAAAACAGACAAACAATCGGCCAATGGCTAAACTGGGACTTTGAGGCGAAGGGGGACTTGGTAATCAGAGACAAGAATCGTAGAATAATCTACATGGAGTATTCAAATGGATTTTGGGTAAATCGTGAATACGATTCTGAAGGTAATAGATTTTATTATGAAGATTCAGACGGTTACATCATAGACAACCGCATCCCCGAAATCATCGAACACAACGGACGCAAATATCAACTAATCCCATGAACCCACACACCATTTCCAAATGCAGGGTAAGCGTTATGGCCTACCTCAGACAACATCTTGATTTCGTCAAGACCACCGAAGAGTTCTTCGGTCAAGACCCAGTGTCCCTTCCTCCCGATCATGTCGGGGGGATATGGGTATCCGGGGAGAACGGAGACACCTACCGACGCAAGAGAATCTTCAACTACTACAACGAATCGTCCGACTATACGGGCGGTGTGCTTCGTCAATTTACTGAAGCACTAGCTAATTACGGATGGTACTGCGAGTGGTACGACGCCGGCACTGTACACATTTACCCTTACTAAAACCTAAACCCAACCTAAACAACAAAACCATGAAAAACCCATCAACCCAAAAAAGAAGCGAGAAAGCGTTTGTCTACGGCACGGCCCTTTGGTTCATCTGCAAGAACGGCACCACCATAGACAAGATCCTGGCCTTGAACAAGGCACTCAGCGTAGGTGGTGCTCTGCATCACCGATTCGTTGAAGCGGGTGTTATCTCTCACCCAGGCAGAGGAGTCTACAAAACGGCATCGACGTCCCCTCCAACGATTGAGCTTTGCTTGGCTTGCTACAATCAGCAATCAAGGAAGATCAATGATTCAAAAGTGAACGAGGCCGATTCGTCAGCAGCGACAATCCAGGAGCAAGCTGTTCGCATTAAGCCTAGCATCGGTGCCATTGCATCGCACCTGATCAAAGGATTCGGCCAACTATTCAACAAAGTGTTATCAAACTAAACCCCTACAACCATGCCTACAATCTATCCAACCGGTCAGCACGCAGAGTCGCTGATTAAGTACCACGTCGAGCGTATCCAAGCCATGGAGCGCGAGCTAGCCAACGTCAAGCAGGAGAACGAACTACTGCATTCCATCATCAAACAACAAACCCCAAACAATGAAGAAAGCCCCAAGCCTGTACGACAGGATTAAAGAGCCCTACCGCCAAGCCATACTCGATAGCTTGGACCAATACCCCAAGGGAGCGTCAAGAGTCATCGAGACGCTACGCACTAAGCAAGACCCGCTCAAGCTGACCATCGAGGAGATGCTTGACATGGGCACATTCGCCTTCAGTTCAGAAGACAAGAGCAAGTTCACCAAGCGTAGCCAACACGCCGTGTATGCCTTCTGTGAGCAGTTCTTCAACCAAGTAGAAACCGAAGAACATGTACGGATTCATTAACGGAAGAGGAGAGCACGCAGCCTTAGAGGCTGGGTACCTCGTTAAGAAAGCCGGCACAGAGATGCCCTACAATCGCAACATGGACGACATCATAGCGGCCATCAACAAGCACTGCCCCAACATGGACGGAAGCGAGTACATCATGCTTGACCGGATCGGTTCAACCGCAACGGTTGTGAAGTTCTTTAGCTGCAGCGATGAAGCACGTCGCTACGCTAGATCGTCTAAGCAGAAACGCTACATGGATGTGTCCACATGGAGCCAACGCCCCGTTGGTTTGCGTCAAGCCATCTGGGACTTACTAACGCAGTAATGGCTACGCGTGGAAGGTCAGCTAGAGCCAAGGGCAACAGCTACGAATTAGCCATCAAGAACGAGCACATCGAGATGGGCTTCGGGGAGGTGTTCACCTCTCGCAATGAATCCAAGCGGATGGATGACAAAGGGGTTGACCTGGTAGGTCTCCCCTACCACATCCAATGCAAGGCCGTAGAGAAGCTCTCACCGAGCATGCACAAGATTCTTGCAGACATGCCTAACGACCGCATCAGGGCCGTGTTCCACAAGCGGAACCGGCTAGGCAGTGTGGTGTGTCTGAACAAGGACGATTGGTATCGTATCTTACAACATCTCAACAAGACTAAATTCTTTAAGAAATGAAACAGGAAGAACGAACCTACAACATGATCGTTGACGAGATACCCTTTGAGGTAACCGTCTCCATATCCGAGAGCATGACGCTACGAGGGCTGTCGCCCTGTGGCTACCTAGTCAAGCACGTCTGCATTGTTGGATCGCGTGGGCATAAGCTAGACGTCAACATGCATGAGCTACCCTTTGACATTGCCGATGCAATCCATAAAAAACTAAACGATGAAACAACTTGACATCATTTTTACAGCACTGCTGAGTGGAAAGTCCATTCGTGTGGTGAAACGCTACCTCCAGATGAAATACAAGATGGAGGTATCGGACGAAGTATTACGTAACAGAAAGAAGCAAATGAAAGGAGAGAAGAATGTCTAGTCGATTTTTCGGGAACACAGAACAAATCTGTGACCCTACCTTGTACCCTTACTTGGTCTCGCACAATCGAGACAGGAAGGAGATGATTGTACGCAGGATCTACCAGCGTGGTGACCTGCTCTTGGAGTGCGAGAAGGAGTTCGTGGATTTAACCAAGACTCCCGATGCCGAGGAGAACGACGTATGGAAGTGTGTCTTCCGGAAGAACCGGATGCGCATGAATGTCGAGATGCCCTACGAGAAGATGGTGTACGCCTTTCGTTCCTTCTTCAATCCTGACGAAGTGAAGACCAAGTACGATCCGGAGATGGTCAGCGACATCTTGAAGATGTCGGACGATGGAGCTACGAGAGCAGAGGTTTGCAAGAAACACTCCATAACGACTGCGTCATTCATGTCCATTATGCGACAGTTGTCGCAACAAGAATCCAAATAATTTGGAAGTTCACCGATTAATTATTACCTTTACCATCAACAATTAAACCCCCATGCAAATGGAAAAAAAACCCAAAATCTGGGCTGACGGAATGTCCGTTAAAGCCTCCTTGCGTAATGGCAAGTCACTCATCTCTACATCCTACAACGTGGAGAAGTTCTGTGCATTCCTTCGTAAGCATGCCAACGAGAAAGGCTATGTGAACGTAGACTCCTGGGAGAAGGATCAGCCAGGCAAATTCGGAGACACGCACAGCGCTTCGCTGAACGACTACAAGCCTACTTCTAAGCCGGCCAATGTCCCACAAGAGGAAGAGGCTGACATGCCGTTCTAAACGAACTGCCGATAGTGAGAAGAGGGGAGCTTAGGCTCCCCTTTTTTTATATCTTTACCTTATGAGAACATACCCCGAAGAAGTGATGTTTGCCCTTATTGGCTATGCCTATGAGGTCACATCCATACCACCAGAAGTTATCGCATCACCTGAGTATGCCAACAAGGTCGCAGATGTCCGGGTAATCATTGCCGACATCGCTTTTATGAACTACACCTTGTCCATGGTTGACATCGCGAAGGCGATGAACATTTCTAGGCAAACCGTTCGGGATTACATTGAGCGGTACGCCCTGGTCATGCGGGAGAACGGAGATTACTCCTTCATCCGCAGGATGATCTACCAACACACGGACGATCACATGAGCACCAAGCGGAAAGCTTATTTCTGCGCAGAATAAAGGGCACCTTGAGTGCCTTCTTTTTTGTTATTAAAGTAAACAATAGCCATGGACACAATCTACATCAAGAAGGACAAAAACTGGGCTGAGAACGACTATATGGTCCCCACCATGGGGACGATATGGAAACGTACCTACATGCTCACTGAGAGCTGCCTACACACCACAGAGGGCGGTTATGGCATCAACAAGCTGTGGGGCATATCTGGGAGACCTTACCACAAGAGAAACTCGGTACGCGTCTGCTGGATGCCGGAGGGGGATGTATTCAGAATTTATGCCACATCCTATGTGAATGGCACCAGGGAGATCCGTGGTATGACCACGGTGCGTCCTGGGGAGAAGATTCACTGCTTAATCTCCAACCAAGGGAACAACGCTTCGGTGTGCATTAACGGGGTTTGTACCACCTTCAAGGTGCGTCTGCCGTTTATCACCTATGCCCTACCGGTCTACTTTGGTGGGATCCTGCCGGCTCCCCATGACATGGAGGTCCTTTGGGTGGATGCTCCCTTCTATCGCCACTTAGCTCGGTCCTGCCGAGACTTCTTCACCAAGACCTTGGCTTTCTTGGGGGTTCGTAAACCATCCATGGAGCGGTGATTAATGACGATGTAAAGCCGATTGTCATGCTTGACGTGGTCAATCCGATCGGCGGTGATGAGGTGGTAAACCTGTTCGTAGCTCATCCAAGCTTTAAATCGCTCCTTGTAGACATCGATGTAGTGTTCGATGGTCAGGAGTGGGTAGTTGGCCTTCTTACAAAGCTCAAGGCTTATCCTGGGCATCGAGGTCTCTTATGATACGCTTGAGGTAGATGGCTAGGTCTAAGGCTTCTTCCAGGGCATGCTGTGCCCAGTCCCGCAGGGACAGGTCATTACGAGTCATGGTGGTGCCATACTTGGCATACCCTTTCTTGGACCTCTCCTTGATTTCCAGTATGACGCTCTCTTCCACCGAAAAGTCGGGCTTTGCGTTGTAATTCACGTTTATTTTGCCGTAGCTTGTGTCTTGTTCCATATCGCTAAGTTAACCGAAAACCATGAAGAAAGTTCATTTCATCCCCTGTGACGACATTCAGACCAACCATACGATCCACGTATGCACCTGCCAACCGGTGGTCAAGAAGGAACAATCCGGCGAGGATGGACCCTTCATTGGCATCTACCACCGCTACACGGACAACAAGGGCTACATCAAGGAGGTCTGTCGAGATCTGGGCGTATCCACGCCCAAGTTTAGTTACGTACAGATTTCACAAGATGCTGTCACTTAATCAGAAACACATCTGAATAAAAATAATCACCAAGTAGTCTTTTTATTACGAGAACCGACTATAACTTTGAGCTGTTAATAGCGCATGAGTTAGAGTTCAAGTCATAAGAGGATTACCTGAGTTCAGACCGTCTCAGCACAAAACTGGTCCAAACTTGCATTTCTAGTCGATGCTTGGTTCGAGCAAAGTAAAGTCCCACAGCAAGCGCCTTCGAAACTCCTTTATTGGTTTCGTGATCCGCCTTCGGAGATACGCAGCTGACGGCATTCAAAATTAAAGTAAACCAATCAGGGGGCGGATCTTTCTGACCAAAGATTTGCCAAACCACCTTTGGCGAATTGCCTGGTCTTCTTTTCCCCCACCAAGCCTCCGGAGGGTTGGAACCAACCCGGAGGATGGCGAGGTAGTCATGCCTTCGGATTGGTAGTAGTGAACCGTGGCGGATTGACGGGATGTGAGACATCTTTTTGAATTGTTTTTTCACCACCAAATGCTTGCGCCTTGGGGGAAGTATTTGAGTAGTGAGAGCCCCGGACCACCTTGGGGGTGGCCGGGGGGACAGAACTATCGGGATGTAGTTGGGATTAGCGATCGGGGTTGTATATTTGGCGTGTAATAAACACGCCATGAATAGCCAAGACATTGAACACAACGTTGGTTTCACCAACCCCGGAGCTACTCCGATGTACGAAATGCTTCTCTTTGTTTACCACTGGGGAGAAGATTTCAAGACCAAGAAGATGAAGATGGCTTTCGTCGAGAAGGCTAAAGCCCTTCTCGAGAGAGAGTACAAAATGATCGGTAAGGCTTACCAGGATGGTAAGAAATCCTCGACTCCTGTGGAGGCTAAGAGTTACTACGCAGAAGCCTACCCGATGAACGGCAGAGCCGTTCACTTTGAAGATGAAGAAGGGTATAGGGATGCTAAGTTCATTGGTCTAAATCCGGAGGAATAGTTTCCGTTTATGGGTAATTTATACCCTATCGGGAAACGAAAGTGCGATTCCAGCTCAGAATCAATTTTGCCGTACCCAATCGGGTACATTTTGAATGACTTATCACTCATTAGTGTCCTATATGGCACTTTTTGAATGATTTATCATTCAAGTTTTTTTTGCGTAAAGTAGTGAAAAGCAATACTTTGTGCATAATTTTACTCTTCTAAACCACAGCCCCCTAAACCCTAACTTATGCCCTGGATAAGACCCCAAGACCAAATGCCCGAAGAAGGCAAACCTGTGCTAATTACCGATGTGGAAGGACTGCAAATCGTTGCTTGGTATAGCACCGCTGACTATATGTGGTTCTCCGAGAATCACGCTTGGTTTACTGGCGAAGTCAACTACTGGATGCCCATCCCCGAAATCGTTTAAGACATGAAGATGTACCGTTTAAGGTCGGTCAAGCCAAAACACGACCTGTTTGTAATGACAGAAAATGAACACCAGATGGCTCACTTTGTAATGGATTATGCGATGAAGAATGGCATTGGGCGAATGTTTGGTTGGAAAGAAGATGTGTTGAAAGGCGTTGACCTGGAAGAACTACCAGAAGGCGCCTACGTTATTACCGAGTATGAACCTGGTCAAGTAGTAGAAGCAATCCCCCCGAACCCATGAACCGAGAATCCCTGCTTGATATCCTGCTTATCGTTGGGCGGGTTGTCGGTTGGTTGCTAATCATAGCGGGCAACTTCATCTCTGTTTTTGCAATCGCCCAACTCTTGGCCCCTCTATTCAAATGAACCTCGAACCACCTAAACCCCAACCATGAAAACACCAAACCAAATCCTCAAAGAACACGAAGACGCTAACGAGATGCACTTCCACCAAGTTGACCGAGAGTGGATTGTTAAAGCAATGGAGGAGTACGCTTCATTGAAGTGCGACCACCCAGGTGGTATCGTTGTGACATCAGAGACAGGCCAGACGATCCACAAGTGCCTTGATTGTGGCAATGAGCGACCTGTCCACGACTACACCGACAAACCAAGTATTCTTCCCTTGTCAAGCCTCATCGAGCAATGGGCCGAAGAGAAAGGCATTCTATCCAAGGCTACACCGATCAAGCAAGCCATGAAGACCCAAGAGGAGGTCAATGAGCTATGTCATGCCATCCTGGACGAAAATCGGGATGAAATCAAGGATGCCATTGGTGACATCATGGTAACGCTGATTATCCAGTGCAAGATGCAGAGCATGGACTTGCATGACTGCTTGGAGTCGGCCTACAATGTCATTAAAAATCGCACCGGTAAGATGGTGGGTGGTGTTTTTGTGAAAGATTAGTCCTATATTTACACACAATCTCAACATAGTCAGGTGGCGGAATTGGTAGACGCTAAGAGTCCCTTTAATGAGGTGGTCTTAGAGTAGTTGGACACACTTAGGTACGACAAGGTGCTACTCTTGCAGGTTCGAATCCTGCCCTGACTACACGGCTATGTGGTGGGAGGCACACACGCCCTTAACTATGGGTACTCGCTTGTTCGAATCAAGCCATGGCTACAAAACAAAATTTACGCATTACCTTTACCCAACAAAACAACCACAATGAAAAGAAAACTCATCACCACAGCGGACTCCCATGAGGAGTACCTCTCCAAGGTTGGCTACGAGAGTGCTAGCACCATCAAGTTAGCCATGCAGTCCGATCAGGACTACATCTGGTTCAAGAAGTCTCGCCCTTCCACCAAGTCGCAGTCCTTTGGGACTGCACTCCACATGAACCTATTGGAGCCGGATCGCTTTGACCAACACTATTGGTGCCTCAGAAACGAGGACAAGGTGGACCGCGATGCCACCTGGGTCGTAAAGGCCAATAAGGACAAGAAGGTCGAGTTAATTGCCCAGAACCAAGGCAAAGAGTGCCTGGAGCAGGATGATTGGGATGCCATTCAGATCGTGTCTGAGAGGGTCATCTTTGATGACCGCTTCACCAGGTTCGTGGCTCAGTCCACCAAGGAGCAGTCCTTCTACGTGGAGGACTTCTTTGCCGGCATCTCCACGAAGTGTCGCCCTGACTCCTACATGCCCACCATTGAGGTGGACATCAAGACCACCAAGGCTGCGGACCCAAAGGGCTTTTGGTACGAGTTCCTCAAGTACAAGTACCACATCCAGCGTGCTTTGGCTGTAGACATGATGCGTCTCTTTGGCGTTGACATTGATCAGTCCTGCATCTTAGCGGTCTCCAACGAAGCCCCCTACAACCATGAGTTTTACAGGGTGCCTGAGCACCTGTTGGAAACCGGTCGCGAGATGTACCAGGAAGGATTGCGGAGGATTGCGAGGATTCGGGATGGACAGATTTACACGGGCTTCATTGCCCCGGAGCATGAGGTAGACCAAAACGGAATGATCGTACTAGAAAACAAATGGAAATGAAGAACAAGTCAAGAGTAAATAACCTAGTTGCAGCTCTCAAGGAGAGGGGCATCGATGCCTCGGCAGAATCCTTTATTCAAAAGCCCGTTGATGCGTTCATAAGCATTGTGACACCATGTAGTAGACCTAAGAATTTAGATGCAATGTCAAAAAGCATCAACATACCGGCTGAGAGCTATCGCTGGATCGTGGTGTTCGATGCGGATGTCGTACCTGACATTGAGTTACCAAAGAACGTTACTGCTTTTGCTGTAAAGGATAAAGAAAGCATTAGCGGTAACTCACAAAGAAATCACGCCATTGATTTCATTGCGTCAAACCCAATGGGTAGCAATGAGTACATTCTGTTCTGGGATGACGACACCATCATGCACCCCATGCTTTGGGGTGAGGTAAAGGACAGCACTCAAGACATCGTATGCTGGGCTCAGTGTCATTTTGATGGTGCGTTTAGGCTAAATGTCGGGCAGTTCAAGTTAAACCATATTGACTCTGGATCCTTTATGGTAAAGAGGCATACCGTCGGTAACGTAAGGTGGATCAAGTCGAGGTATGATGCGGACGGAGTATTTGCTGAACATGTTTCCCGTAAGACGTCAAACATACGCAGGATTGAGAAATTTCTGTCCGTATACAATCACTTGAGGGATAGGTCAAGAGAGGACATGATTGCACACGTACTTAGTCTACCAAGGGTTTATACGCTTGAATTTGACTACCTAAACGGCAACAATCGTGTTGACGGACTGATTGAGATGTGCAAAAAGTATATTAAGAATACAGATAAAGGCGTTGAGATTGGGTGCTTTTCCGGGGTTAGCAGTAGAGCTATATCCCTGTATTGCGGACAGCTTGATTGCGTTGACCCATGGGCTTGGGTTGAGGTCGCTATTGCCGAAAAGATGTTTGATGCGATGATGCCATTTTATCCAAACATCCGGAAAGTAAAGATGCGAAGCATTGATGCTGCCAAGACGTACCCAGATAGCTCTTTAGATTTTGTTTACATTGATGCTGACCACACGTACCAGGCTGTAATCGAAGACATTAAAGCGTGGGAATCCAAGGTGAAACCCGGAGGATACATCGCTGGACACGACGCTCACATGTATGAGGTTTTGAAGGCAGTAATAGACACTCTCGGCAGTCCTATTGATGTCTTTAACGATAGCAGTTGGATTTTCAGAAAGAAATAAGCCTTATGAAGACACACTACAAAGCCATGCGCACGGAGGACGACATGTTCTGGTTAGGCATCATTGGCGACAAGCTGATGTACTCACCGGTGCCGTTCCTGCTGCCTTACTCGGTGGACCAAAAGACCATCGAGACCACGGTGGAGTCTAGTAAATTAGACACCACAGACCCATCTGGGGAAAAGATTCGCTACAAGTTGGTGAACATTTCCTTGGAGATACTTGGAGAATAACGATTAATCACTATCTTTGCTTCACTTAAACCCAAAACAACCATGCAAAACCTATCACTCCTCAACCAACCCGTCAACGCTCAAGACATTGACTTTCGGGTTCAATCCATCAACAAGGGCGGTTATGCCACCATCCTTGCGTACAAGGACGCACGCTACGACATGCGCATCCTGGACGAAGTAGCCGGTGTCGGCTTCTGGCAGAAAGATTACAAGATCATCGATGGCAACCTCTACTGCGGTATTGGTGTCTATGTGCAGGATCTTGGTGATTGGGTGTGGAAGTGGGATGTCGGCGTTGAATCCAACACCGAGAAGGAGAAGGGCCAAGCATCCGATGCGCAGAAGCGTGCCGGCTTTGCCTGGGGTATCGGCCGAGAGCTGTACGACTTCCCCTTGATTCAAGTCAAGTTGAATGCCAACGAGTTCGAGGTTCGTGCCGACGGCCGTGCTCAGCAGACCTACAACCTCAAGCTGAGGGATTGGACCTGGAACATTGAGCGTGACGCCAATGGGAAGATTTCCAACCTCGTTGCTGCCGACCAGAATGGAGAAATCCGATTTCAGAGCGGTAAGTCTGCTAGACCTGTGGCTAGCCCTGCTCCCAAGGCTAAGGCAACTGCAGCCCCAAAGGCTGCTGCTCCAGTAGCTCAACCTTCGGGTGGTGCTGCCACGTCGGAACAAATTGACAAGCTTCGTGTTATAGTTAGAGACATGCCTGTTTCAACTCATAAGACCGAGCTAATCAAAGAGATCAAGTCAGGCATTTCGGACCAACGAGCAAATGAGCTTATAGCGCAATTTGGCTAGACACGACTTACCCCAGCCAAGCCAGCAGTTCCTGGACGAGCTTGTCAAACACGACAAGTTTATACTGGACTGCTGTCTTCGGTTGTGTAAGGACAAGAACGATGCCCAAGACTTGCGTCAAGACGTCTACATGAAAGCTCTACGCTTCTGTGATGGGTACCAGGAAGGTACCAACATGAAAGGGTGGCTTGTGAGTATCTCCAAGAACACCTACATCAATCGGTTTAAAAAAAAAGGCAAGTCGGTCGAGGTTTCCGTCGAAAGTATCGCTGATCCGGTGGATTATGCCGACTACATCGACACGGAGGACTTGGACCGCAAGCCAGATGCTGCAGCCTTCTCTGAGGAGTTGGTAAAGGCTATTGAGTCGTTGGACGAGGACTACAAGAACATCACCATCTTGGTTGATGTGTACGGCTACAACTACAAGGAAGTCGCTGAGATGAAAGGTATGCCCGAAGGGACCATTAAGTCCCGGCTGTTTAGGGCTCGCGGGATCCTCCGAGAGGTCTTAGCGAAGAAAGCTTCCCAGTACGGCGTTAGGTACGTCAAGAGACCTCCTAATCGTAGCAAGAGCCAATGAGCTTCCTTGAAGGGCTGTACGTCGATGTGGGGTATCCGCGTGACAAGATCCAGTTCCCCAAGATTCCGGAGTACTTCTACGTCGCTTGGACGCAGATGCTCATACCGGATCGTTTCAGGGAGTTCGTGGAGATGCGCTACAACAACAGCGCTCGTATACCGGTGGCCATATCGTGGTACAAGAAGTGCCAGAAGGACGAGGACTGGGTCAACTGGTTTGCGGATCAGGCCGGTCTTGCCAGGCCACTGCATTTCTTCCATAACGATCGTTCTTTGAACGAGGTAAAGGATGACAAGAAGAAAACCAACAAGAAAAACCAAAAAGGATGGAACAAGGGTTCAACCGAGCAACTCTTCGGGGCGTAATCGTCGAAGAGCCACAGATGAAGAAAGGATGCGTGTTCTTCACGTTAGCGTGGTTTAACGGCACCAAGACGAAGCTGAACTACGTCAAGTGCGCTGTGTTTGGGGATAAGGCCGTCCAGTTCCACAAGATGGTCAACCGGAATGCAAGCATGGTGGTGGATGGATACTTGGACACGCTTATCTTTACGTCGTATGTTGGTGTTCGTGTTATCGTCAATTCTTGGTTCCTGCAGAGCAAGAACTCGGAGAACAACTCTTACATCTCTCAGATGTACGAGGACAGCGTCACACACAAACTCAAAGTGTCCGACCTATCGGACGGATTTAACATTTAAAGCCATGAAAGAAGAAAGCTTTTGCACTACCGAAATCGTTATTCGTCAGAAGTTCGCCGATGGCGATGTGAACGAAGTGACGGTATCATCTAACAAGTTTCAGATAGACGACTTTAAGGACCAGCTGATGAGGGCGTCCTTGGCTATTGGTTGGTCTGAAAATCAAGTTAACGACATCTTCAACTTAAACTCGGACTAATGGTGCGCCTAGCTGTCTTTTTGCTATTGCTTTGCAGTTGCACGAACGATAGACCCTGGAAGGTTATTGAGGTGCGGGAGAAGGGGGATAAGTGCGAGTATGTGCTATCTCGTAGCAACGGATTCGGGCCGCAGGTAAAAAACATAACCGATAAATGCGGGAAGTACACACTTTTCCAAACCATAAACCCCTAACCCATGAAACCAGACCCCAAACTGATTGACTCTATGGCGATGAGATATAGGCATGATTTTGGTTTTTTAGACCAAGCTCAAAAAGACTCCATTAGAACAACTATGAAACAACTTTGGGAAGAAGTTGTGGGTCTTGGTTTTTACAAAGCCGAAAAAACCATAACCTCCAACCCCCAACCCCTAAACCCTGAGCAATGATTATTAACCTCGAAAGATTTGGACCAAACGTCCACGTTTCAAAAGTCGGCCCTAAGCAGTTGTTCCTGCTCCTATCGGACCTGCACTGGGACAATCCACATTGCGACCGGGACCTCCTCAAGAACCACCTAGACGAAGCAGTCCGCAGGAATGCAGCCATCGTAGTGAACGGAGACTTCTTTTGCCTCATGCAAGGGAAAGGCGATCCACGTAGGAGCAAGGACGACATCCGTCCTGAGCACAACAACGGCCGTTACCTGGACTCCATCATCGAGACAGCGGTGGAGTGGTTCAAGCCATACGCAAACCACTTGGTCTTGCTAGGTTATGGAAACCATGAGACCGGCGTACTCAAGCACCAAGAGACCGACATCCTGCGACGCTTTGCTGACCTGATGAACTACCAGAACGGCACCAACATCCAGGTAGGCGGATACGGCGGAATCTTCTCCGTGCTTATGGACCCACCGGTTGGTAAAAACAAAGGCCGTCAATACGTAATTCACTACTTCCACGGTTCCGGAGGCGGAGGCGTGGTCACCAAGGGCGTCATTCAAGACCAGCGCATCATGGCTTCAGTGGAAGGCTACAACTGCACCTGGCAGGGCCACGTGCATGAGTTGTATCACCACATCAACATCGTTCATCGCTACGATCCTCATAACAGAAAAATTTCACAAAGACACATCGATCAGATAAGGACTGCCACCTACAAGGAGGAATGGGATGGCGGCGTTGGAGGATTCCACGTGGAGAAGGGCCGTGGTCCAAAGCCATTGGGCGGTTACTGGCTGCAGCTTGAACTTGTTCGTTTACGCGGGAGGAAGGACAGCTTGGACGAAATCAAAGTAGTTTCGGATTTCACAGCCTGCACACGGATGTACTGATTATCTTTGCATGAAACAACCACAACATGTACACAGAACTTATCGACGGCTCGATACAGAGCCGCAATCAAAAC
>Ga0315906_10005290_pt1 | contig 16290 bp, 13 predicted proteins | sample LakEriMetagenome_4_FD_203526 | JGI IMG/M metagenome (GOLD analysis project Ga0315906, IMG submission 203526) | Freshwater fungal communities from buoy surface, Lake Erie, Ohio, United States - Buoy 2 MA122 | ecosystem: Environmental > Aquatic > Freshwater > Lake > Lake biofilm | place: USA...
AATATCAAAGCTGTCTGTTCCACTGCACATGGTAAAAAGAAATCCGCCTCCTAAGACAAAATTCTTTATATTCAGCGCTACCGCACGCTTCAATTCGGAGACTTTAGAAAAACCAAGCATTTGTGCATCTTCCTCAGCGTCTGCAACTTGTTGTCGGTACCAATCATAGTTTCTATAAGCAGAATAAAATTTGCCGTATTGACCTGTAAAATCTTCATGATGAAGATGTAACCAATCGTATTTTGGAAGTATTCCCATAACAATTGCAGAATCATATACTTTATCGTAAGGAATTTCAGCATACTCCATCACAAGCGTCACGGCATCATCCCAGGGTTGTTTTCCTTCGGGAGTGTAGACAGCTATTTTCGGAGCTTTTTCCAGTTGCACAATTTCCATGTTTACCTCTGGATTTGCGATCTGATTACGGATTGAATTCACTTGGCCATCCGCCAGAATCTCGTATTTGACGTTTCGTAGCGTCAACTCTTCTTCAATCGTTCGAAGGTGAGGAAAAAGAAATGCTCCGCCCCTGTAATTGAGAAGCCATTCAATGGTAATCGTATTTTCGAGGGCCCAGTAGGCTACACCATAGGCTTTCAAATGATCACTTTGACTTTCATCCATCGGCACAATGATCTGTGTAGCTCGGGAATTAAGACTAATTAAAAAAAGAATTGCGAATAGAACCTTTTTCATGACGGAACAACTACCAAAGATCTGACCAAATTAGTTCTTAAAACGGCGTGCTATCACCATTGTAACCGAAGTCAATGTCATTTTCGTCTTCTTCACTGTTATTTAATTTGCTCTGGATAATCATGTTGTTTCCTCCTTCATCAAAACCTTTGTTCGCTGAAAGTGAATTCAAAGGTGGAGGAGTAGCGGTGTCATCGTAGTAATTCTCGATGTTCTCAAAACGTGCATATTCTCCAATAAAACGCAGACGAACTTTGTCAAGAGCACCATTTCGGTGTTTTGCAATGATAATTTCACCAACCCCTTGATTTGAATTTCCATCATCATCCTGTATAAAACCATAGTATTCGGGCCTGTATATGAAAGAAACGATGTCAGCATCCTGTTCTATGGCTCCTGACTCCCGAAGATCTGAAAGAACAGGTCGTTTATCCCCGCCACGCTGTTCAACAGAACGGCTCAACTGAGAGAGGGCAATGATCGGTACGTTTAATTCCTTTGCAATTTCCTTTATAGAACGAGAAATGGTTGAAATTTCCTGCTCTCTGTTACCCGAACCCTTTGAGCCTCCTGCAGTCATTAGCTGCAAATAATCTATGATCACCAGATCGATATTGTGCTGCATTTTGAGTCTGCGACATTTGGCTCTTAAGTCGAATACACTTAATCCTGGAGTGTCGTCAATGAAGATGGGTGCTGTAGCTAATTTTGTGATTCTTGAATGCAATTGTTGGAATTCATGTTCCCGTAGATCTCCCTTACGCAATTTTTCAGCACTCAATCTGGCCTCACTGGCGATCAAACGCTTCACTAATTGAACAGAAGACATCTCCAGAGAAAAAACAGCTACTCCATGACCATGATCAACAGCAGTGTTTCGGGCCATCGATAACACGAAAGCCGTTTTTCCCATTGCAGGCCGTGCGGCTATGACGATCATGTCACTGCGTTGCCATCCAGAGGTAAGCTTATCCAGATCATGAAAACCAGATGCTATTCCACTGATACCATCTGAATTTTGAGATGCTTTTTCAATTTCCTGTATCGCTTGATGGACCACATTTTGCATGGCGTCAACATGCTTGCCCATGTTGTTTTCAGCAATTTGGAACAATTCACCTTCCGCTTTATTCAAGACATCGAAAACATCATTGGTGTCGTCGTAAGCGTCTCTTATAACTTCGCTGCTCATTCGTATGAGCTCACGTTTAATATGTTTTTCAGAGATTACACGTGCATGGTATTCAATGTGAGCGGTTGAGGCAACCCGACTCGTCAACATGGAGATATAGGCTGCTCCGCCTGCTGCTTCCAGCTCCCCTTTTTTAATAAGTCTGTTTGTAACCGTGAGAAGATCAACAGGGGATGAGCTTCCGAACAATTCCAAAATCGCTGCAAAAATGAATTGGTGTTTTGGGTCGTAGAAACTTTCAGGTTTTAAAATATCGATCGCATCCGTCACCGCATTTTTTTCCAACATCATCGCTCCGAGAACTGCTTGTTCAAGGTCAATCGCTTGCGGTGGAACCTTTCCAAGATCGTTGAGTAGAACCGAAGGGTTTTTTAATCTTGAGGAGGGTTTACGCGTATTTTCCGATTGATTTTCCATAGATAACAAATATAGGAAATCGACCTTCAATTGATCGTGTTGCAAGTTATTTCTTTCTTAAAAAGTTTTGAGTTTACTTTATCAACAATTGTTCAAATACGGAAAAAAGAATAATTGCTGTTAACTTTAGAATATGAAGCGAGAAGTCATCGTTACCTCAGATGGGTCCCATACTATTAGGATAGCTGAATTGGACGAAAATTACCACAGTGGTCATGGTGCCCTTCAAGAGGCGGATCATGTATTTATTAGGAATGGACTGGACTATTTTAAGGAGAAAAACTTTATACGAATTTTCGAAGTGGGTTTCGGTACAGGTCTAAATGCGCTGCTATCGCTTCAGTTTGCATTCAATTCTGAAATAGAAGTGGATTATACAGGTATTGAAGCCTTTCCCGTCGAACTTAATTTGATTTCACAACTGAATTACAGCAAATTGGTATCGGAAAAAGCTGCAAGCCTTTTTCATGCTATTCATGAGTTAGATTGGAATGTGCAACATCAACTTTTGCCTCATTTTAATTTTACAAAGCTTCATGAAAAGATTGAGAGCTGGAGTTGTTCGGAACGAACATTTGACCTTGTTTATTTTGATGCATTCGGTCCCAGAGCGCAAGGAGAAATGTGGCAACTTGAAATCCTCAGTAAGATGTATAATCTTCTTGACAGCGGAGGTGTGTTCGTAACTTACTGTGCGAAAGGACAACTAAAGCGAGATCTTCGTTCATTGGGATTCATAGTCGAAACCCTGCCCGGTCCTCCGGGAAAACGTGAAATGACTAGAGCGATTAAGCTGTCGTGATTATTGTTTTACAACTGAATAATTGAAATTTTTCCCATCTTGTTCCAGCTTCAAGGTATAAATTCCTGGATCAAAAGTGCTGATGTTTATATGCAATTGATTCTCAATGATTGTTATCACAGTTGTAGGTAGAAGTTTTCCCAGAATATCAAAAAATTGTATCTGTAAACCTTGTAATTGTGTTTCTTCAAACTCCAATGTAAGGGTGTTTGATACGGGATTGGGGTAGAGGAGTGGTTTTACTTCAGGTTGCTGTTCAACGAATCCTGCACAAAATGGATTACTGATGCTTTGTTGGGAGAATATTCCTGAAGAAGCATCCCATGCAAACCATGTTCCTCCAGATCCAGTCGACCAGGTATTCAAATCAAAATAACCTGAACCATCGCTTTCTCCTTTAATTTGATAAGCTAGCAATGCTTCACCTCCGGTTGTCCAAGTCAGTGGTGTGTTTTGCGCACATGTCTCAGGCGATGGATGACCGATGTCGCAATTCGTTTGAATGAAATAAGCATTGTCGTCATACGTAGGGTAACCACCGTAAACTTTGGCAATTCCATCTGTTCCGATGCACACGGCAGTATATTCATCACAAGCAATGGCTTTTGCTTTAACTCCAAAATCCGTATAGATTCTGGCAAGAAATGTTGTTAATCTTCCCTTTCTGTCGGGATTATCAAAGTGCGTATCTGTAATCGTCTCACCTAAGTAGCTGTTAGTAATAAAAGGCACTCCGTCGACTGTAACACTTGTGCCATATGGATTATTAAGAGCGGTCGAAGAAGTGACTGTTCCGTTCTGTGCTGAAAAGTAATATTCTCCCTGAATTGCCATTCCTGCACTTGTTCCTCCTACGGCGATATTTCTCTGGTCTATTGCCTCTTGAATAGCGAAATTTAGTGGGGTGCTTCGCCAAAAACTAACATAGTTCCATTGATCTCCTCCGGCGAACCAAATAGCCTCCGCTTGATTTATTTTTTGAAGAACATATGGATCAGTACTCGCGGATGCAGTGTTACACACAATGGTCTCCACAGAATTAACTGTAATGCCCAATGAGTTGAACATGTAATCATTATATCCGTCCGCACCTGTTGTTCTGAGTACAAGAACGTCGCCTCCGTTTGCACGATCAAGAAACCATTTCATGGCTTCATCATCTTCACTTGCACCACCCATGAGGCAAATACCACCCTTGGAATTTGTTACAACATCTAAAGTGTTTCCGGTGAAATAGGAGGTATAGCTTTGTGCCGAAATTTTAAAAAATAAGAATATTAAAGTCGATGAAGTAATCAACTTTTTTAGTGAATCCTTATCTAATTTGTTAATTGACACCGGCGATCAAAAGAGTTTTTCGAACTGAATATTTTGACTCTACTATGGAAATAGTATACAGTCCATTTTCCAAATTCAGTGTTAATGGAATCTCGTTCCAGCCATTGGTAATTTCAACCTGAGAAGTTGACACGATTCTGCCATTTATGTCAATGATGTCAATTGTTACGCCGGAGTTTTGCTCAGCGTGAAGTTTCACCGTCGTATGTGAATTCGCCGGGTTAGGGTAGAGGGAGATACCACTAATGGATGAATTTTCCAGTTCTGAAATTGAATTAAGGTCACGGATGAAGAGGGTATAATCTTTATCAAACACACCTGTAAGTGGGTCTGTAATTGCAAGTGAATTCGGTATGAGTCCTCCGGATAATGCTGTCAACGCAGATAAATCGAGTGTGCCGAATGTATTGCTCGTGATGGAAACATTATAGTTTCCTCCGACGGTAGGTACGCCATTTAGAAAAATAGATCCGCTAGTGCCACCTGGGAAGGAGCAACTAGATGGGGAACAGCTGTAGGAAATTCCACTTGGAATCCCATTCACGGTGAGCTGCGCACTCAAATTGAGCAGAGGAAACGTCATCCCTGAAATAGACGAAATATAGAGCTGTGCCGGAGGAAAGGCCGCAACAATGAGCGACGTTACCTGCGCTCCACCTACTTCAATTAGTGTTGGCATATCTACACCAATTGACTGAGCATAGTTTTGGTCTTTGATTCCATCGGGAAGAGTACTGCCGGATGGGGTGTATTGAGAGAACCCAATTGAAAAAATAAATATTGAAAAAATAGAGGAAAGTAGTTTCATAAGAGTTGATTTTGAATACGAATGTAAGATTTTCTCAAATTTCATGAACGTGTTGAATGAAATTTTACAGATCTAAATTACACTTCCTGCAACCATCCCATCTTTTTCTATGCATTTTAGGTTCATGGTTACAAATGTGTTAACCAAATTTGCATTGAAAGGCATTTTCACTTTTACATAATTTTCAGTGAAGCCGTACATATTGCCTTCATCTTCCTCTTGCTCGAAAAGTACGCTTCGAACTGTCCCGAGTTGAGTTTCGTAGAATGCTCTTTTTTTCTTTTCAGAGAGGATATGTAGTTGTTTGCTTCGTTCTTTTCTGACAGCCATTGGAACGGTGTCACCAAGCTTTATGGCTGTTGTGTTTGCTCGTTCGGAGTACGTGAAAACATGAAGGTAGGAGATGTCAAGGTCTTTAAGGAAATTTAGAGAATCAAGGAATTCTTCATCCGTTTCACCGGGAAATCCAACGATAACATCCACACCAATACATGCATCCGGTCGAACAGATTTAATTTGTGCTACTCGTTCTGAATAAAGAGATCGGACATATTTTCTTCGCATAGCTTGAAGCAAGCGGTCGTTGCCAGATTGGAGTGGTATGTGAAAATGAGGAACAAATTTCTTTGATTCTTTTAGGCAGAAATCTATGATTTCGTTGCTCAAAAGATTCGGTTCTATCGATGAGATACGGTACCTGTCGATGCCTTCTACCTTGTCTAATTCTTTAATGAGCCCTAAAAAATTTTCATCTCCTCCTTGTCCGAAATCTCCAATGTTGACACCTGTTAAGACTACTTCTTTGACAGCCGTTTGTGCGATTTTAAGGGCCTCATGCACGGTTTGTTCAATACTGGCATTCCTGCTTTTTCCTCTTGCCAAAGGAATCGTGCAAAATGTGCAGAAGTAATCACATCCATCCTGGACTTTTAAAAAAGAACGTGTTCGATCTCCAAATGAAAATGCGGGGATGAAATCTGTCGTTTTTTTGATGTTTTCATTAAGAACCTTCGCCTTGGTAGAATTCTTCTGTTCGAGAAGTTCCAAGTGTTCAACTAAATTGAATTTTTCGTTAGCGCCAAGAACAAGATCAACACCTGGGATGTCGGCAATCTCATCCGGTTTGAGTTGGGCGTAACAGCCTACCACCACTACGAAAGCAGCAGGGTTAATTCCCATAGCTCGTTTGACGAGTTGCTTGCATTTTTTGTCTGCATTTTCGGTAACAGAACAGGTATTAATAATATAAATGTCAGGCCTGTCTTCAAATTCCACTTTACCATATCCTGCATCATCGAATAATCTCGAAATCGTTGATGTTTCCGAAAAATTCAGTTTGCATCCAAGGGTGTAATATGCTACTTTTTTATAGTGTTGCATTTGGACTGTGAAATTAAATAGAAACTAAAGATTGTACAAATGATCTTGTTTAAGGGTATTGATTTCAACGAACATGCACTACATTTGAATTTCTTTCTGAAGCAGATGAATTACAAACACGAAATAAACTATGAGCGTCACGATAGAAGCGAGGGTCTCTCGTCAGTCGAACAACAGCTAGTGTTGCGGGCTCGTCAGGCAATGGAACAAGCTTATGCGCCTTATTCAAAATTTAAGGTAGGTGCAGCGGTTTTACTGGAGGATGGAACAATCATTCAGGGAAATAATCAGGAAAATATAGCGTATCCGTCAGGATTATGTGCAGAACGAGTGGCTTTGTTTGCTGCCGGAGCAACTCATTCAGACAAAAAGGTGCTTTCAATTGTGATAACCGCGGAGGGAGATCTTTTGAAATCTACGGAAATAGTCTCGCCATGTGGTGGATGCAGACAGGTGATGTTGGAAACGGAGCGCAGACAACAAAGTAAATTCAGGGTTATTCTCGTAGGTCAACATGGAGCTGCGCTAGTTTTTCATTCAGCTGAAGATTTGTTGCCACTTGCTTTTGGGTCATGAAAGAATGGTTATCATTCACAGGGAAGTCATGGTTTTGGATGGGGTTAGCCTTTCTGCTCTACATGAATACACTAAATCATGGTTATGTCATTGACGACCAAATCGCTATTACGAGAAATTCTCTGACACAAAAAGGAATTTCCGGAATAGGTGAGATCTTTTCTCATAGCTATCTTTTCGGTTACGATGGTAGAGAGGACGAATCCTACAGACCTCTCACTCTGACAACTTTTGCCCTTGAAAAGAGTCTGTTTGATGCATCACCAAAAGCGTCCCATTTCATTCAGGTGCTCCTTTATGGAATATTGCTTGTGGTACTCTTTAAGTGGCTGACTGAGCTTGTCGGGGAGCAATCTAAAGCTTTGGTTACAATCGCTTGCTTATTATTTGCTGTGCATCCAGTTCATACAGAGGTTGTTGCAAACGTGAAAAGTCGCGATGAGCTGCTGGGTGCATTGTTGCTATTTACTTCTCTTATGTTTTTTGTGAGATGGTTGAGAGAGAGAAACATGTTCCAAATAATTCTTTCTTTGTTTACCTTTTTTCTGGCCATGTTGTCAAAAGAAACTGCAGTTCTTGGGATTGTGTTGTTTCCCGCGATGAGCTTCATCATTGAGAAACGGTCTTTGAAGCAGACAGCGCAGGACAGCTTGCCACTCATTTCTCCGTTTGTTTTGTATTTTGCCATAAGAACAACTGTGCTTTCAGATGTTTTGATTACTGATCCAATTGACCCTGTTGCCAATTCGCTCGCATTGGCGAAGTCTGGTTCAGAGCTGCTTGCGACGAATTTCTCTATTTTTTTCAAATACCTTGAGCTACTTATTTATCCGATTCGATTGAGTTGGGATTATTCAGTACCTCAAATACCCTTGGTTGGTTTTTCTTCAATTTCAGCACTTACAGGTGTGCTAATCCTTTTCTTGCTAATTGTTGTCTTGATTATTGGTGTTTGGAAACGTACAATGATTGGATTGGGTGCCTTGATCTTTTTCAGTACGTTCGCGCTCACTTCTAATTTCTTTTTTCTGATAAATTGTCCCTTGGGTGAACGATTTTTGTTCATGCCATCGCTCGGTTTTTTGATAGTCATCGTTTGGTCCTCGGAGAGAATAATGAAGGAACGATGGATGAGCTATGCTTCTTTTTTAGTTTTACCTGTCGCTCTATTGTTCTCTCTTCGTACACTCTATCGAAATATGGATTGGAAAGAAAATCTCACGATTTACGAATCAGGAAGATCAGTTTGTCCAAGGAGCGTTAAAGTCCGTTTCAATCTCGGAACGGAATATCTTCAGCAAGGTGAGCGTGCACAAACTTCTGAGGAAAAGATGGGTTGGTTTTCAAAAGCACTATACGAATTTGATGCTTCGGAGCAACTTTATCCCGATTATTCGCTAATCTATGAAAATTCAGGTTTTGTATATTCGGAAATGGGTAAGCTCGCCGGAACAAACAAGAAAAAATTAGAATATTACTACAAAGGACTTGCGGAGCTGCGCAAGGCAATCGACAGCTTGGGATACCAAAAACCAAATTTGTATCAGAATACCTTTTTTATTCTCGAACAGTTAATTCAGACAGACAGCACTCGTTCTGTTGCTTGGAAGAAAGAAATAATTAAAAAAGCATCAAAGAAAAAAGAAAAGAATCAGGATGATTATTTGAGAATTTGTATTCACTCCAGAGATTTGAAAGAAGATTCTACAGCTGTGAAATATGCGATAAAATTGGCTGGAATCTATCCGGACAAGGCTGCTTTTCAACTTGAATTGGCCGAACATTATTTTAAAACAGGAGATTTCTCATTGAGCCTTAAGTTGGTCAGCTCGTATGTTGCAGCAAACCCCAACGATCTATCGGCTAAATCCAACAAGGGGATGCTTTTGGAAATATTGGGAAGAAAAAAGGAGGCCTTGAGTATTTATGAAGAAATTCTAAAGACAGATCCCAGTCAATCTCATACGAGAGGATTGTACGAAAAACTAAAAATATCTATATGATTAAGGGTTACAGTGTTCTTTTGTCAAGTGTGCTTATTTTTTACTCTTGTTCGCAAGGGCACCCCAAAGAAAAAAATGTTCAGAAAGAGATAATTGAGGCCTTTGTTTCAAACGAAAGCGAAGCAGAAGAAGGTTCAGCGTTTATTGAAAAGGGGAACGTATCTTTTCAAAATAAGTTTGATGCTGAAAATATAATTGACTGGACCATCGAATATAATTTTTACGCTTGTACTTCTTGTCAACTTTTACCTTACCAAAAAAATGTGAATCAATGTATAACCGATTTTCTGGGAGTCGAAAAGTATAAAGGAGAGCTTAACCGATCCTTTTTTGAGCGCATTTTGAAAAACCTGGATGCGGAACAACGCCAGATGAATTTGGATATGGAATATCCCATGGCCTACGATATGAATGCCACGTTGTCGATAGAGGAAAACGAAAATAGAGTGCAGCTGTATCTTCAACAATACACCTTTTTAGGTGGCGCTCATGGTCAAACAGAGGTTAAATACGTTCAGGTAGATAAGTTGACCGGCAAAACTCTTTCTTTGAATGATTTTATTTCAGATAAGACCAAACTCAATAAACTCTGTGAACCTTATTTCAGAAGACAAAATGAATTGCCCAAAACCGGTTCGCTGATGGATCACGGTTTTGATGTGGAGTTTAGTTGCAATGATAATTTTTATTTTGAGAAAGACAGTTTGTATTTCTTTTACAACCAATACGAAATTGCAAACTATTCGATGGGGGTTTTTGAATTTGGTGTTCCGCTGAGTGCATTGACTTCGATTCTCAAAAGAAAACCTTAAATGATTCTTAAATCTTTGTTTGCAAAGTCACACTTATTAATTTTTTATATTTGTCACCTGTATCAAAAATACTGCTCATATGGCTGTAAAATCTGCAAAACAACCGACCAAAACAACGAAAAAGGCTCAGGCTTCCGGGAAGACTAAATTTCCAAAGGAAACGTACGTCAAATGGTACAAGGACATGTTGCTCATCAGACGTTTTGAGGAGAAAACCGGACAGTTGTACATTCAGCAAAAATTTGGAGGCTTTTGTCATTTGTATATTGGCCAAGAAGCTATTGTTGCCGGAACAGCGAGCGCATGTCAACTAGGGGATAAGCATATGACTGCCTACAGGGATCATGCGCATCCTATTGCTCTCGGTACTGATCCACGTGTGCTGATGGCGGAGTTGTATGGAAGAATTACAGGTTGCTCTAAAGGAAAAGGAGGATCCATGCACTTTTTTGATAAAGAGAAGAACTTCATGGGTGGACATGGAATCGTTGGGGCTCAAATAGCAATGGGAGCCGGTGTTGCTTTTGCTGAAAAGTATAATGGCACTGACAACGTCGCTTTTGTTTCTATGGGTGACGGAGCGGTGCGTCAGGGTGCGTTGCATGAAACGTTTAACATGGCGATGATGTGGAAACTTCCGGTGGTTTTTATCATAGAAAACAATAACTATGCGATGGGAACATCTGTGGAGCGCACCACCAATGTAACAGACCTCTCGAAAATTGGCTTATCCTATGAGATGCCTTCGAAGATTGTCGACGGTATGCGTCCTGAAGCTGTGCACGAAGCCATTGAGGAGGCAGCGGCGCGAGGCAGGCGAGGGGATGGACCAACTTTACTGGACATCAGAACCTACCGTTACAAAGGTCACTCCATGTCAGATCCACAGAAATATCGAACAAAAGAAGAGGTTTCAGATTGGATGGAACAAGACCCGATAGAACATTGTCTCCGTGTTATAAAGGAGAATAAATGGTTAACAGAGAAACAAATTGAGGAGATCAGTCATTGGGTGAAAAAAGAAGTGGAAGAATCTGTCGATTTCGCAGAAAATTCACCTTATCCTGAGGCACATGAGCTCTATCAAGATGTATACTTGCAACCAGATTACCCTTACATCAAAGAATACTAACCACAGTGACAGTAACCAAATGCGAATTCTAAAAAACATTTGAATATGGCAGAGATAATATACATGCCCAAGCTGAGTGATACCATGACTGAAGGAGTGGTGGCAGAATGGACCAAGAAAGTAGGTGACAAGGTTTCGGCTGGTGAGGTGCTGGCGGAAATAGAAACAGATAAGGCTACCATGGAGTTTGAATCTTTCTACGATGGTGTCTTGTTGCACATCGGAGTAGAAAAGGGCAAGGCCGCTCCGGTTAATTCAGTTCTTGCAATAATTGGAAAAGAGGGTGAAGACATAAGCTCACTTTTAGATTCAACTCCTGCTCCAGCTGCGGAAACTGTTCAACAAACAACAGTAGCTCCAACTTCAGAACCAGTGGCTCTTGCTCCGACTCCGGTCGCTCCAATTGTTTCTCCCACGCCAGCTTCAAAACCTGCAGCGAATACAGGTGGACGTGTAATTGCCTCGCCGTTGGCTAAAAAATTAGCTGAGGAAAAAGGAATTGACATAACTGCCGTGTCTGGAACGGGAGAAGCAGGTCGCATTGTTAAACGGGATGTAGATCATTATGTGCCGTATGCTCCGGCAGCTGGTGGAGTTGTATCTTCTGCGTCTTCAGGGGTTGAGTCCTACACAGATGAGACAGTGTCTCAGATGCGAAAAACTATAGCACGACGTTTAGCTGAAAGTAAATTCACGGCCCCTCATTTCTATTTGACGTTGGATATTGACATGGACAATGCTATCAAAGCTCGAAAATCCATGAATGCGATCGAAGGAGTTAAGATTTCTTTCAATGATATGGTCATTAAGGCAGTTGCAATGTCATTGAGACATCATCCAACTGTTAACAGCTCCTGGCTTGGAGACGTGATCCGAAGAAATCATCATGTGCACATTGGTGTGGCTGTGGCTGTAGACGAAGGATTGCTTGTTCCTGTTGTTCGTTTTGCTGATTCCAAAGGTCTTCAACAAATTGGCAATGAGGTACGGGATTATGCACAGAAAGCGAAAGACAAGAAACTTCAACCGGCAGATTGGGAAGGAAATACATTTACGATTTCCAATCTTGGAATGTTTGGAATTGAAGAATTTACCGCAATTGTAAATCCACCGGATAGCTGTATTCTGGCTGTTGGAGGAATCAAGGAGGTTCCTGTCGTTAAAAACGGACAAGTGGTTCCGGGCAATGTGATGAAAGTCACCCTGTCTTGTGACCATCGTGTTGTAGATGGAGCTTCAGGTGCAGCATTTCTTCAAACATTCAAGAATTATCTGGAGAACCCTGTGAACATGCTGGTTTAAAATCACTTTTTTAAAATCTAATTGGTGAATGGCACCACATTTTATCAGCTGATTAATTTAAGAGAACCCAGCCTGAAGGTTGCAAATCTGTAAATATATGTTGTGTCAAAAACACGCGATGAGTATATTGTTCATGAAATACTGATACTTTTCTTTATGTGATTTTCAGGCCGACGATACAGATATCGTCCGTTTGCTCATTTGAACCTTTCCATTCTCTGTGTTTAGCCTCCAAGATTTCCTTCTGAACAGAAAGTTCAAGTGTTGAAATTTCCAAGAGTAAGTCGCGGAGTGCAGAACTTTTGAATTTCTTATCTCTTTCTCCACCAAACTGATCAGCAAATCCATCTGTAGTCAGATAAATTTGATCTCCCATTCTTAAGGAAATTTTATGTTCATCGAACGGACCGAAAATGTCTGTTCTGCCAATCGGTTGCTTGTTGCCGGTGAATTCTTCCAGCTCCCCATTTCGTATACGTATAAGCTGACGTTGTGCACCTGAAAAAAGGAGTGTGTTTGTTGCTACGTCAAGGCAAAAAAGGGCGATATCCATTCCATCATTCAAATTTTCTTCGCTTTTCGAGAATGCATCGACAACCAATTGTCTGGTTTTATCAAGAATCTGAGCAGGAGAGAAGAGGTCATATTCTTTGACCGCACGTGTGAGAGCCGTCGAACATAAAACACTCAGCATTCCACCGGGTACACCATGGCCTGTACAATCTGCGACGGCGAATAATATTTTGTTTTGATGTATTTCTAGCCAATAAAAATCTCCGGCCACAATATCTTTTGGAAGGTAGATCAGAAAAAAATCAGTGAGGTGTTCTGAAAGTGAATTTTCGGAAGGAAGTATCGCCCGCTGAATCATTCTGGCATAATTCACACTCGAGAGAATTTCATCATTTCGTGCAGAAATAAGCTCGTTCGCATCCTTCAACTCAACATTTATTAATCGCTGGATTTCAGCCTCCTTCTCAGCTTGTATGGAGCTGAATTTGCGTTCAAGCTCTTTAATACGGTTGTTCGACCGCTCTCCCACAACATCAGCGCGCACTTCGTGGTGTTTTTGAAGAAAATCAAATGCTTTTTCATGATCTCCTGTGAAACGATAGAGCTGTGCTAATTTTTCAAAGCATTGAAAACGCTTCGTTTTTGACCCTAAGGTTTCTGAAATTTCAAGCGCCTCCGATAAATGTGCGATTGCAAGATCGTGGTTCTTTGATTCAAGTTCAATATCTCCAAGTCCCATCAAGCAGCTGATCATCCCTGGCAGTGAGGCATGTTCACGTCGAATTTGAAGACTATCTTCAAGGAATGATTTCGCTTGATTAAATTCTTTTTTTTCTGAATGCAAGCTGCCTAATTCAAATAAGCACCTCGCTCGTTGCATCCACTGATCGTATTGATCACTTTTTTCTAATGCCTTTTCGAAATATCCGCGTGCATGTTCGGTATTTCCTGTTTCTTTCAAGCAGCAACCAATGCCTATGAGGTTGTAGGCTGTTATGTTGTTGTCCAGAAGCGAATCTTCATTGCTCAGCTCCACTGATTTTTGATAATACTCTTGAGAACGTTCGTAGTCTTTTAAATCGTAGAAAAACACGCCGAGGCTCCAGTAGCACAGACATTTATCTTTCTCATTTTGATAGCCATCAAGCGTTGTTAATGCATCGTAAACCGTTTGAAAAGCCTCATCGTAATTTCCTCGCCCCCAGTGTATTAATGCTATGGATTTTGCGCACCAGTCATAGTATGAAAAATACATCATCTCATTACGTATGACCCGACAATCGTTTAAAAGTTCAAGTGCTTTAGCTATATTTCCTCCATGCCACAGATGATAGGCCAAATTTTCTTTCGCTAGTATTTCTTCTTCTCTGAAACCGTACTTCCTGGCCATTTGTAAGCATTCTTCGGCGTTCTTGATACTAAGCTCTGAATCAGTATCACAAAGGCGTCTTGCTTCGAGGTGTAAATCTTGAGCACGCTTTTTTAGGTCATCAGAAGAAGTTTCCATTGTTCAACGGAATTAAGAGTCTTTGATTCTGTTCCAGGTTTGATACATCATTTCCTGTTCGGGACGATCAATTTCTGGTTCTCGAAGGGCTTCACATGGTTTTAAGGTTTCATAGCATTCAAGTGGCAAGGCCTGGTACAACGCGGTTCCTTTAGTTTTCCATGCAATCATCTCATCAGAAACCTCTTTGATAACCTTCGCTGGATTTCCCACGATGAGACTTCGTTCAGGAAAATGCGCATTAGCCGGCACGAAAGAAAGCGCTCCAACGATACATTCTTTACCAATAATCACCTCATCCATGATAACTGAATTCATTCCGATAAGAGAATTTTCTCCAATGGTACCCCCGTGTATGATAGCACCATGACCTATGTGTGCAGATTTTTTTAGTAACACAGTAGTGCCAGGAAACATATGTATCGTGCAGTTTTCCTGCACGTTGCATCCATCCTCGATAATTATTTTCCCCCAATCGCCTCGTATGGCTGCTCCCGGACCTATATACACGTTTTCGCCAATAAAAACATTGCCGGTAACGCACGCCTGTGGATGAACGAAACTACTTTTTTTGATGACAGGCCTGAACCCGTTGAATTCATAAATAGCCATGTGAACTCACTTTTACGATTTATTCTTTGATTTGAATTTGAAGTTTGCTCCGAACACGATGTTGTATTGGGAGAACCAAAAAAATTGAGAGGCGCGGTCTTCTTTAAACATTGTTGTTCTAATATCGGGCATGTGAACGAATCCCCCTTTCCATTCTGTTTGAATGAAGAAATAGTTGAAGAAGGTCATGTTTAATGATAAAATGATCGAGCTTCCATATCCAGCGAGATGAAATTCATCATAACGTGGATTATTTAAGAGAGTTGTATTAGTTCTTGGAACCAGTAATCCCAATCCGATGCCTTCATTGGCACAGAAACTAAAATTTTTCCTTCCGAAGAGCACATCAAATCTTCTGAATTCAACGTTTTCGTAATTTAAACCATCTGTGTGCTCAAAAAGCAGAAAATCTGGAGAGAGTGAAATCGTATCCTTGTCATAATTTCCGTCAAACGTGGTTCCTGAATTATGTATGTGACCGCTGATCTCAACTTCCTGTAATTCCTCACCCAGGTAATTTTGCAGTACGTATTTCATGTGGTCTGCGCCAATGGATAATGTATAGTGATCAGTTAAAAAATAACCAATTCTGAAGTTGTATTGAGGAATGGTGAGTTTGGAAGGTGAAAAATACGTTCTGAAATTAAACGGAGATTGTCTGTCTTTAGCTATAACATTCTGGAGAGTGAAATCGTAGTTTTTTCCTGTAAATCGGATGTCAGAGCTGGAATACGCGTCTCGGTTCCATCCCCAGTAAATAAAGAATGAACCTTTAGAGTTAGGGGAGTATTGATTGTTTTGAGCAATCGAATAAAAAGATCCGATTAGACAAAAAATAAGGATGGGAATTAATTTTGGCGTGCACAGATTCGATAATATGCTCATCTGTCTGAATTAAATTGATACGAATCAAAAATACGCCCTTTTTAATTAATATCGGTAACAAAAAGGGCAATCCGGAAGGATTGCCCAATTAACTTGATATTTCAAATTTTTATTAGTCCTCAGATCTCGAAAGAGAATAAATAACAAGACCAAATCCAATTTTGTTAATAGCATCGGCAATGTTGTAAACAATGTCCATTGAATGCGCTGCCGCTGCAGGGTCACTAACTAGCTTGATTCCGAAAAGTCCACCCGGAGTTCCTAAAATATAACCAAGCGGATAAATTGCCCATCCAACGAGTACAAACCAAG
>Ga0315906_10005293_pt1 | contig 16286 bp, 16 predicted proteins | sample LakEriMetagenome_4_FD_203526 | JGI IMG/M metagenome (GOLD analysis project Ga0315906, IMG submission 203526) | Freshwater fungal communities from buoy surface, Lake Erie, Ohio, United States - Buoy 2 MA122 | ecosystem: Environmental > Aquatic > Freshwater > Lake > Lake biofilm | place: USA...
GTCGTAAATATTTCTTTGATAAACTACAAGAAAATGGCATCACGTTTATCACATTCCTCGGCAACCATGATGTGGCGTTCAGAAACACCCTTCAGGTTAACTCCTCCCAATTACTTCTAGACGGTTATGATAATATTACTGTACTGGATACTTTTACTACAATGCAGTTTGGCGGCATTGATGTTGATCTTGTACCTTGGATATGTGACGATAACGAAGTTGAAATCACTCAAAAACTAAAAGACTCTAAATCACAAATCGTTTTTGGCCATTTTGAAATAAAAGGTTTTGAAATGGATCGTGGTAACATTTGCCATGAAGGTATTGACAAGGCACTGTTTAACAAGTATGATATAGTTTTGTCTGGTCATTTTCATCACCGTTCTGATGATGGACACATTTACTACGTTGGTTCACCAAATGAAATGACATGGGCAGATTATAATGACCCACGTGGCTTTGTTATCTTCGATACACATACCCGTGAGCAAGAGTTTATTAAGAACCCATACAGAATGTTTTACAAGTTGAACTACAATGATGAACTTGAACACTTCTCTGAAGGTTATAGAATATTTGACTACTCAGTTTATGAAGGTTGCTATGTGAAAGTTGTTGTAATCAATAAACTGAATCCATTTTTATTTGACTTTGTGATTGATAGTATATACAAAGCCGGCGCCGCTGATATATCTGTTGTTGAAGATTTCACTGACACAACAACCGATATTGATCAAGAGTTAGTTGACCAGGCAGAAGATACTATGACAATACTTTCAAAGTATATTGATAACTTGACAATCAATGTAGAACCTGTTAAACTAAAAAGTATTATGCAGGAACTTTATGTTGAGGCACTGAGTACCACTACTGAATGATATTATTTAAAACACTGCGTTGGAAAAACCTGTTAAGCACCGGCAATTACTTTACCGAAATAGCACTAAACAGTAACGCTAATACACTGATTGTAGGTACAAATGGCTCAGGCAAATCAACGATGCTTGATGCCTTGTGCTTCGGTTTGTTTGGTAAACCATTTCGTGGTATCAACAAACCGAATCTTGTAAACTCAATCAACAATAGAGATGCTGTAGTAGAAGTGGAGTTTTCAATTGGTAATAAAGAGTTCAAGATTGTTCGTGGCATCAAACCAAACAACTTTGAAATTTACCAAGACAAAGTTTTGCTGAATCAAGATGCGGCTGTAAGAGATTATCAAGACTATCTAGAGAGGTTTATTCTCAAACTAAACTACAAGTCTTTTACACAGATTGTTATTCTTGGTTCAGCATCCTTTACGCCGTTCATGCAGTTGTCTGCTGCTGATCGTAGAGCAATCATTGAGGATTTGTTAGACATTCAAATCTTTTCTACGATGAATAGTCTGATCAAAGAAAGATTGGCAAACAATAAAGACCTGACAGTAGAAAAAAAGAATGATATATCTTTGTTGATGCAAAAGTATCAACTTAAAAAAGAGCATCAAGATAAACTGAATCAAGATAACGAAGCAAAGGTAAAAGAATATGAGGAAGAGATACTTCTGCACAGAGAAACCATTCGCACCTTATCTGGAGAGGTTGACGATTTGGAACGATCAAAACAGACACTTACCGACATCTGTTCGAAAATTCCTGAAAATGAAAAGAAGATTACTGCGCTTAAAAAAATTGAGTCTCAAATTGAGGGTAAAATATCCAAAGTGGGAACAGATAGAAGTTTCTATGAACACAATGCTGATTGCCCAACCTGTAGGCAAGCCATTACCTTGGGCTTTAAAGAAGAACAACTCAGAGAACTCCACACGAAAGAAGAAGAACTTGCTGGTGGTCTGACAGAACTTCAAACAAAAATTACAGAGCAAGAAGGTGTTATTGCTGAATTAAGAGAGAATGAAAAAGAGTTATCTAATGTTCGCATTCAGTTAGCAACCACACAGACAAGCATCAAAGGCTTAAATGATTCGATTACTAAATTAGAAAAACAAATTAAACAAATACAACAACCAAAAGAAAATATTGATGAGAATGAACTAGATGCAATTAAGAAAGAAGTTGAACAAGCACAAGGTGAACTGAAACAACTATTGGATGATAAAGCATACTATGATGTAGCTTCTTCACTACTAAAAGACACAGGCATCAAAACCAATATCATTAAACAATATTTGCCAGTGATAAACAAATTGGTAAACAAGTATCTGACAAGTATGGATTTCTTTGTGAACTTTAATCTTGATGAGTCATTCAAAGAAACAATTAAATCTAGACACCGTGATGAGTTTTCTTATCACAACTTTTCAGAGGGTGAAAAACAACGTATTGATATGGCACTGATGTTGACATGGAGAGCAGTTGCGAAACTAAAGAACTCTACTAATACCAATCTGCTGATACTTGATGAAGTATTTGATTCGAGTCTAGATACAAGCGGTACAGAAGATTTGATGAAGATACTACACTCACTTGAAGATGCAAATCTTTTTGTGATTAGTCATAAAGGCGACATACTACAAGACAAGTTTTCAAATACAATTCGTTTTGAGAAAGTTAAAAACTTTTCAAGGATAGTGAAATGAGTGAAATACTAACAATTGATACTTCTGCTGGCGTACAGCAAATAGAAAAAGTTGATCCACTACAGGTTTTTGGTGAAGATTACTTTATGCTTGGTCAGAAGATACCTGAATACACAGGTGGTTTCCCTGCACCAGCATTAGTAAACTTGGCCAAAAGATTGAAGATGACCATGAAGATGTACGCAGGTTTAGGTTTGTCTGCAAATCAATGTGGTGTTGCTGAAAGAATGTTTGTAATTGGTACAGATGATTTTCAACTTGTGTGTATCAATCCAAAAATACTTGATGAAGGACCAGTGGTAAAAGATAAAGAGGGTTGTTTATCTTTTCCAGGTTTGTTTTTGAATGTTGATAGGCCATCATGGATTGAAGCTGAGTTTACTGATGAAAATGGTAACGTCAATCAAGTAAAACTGCAAGGGCTATCTGCACGTTGTTTCTTACATGAACTTGATCATTTAAATGGTGTGAGATATACTAATCTTGTGAAGCCACTTGCACTTAAAATGGCAAGACAAAAGGCAAACAAACTTGTGAAAAAAATTATTCGTGATAGTAAAAAACAAAGATGACACTTTTTTCAGCAGAAGATTATCTTGAATTAATTGGTAATTGGCAAGATCCTAATCCAGCACCTATTATTGAAATGCATAATGGCGTTTCTGTTGTGCGTGATGATTTGTTAAACTATGGCAGCAAAATAAGATTTGCAGATTACTTTATTGGTCATGCACCAGAAAATAGAAATATAAAAGAATGGGTTTATGGTTCATCACCTGCAACTGGTTATGCACAGATAAGTTTGCCTGTGATATGCAAACGATATGATAAAAAAACAGTTCTGTTTATGGCCGAACGCAGTCTAGACAAATTACATCCATATCAAAAATTAGGCATAGAACTGGGTGCAGAATACAATTGGGTTTCATCTGGTATGTTGAATGTAACTGAATCACGTGCCAGAAAATACGTAGCAGAAAAACCAGAAGAGAGAGCATTATTACCTCTTGGTTTATATCATGACACTGTGATTGCATCAATCATTAAAGTTGCTAGATCGTTGCCTATAAAACCAAAAGAAGTTTGGTCGGTGGGATCATCAGGCACACTTACAAGAGGCTTGCAATTAGCATGGCCTGATGCTACAATACATGTAGTTCAAGTGGGACACAAGATGTCCGAAAATGAAATTGGCCGAGCAATTCATCATGTATCACCGTATAAATTTGATAAGCCCGTTAAAGAAAATGATGTGCCGCCTTTTCCATCTGCACCTACATATGACGCAAAAGGTTGGAGTGTTATGAAAAACTATCACAACATTCATGGTCAATCACGTGATGTACTTTATTGGAATGTAGCAGGATGAAATATTTTTACGAACGAAATACAGAGTTTCTAGAATCTGATATAAACAAAACATTTGATGAAGTGTTGTTAATGACCAAAGACGAATTTCGTCAGTGGATAGTAGACCTTCGTAAAAGAATTGTTAGTAATTGGGATGAAAAAGGCAACCCACCACGTGTAGGTTGTAACGAACAAGAAATCATTGATCAGTTCAATGAGATGTCTTCTTTTCCAGTATGGAAATTTGAAGAAATTGATCAACTGACAAAAGAAAAAGATGTGATTCGAAACACTAGTCTTGTTGGTAATGCCGTCAACCAATGGTTTCCAACGATGATGAAGACGAAGATTAACTATTCCAAAAAAGTTGAGAATGGTAAATCAATTTATGATTACTTTGCACGTGATGATTTGTTGGAAAACTTTTTGATTTATGCTTCAAGACATTTCAAGAGAGATTCTTTTTATCATCACTCATTACCAGTTCGTTCTGGTCAGTTAATTCAAATTGGAACCGCACAATTTGTACCTAACTCTGTAAAAGAATTTGTTGATTGGTTTGAATCGATTGCACGTGGTTATGGTACACATGGATATTGGCTAGACCCAACAGAAAAAGAAGATTACACAGGTTATAATATTCATTTGAAAGAAGCAAAAGATGCTGAGTTTATGCTTTCACGTGATGACATTGCTTCACTGAATATACCAGAAGAGTGTCTCACAAATATTGATGCCAAAGAAGGTGTTAATACTTATAGAATTCGTCTGTATGAAAAAGGTCAAAAACTTTTTCCATCAGGCTTCAAGGCTTTCCGTGTGTCGTTTTGTCAGTATGCGGTCAACTTTCCTCCATTAACAGCCAAATACTTGTACGAACGATACACGGAATCTTTTAAGAACCAAGAAAAAATTATCATCTATGATCCTTCTTCTGGATGGGGTGGTCGTTTACTTGGTGCTATGTCTATTGATGATAGTCGTAACATACATTATGTTGGAACTGACCCAAACACAGATCACAATACACCTGATGGTAGAACAAAGTATCATCAGGTGGCAGATTTTTTTAACACAAAAACTTATCGTGCCACAGGTTTATTTCCAAAGACACACACATACGAAATCTTTCAACACGGATCTGAAGAAATTCACAACGATCCTAAGTTTCAAAAGTACAAAGGTAAGTTAGATTTAATCTTTACTTCACCACCTTACTTTATGAAAGAGGCTTATTCGGAAGATGATACTCAATCATACAAAAAGTTTGGTCAGTATGAAGCATGGCGTGATGGTTTTCTTCGTCAAACGCTACAAACTTGTGCTGAGTATTTGAAACGAGATAGATATCTATTGTGGAACATTGCTGATGTAATTTTTGACAAACAGTCTTTACCATTGGAAGAAGATTCAATTAACTTCCTCAAAGAATTTGGTTTGGAATATAAGGGTAAGTTGAAAATGGCGTTGGCACAAATGCCAGGTGACAATCGTACTGATTCTGAAACTGGATTACCCAAGACTAAAAACTATTGCAAAGTTAATAACTTGTGGTTAAAATACGAACCGATATTCGTCTTCTATAAGCCTTGACAAAGTTCTAACTGTAAGGTATACTATATGAATGCTTTCCGATGGAGAAAGTATTGTCAATCTTGCAACACTTGACAAACCTCAGCATATCGTATATAATATTAGTTCAGTAACAGTCGAGGTTATCGAATGAGCAACATTCAAAATCAAAAGTCTGGTTTGGCCAAACTCATGGCCACCGAAAATCTTATCGTTCAACATGCTAAAGTTTCAACAGCATCGTTCGATCCTAAAAATCGTGTTCTAACTTGCCCTATTTGGGAAAAAATGTCTGGCGATCTTTATGACTTACTAATGGGTCATGAAGTCGGTCATGCTATTGATACACCTGCTGATGGTTGGCATGGTGCTGTACATGCACGTGGTCAAAACTACAAAGGCTTTTTGAATGTAGTTGAAGATGCACGTATTGAGAAACGACAGAAACGCCGTTATCCTGGTCTGCGCCGTTCGTTTGTCAACGGCTTTAGTGAACTCATGAACAAAGACTTTTTTGGTCTAGATGGTCGTGATGTTAATACAATGTCGTTCATTGATCGTTTGAACATCTACACAAAGTCTAGTTACTCTCTTGATATTCTTTTTAATGCAAAAGAACAAGAGTTTGTTGATCGTGTTCAGGCTTGCGAAACTTGGGATGATGTTCTCAAAGTTACCAATGAAATTTGGGATTATTCTAAAGAAGAACAATCACAAACTAACGTGCCTCAAGATAATTTTGGGTACGATGAAAATGGTGAAGAGGTTGAAACACAATCAGGTTCGAATGATGGTGATGCTGAGACTGATGGTCAAGGTGAACAAAAGTCTAAGACTAAAACCAAAGGTGAAGATGGTGATAAAGAAGAATCATCGGCAAGTGGCAATGAATCATCGACTTCCGATGCTGATGAAGAGGGCGATGGTGAAGGTGAAGACAAAGATGGTGTAAATCGCACAAAAGAATCACAAAGTGTACGTGAGGATCAAACTCCTGAGCCACGGTGTGAGACTGATGAAAACTTCCGCAACAATGAAGGCAAACTCATTGCGAAACATGCACGTGAGTATGTTTACATTAACATTCCTAAACCAAATCTTACAAAGATTGTTACACCGGCAAAACGTGTACAGGAAGTTCTGACTGAAGAGTTTTCGAAACAGCGACCTTCTGACTATCAATCTATTGCCAACACACTGTACAATGATTTTCGTCGTAAGAACGAACGATTCATTTCATTGTTGGCAAAAGAGTTTGAGATGCGTAAGGCTGCCGATAAGTTTTCTAAAGCCAAAGTATCGTCAACGGGTGACATTGATGTTAGTCGTGTGTTCAAATATCAAATTGATGATAACATTTTCAAAAAAGTAATGCGTGTGCCTAAAGGTAAATCGCATGGCTTGATTCTGTTACTTGATAAGTCGGGCTCAATGTCTGATAATCTCGGTGCATCATACGAACAGATACTTGTACTGGCTACCTTCTGCCGTAAAGTGAACATACCATTTTCGGCATATGGTTTTGGTAATGCTGATCACGTTCGTGACACGATTGACTATCGTGGCGAAGAACCTGGTGCTGGTAAATCGTATGGTTGTTTCTCTGAAAACAATCGTGAGATGTTTTTATCCTCAGTGTATCTGCGTGAGTTAATTAACTCAAAGATGAGCAACTCAGAATTTTCTAAGGCAACAAAGAATATTCTGTGTCTGATGAATGCATGGTCGGGTGGTCGTTATTCTAGAGGTTCGAATTTTTATCGCCCACAATCCGATTCACTGTCCAATACACCGTTGACTGAGGCGCTGATTGCTTGCCAAACGATCATCAAAGAGTTTCGCACTGTGAACAATCTTGATATTGTAAACTTGTGTGTGGTTCATGATGGTGATGCTGACGATATCAATTCGTATCACAATCTGAATGAGAGTGCAAGCATTTCGAACAATCGAAACTTTTTCAATTCAAACTATCACAATGTTTTTCTAAGTGATAAGAAAAATAAGATTCAGCAAGAAGTACCTGAAGGTGATGATGGTGTTCGTATTGCTATTAGTAACTGGTTGATAAAAACTACTGGTGTGAAAATCATCGGCTTCTATTTGTCACCCAACTACAATATGAAAAATGCACTGCGCCGCCGTTTGGTTAATGATGAAATTAATGAACTGCGTAAATCACCACGTGAAAATTACCTTGAACTTAAAGAGACGTATTCTAAGTACATGAAATTGATTCGCAAAAATAAGTATCTTGAATCAAAGAATGCTGGCTATGAATCATTCTTTATTCTGCCAGGTGGTGATGATTTGAGTATTGAAGATGAGGACTTTGAAGCACCAACAAAAGTCACTACGGCAACCTTGACTAAAGCATTCGGTAAGTATACTAAGAATCGCCAAGTCAATCGTGTTCTGGTATCACGCTTCATCGGTATGATAGCAGTTTGATAACATACCGCTACTTGACAAAGTGGCGGTTGTCCTTTATAATAGTAGTTCCTAAAGTGAATTGGAGTTTACATTATGACAAGTCGTGCAGAAAAACGCCAGAAACTTATTGATGCTCTTATTGCAACAGGTAAGTCTCAGTTGACGTTATCAGAAGTGAAAGACGTTGCCGCTAGTGCTGGCCTTGCTATTCCCTACTGGTTTACCAATGAAGAGTCTAATAAGGTCAAACGTGGTGTATATCGTGTTCCTAGTGCTTCTAATGCGTCACCTGCGATCAATCTAGCAGCACAAGTGATTCCAATGACAAAACCAGAAAACAACTCAGGTAATCGCATTACAAATGTGACAACTGATCTGGAAATTGAGAATCTGATTCCTTCTCAATATGACAACTATGTACCTTTTGGTAACTTTGATGATGTGTTGTCAATTGTGAAATCAAAACAATTCTTTCCTGTGTTCATTACTGGTCAATCTGGCAATGGTAAAACAATGTCAATTGAACAGGCTTGCGCCAAAGCAAAACGAAAATTCGTTTGCGTATCAATGACACCTGATACTGATGAGGGTGACTTGCTTGGCAACTATGTTCTAATCAACGGTCAGATGGAATGGCGTGATGGTCCTGTCACTGTGGCAGCCCGTCAGGGTGCTGTACTCTGTGTTGATGAGATTGACTACGGCGCACAAAATCTGTCGTGCTTACAACGTGTGCTTGAGGGTAAACCATTCTTGCTAAAGAAAAAGAATGAACTGGTTGCACCTGCACCCGGCTTTACCGTGTTTGCTACTGCTAATACAAAAGGTAAAGGCTCTGAAGATGGTCGCTATATGTTTACCAATGTATTGAATGAGGCGTTTCTTGAACGTTTCCCAAATACAATGGAACAAGAGTTTCCACCTGCTAAGATTGAAGAAAAAATTATCAACAAAGAACTTGATTCAGTCGGTCGTTCTGATGATGTATTTGCCAAAAATCTAGTTACTTGGGCTAATACGATTCGTAACACCTTTGCTGATGGTGGTTGTGATGAGGTTATTTCGACCCGCCGTTTGGTACACATTGTGAAAACTTTCGGTATCTACGGCGATAAGAAAAAAGCAATTGAGTATTGCTTGAATCGTTTTGATGCTGATACTAAGGCTACCTTTCTTGATCTGTATACTAAGATTGATGCTGGTATTGATCCTAATGAATCAGTATCAACTGATCAGAATGAATCGGTAACAACTTCTGAAGAACAACCGTTTTAATTCTTGACAACGTTTTAAAACTCTGTCATAATACTAACACTTGCTGAAAGAAAACTGGTTTCAAGTAGGCAAGTTTTTTTTAATCAAAAATCCTACTGGAGGAGAATATGAGTTATTTGAAAGCAAAAAATCCAACAATTGCCACTTCATTTACTGTGGGCAATCTTATTGATCTTGCCTTAATTGGTAAACTTGCACTACAACCTGATTTTCAGCGTGAGTATGTTGCCAAAGAAAAATGGGCACGTGGTTACATTGGAAGTATCTTGCAGCGTTCTATGAATTCTGTTATTCACTTACGCAAAATGAAAGATGGAACGTATCAAGTGATCGATGGTCTACAGCGTATCACAACACTTGTTAAATTTTTCAAAAGTGAATTTAAAACACCAGACTATCACGGTGAACCTATACCTTTGTACTTTGAAAAGGGCGTTGTTCAGTTGAAGCCTTCAACTCTACAAGAAATACAAAAACTTTCAAGTGGCGATGCAATCACTAATCGTTTCAAAGATTTTCAAGTTGCTGCCATTGTATACGATGAATCGATGACCGACGATGAAGCATCTGAAGTTTTTTGGACTCTCAATGACAACAATGATTTGAAACCCCAAGAGAAGCGTAATGGTATTCTTGGTGTAGTCTCTGAGTATGTACGTGAAGTATCACGACTTGGAAACAAGTTTCCTAAACTTCCTGTATTAGGTGTTGTGGCTATTGAATCGAATGGTCGTATGAATCTTGATGAGATGGTTGCACGTGCTGTACAATATGAAGTGTGGCATCAGACAAAGAAAGAGGGCATTCTTTATGGATATGCCGACTCCGCAAATCTTGACGATCTCTATAAATCAATTGAATATCGTAATGATTCTAAAGCATTTGCATCAATTGTGAAAGAAGTGGAACGCCGTTTCGAATTGGTACGCAAAATCGTAGAGGCTTCTGGCGCACCAAAACTTCACACCAAAAACACTTCAAAAGTTTTATCTTTGTATCAATTGACATACGGTCTTGAAGAGAAATTTGGTAAGTCGTTTAAGATTGATTATGAAGATTTTGCTCAGAATCTTTGGTCACAACTTTCAATTTTGAACGATTCATCCGTAATGGGTGTTTTCAATCGTAAAAAAACAGAGTACGCCGAATTAGTTGGTTTGTATTCACCTGATGAGGTTGCAAGAAAACTTGCCCTAGTTTTAGGTATGATTGGTGATGTTGGTATCACTGTGAAAGATGTTCGCCGTTCGTTCAGTCCTGATGATAAGTATCGTCGTTGGATTGATCAAGAGCAAAAGTGTGCCTTAACTGGTGAAGAACTTACCTTTGATAAAGCAATCGGTGGACATATTATTCCTCACAGCAAAAGTGGTAAAACCACTTATGATAATTTGGTCATTCTTTCTTACAGTTCAAATGCCATGATGGGTGATACACCCTATTATGAGTTTAAAGAAAAGTATGATGCCCAAAAAGCAAAACTTGCGGCATAAGTTACACTATTACCTGAGAGAGTGTTGACACACTCTCTCTTTTTTTATATAATGTTAAGTATGTAGAGAAAAGTCGCCTCTACTTTTTGAATTTTCGTGCGACTAATTTTTTATGGAGTAAGTTGATGAGTAAGTCAGTTAAAGAAAAAATCCTTGCATATCTTTCTAAGGATTCTGGTTACAACACTTTGACACCAGCACAAGCACGTGCCCGTTTTGGTATTAAAAATGTGGGTGCCCGCATTGAAGAACTTCGTTCAGAAGGTCACTGCATCTACACTAACAAACGTGTGTTGGATGACGGTCGCACCGTTACTATCTATCGTCTTGGCAAACCAACTAAGGCAATGGTAGCAGCAGCACATGCTGCATTAGGTGGTGAGGCCTTTGCCTAAATTAGGCTGAAAACTGGTGGAGTGAGAGCATATATATTATGTGTTCTCACTCTTTTTTTATGGATAAATTATGCAACTACAAGTTAACCTTGAAGAACTGAGAAAGAATAAACTATTCGTGGCTACACCAATGTATGGTGGCATGAATCACGGTTTGTATATGAAGTCTTGCCTTGACTTACAAACCATTATGATTCGTTATGGCATTGAAACAAAGTTTTCTTTTCTCTTCAATGAATCACTCATCACAAGAGCAAGAAACTATTTGGTAGATGAGTTTCTACGCACAGATTTCACACACATGATGTTCATCGATTCGGACATTCACTTTGATCCGAATGATATCGTAGCACTGATGGCACTTGATAAAGACGTTATCGGTGGTCCTTATCCCAAGAAGTCAATCAACTGGGGCAACATTGCTGAAACTGCTAGGCGCCATCCAGACCTTAATCCAAAAGAACTTGAGAATCTTGTTGGCGAATACGTATTCAACGTAGTAAAAGGCACACAACAATTTCAAGTATCCGAGCCATTAGAAGTAATGGAAATTGGTACAGGTCATATGATGATCAAGCGTCAGGTGTTTGATAAGATGAAAGAAGAATATCCTTTCATTCGTTACAAGCCCGATCATATTGGTCAGGCACATTTCGATGGCTCACGTTATATTCACGCATACTTTGATACCGTGATCGACACAACTGATTCTTGTGTTGGTGGCGGCTCTGAACGTTATCTATCAGAAGATTATATGTTCTGTCAGATGTGGCGTAAGATGGGTGGAAAAATCTGGTTGTGTCCTTGGATGAAGACTCAGCATATCGGTACATACGCATTTACTGGCAACATGCCCGCTGTTGCACAGTACACCGGTAGACTTTGATCGATTACAAATACAGTGAAGACCGTATTCTTGAAGAGTTAAAAAAATACATCGACAAGACATACGGTCAACACTACTCACTAAACAAATTTCAAACTTCAGAATTCATCATAGACTGTGGGCACGGTGAAGGATTCTTTATTGGAAACATCATGAAGTATGCACAGCGTTACGGCAAAAAGAACGGCTATAATCGTGATGACTTGTTAAAAGTTGTACACTATGCTATAATGGCTTTACACAACCATGATTTGACGAGGAAATAAATTATGAAACTTTCAAATGAAACTCTATCTGTTCTAAAAAACTTTGCCAGCATCAATCAAGGCATTCTTTTCAAACCAGGCAAAACAATTCGTACCATTTCTACTCATAAGAATATTCTTGCTGAGGCTGTTGTCTCTGAAGAAATTCCAAAAGAGTTTGGTGTCTATGATCTGAATAACTTCTTGTCTGTTCTTTCTCTACACAAAGAAGAGCCGGTGATTGACTTTGATGAAGCTAATGTTCTCATCTCTGGTCTGCAAGGTCGTAGCAAAATCAAGTATCGTTTTTGTGCATCAAGCATGATTGTTGTCGCACCAGATAAAAATCTAGAACTCAACAATCCAGAAATCAAATTTGATCTGAGCGCAGAAGACTTCGATTGGATTCTACGTGCAGCGAATGTGCTTTCTTCACCCCATATTGCTGTTGAATCTGATGGCAGTAAAGTATCCGTCACGGCATTTGATTTACAGAATGATGCAGCACATACCGAATCTCTTGAAGTCTCAAAGAGTAATGGTGACAAATATAAGATGTTGTTTAAGACCGAAAATTTGAAGATGCTTGCTGGCGGTTATTCAGTAACTATCTCTTCAAAAGGCATTGCACATTTCAAACATAAATCAATGAGCATTCAGTATTGGATTGCAACTGAAGCTGGTTCAAAATATGAGAAAGGTTAATCATGGGTAAGTTCGTTGTTTTTACTAATGCATCATTGAATCATGACGGTGATTCCATTGCTATCAACAAAGACATTGTTGCTTCAGTGTTTGAGTTGATTCAACCAGATACGAATGCACAATTGCAACCAAGAACTGTCATTTATGGTGTCAATAATATTGATTGGCAAGTGAAAGAACCATATCTGGAAGTGCTTGCAAAATTGAACGCTGACTGATATAATATATTACATTATGATTTTTGTGAAAGGTTATCATGGAACATCTTCTGTGGACAGAAAAGCATCGACCACGAACAGTGGAAGAGTGTATTCTACCAGAACGTTTGAAAGCAGTGTTTCAACAATACGTGAACCAGAAGGAGATGCCAAATCTTCTTCTGGCTGGTGGGGCGGGCGTGGGCAAGACGACAATCGCCAAAGCCATGTGCAACGAAATCGGTTGCGACTACATGGTAATCAATGGTTCTGATGAGAACGGCGTCGATACAATTCGTGTCAAAATCAAAAACTATGCATCATCTGTTTCACTATCTGGTGGCCGCAAGGTCATCATTCTAGATGAGGCAGATTATCTAACACCAAACGCACAAGCAATTTTGCGTAATGCGATTGAAGAGTTTGCAGCAAACTGTTCGTTCATTTTTACTTGTAACTACAAAAACAAAATCATTGACCCACTACACAGTCGTTGTGCGGTGATTGAATTTAATTTGAAGAATGGTGAAAAGGCGCAAATGGCTTCTGCCTTTTTCAAACGCATCACACACATACTCAATACAGAGAAAGTTGAATTTGACGAAAAGGTAATTGCTGAAGTAGTCAAGAAACACTTTCCAGATTTTCGTCGTGTTATTAATGAACTACAACGCTATTCCAAACTCGGCAAGATTGATGTAGGCATCCTCTCTCAGATTGGTGACATCTCTATAACACAGATTGTCAAACATCTGAAAGAAAAAGACTTTACGTCCGTCCGTAAATGGGCAGCAAGTACGGACATTGATAACACGACATTCTTTCGCAAACTCTATGATGCTTTGTATGACATTGCAAAGCCTCAGAGTATACCACAAGCAGTGCTAATTCTTGCTGACTATCAGTACAAGCAAGCATTTGTCGCTGATCATGAGATCAATCTGGTCGCTTGCTTGACTGAGATCATGGCCAACGTGGAGTTCAAATGAGTAATCCATTTGACTATGCTACAGCCATTTTGCAGACCAAAAAGCAAATGATTGTGGATGACATAACTGAAAAAGACTACACACCCTTTCTGGTCAACCGAGCCCTGTCTCAGCACAGAGATTGTCTGGCTTTTGCAAATGAGATGAATAGTAGACACTATCTTGAAAAGAAACTACAATTCGACTATTTGCTAAATACTGTCAGGTCTATGAAAAGACCGTTTGCGAAGTGGGCTAAGGCTGAAAAAAACGATGATTTGGAATGTGTCAAACTGGTCTATGGCCTGTCCGATTCCAAAGCACGTGAGGCTTTGAGACTTCTAAGCAAAGAACAAATCCAAAAACTAAAAGAAGAAACCCTGACGGGTGGGTTAAGGAAATGACATGGTTGATCTATCTAAGTTTGTTGAAGTCGTTCTGCCAAATCAAGATGACTTTTTAAAAATTCGTGAGACACTCACAAGAATCGGTGTCTCAAGTCGTAAAGAAAGAGTGCTGTATCAGTCTTGCCATATACTGCACAAACAAGGTAAATATTACATTGTACATTTTAAAGAATTATTTGCACTAGATGGTAAGTTATCAACCATTACCGAAAATGATATACAAAGACGCAACGCTATTGCCAATTTGCTTGAAGAGTGGGGCTTGTTAAAAATTGTAAACTATGATATAGTAGAGAACAATATGGCTCCAATTCATCAAATTAAGATTATTGCTTTCAAAGAAAAAGATGATTGGGAGTTAGTTGCTAAATATAACATAGGTAAAAAAGGTAGAACTGAATAACGGTGATGCATCATGAGCAAAGTGAAAAACAATGCGATTAAACTGGTTAATAAGTACACCAAAGAAGAGGTGTACACACGGAATTACGATGATGTAATAAAAGAAGGCAATAATGAGTTCATTAAAGTCTTCAATCAAAGTAATCCACAAAGAACTTATCTTGTCAACCGCACAGCATTTGTGGTTGTCAAGTAGGTCGTGATGCCTTCGGGGTCACGTAATTTTACTTGCTTAAAAGGAGAAAACTATGACTATTACTCGTATTAGTCCTTTACTACATCACACTCTTGGCTTTGATCGTTTCTTTGATGACATTGAAAAGTTGTTGTCTGCTACGCCAGCACAACATACTGGAAATACTTTTCCATACCACAATATTATCAGAGTAGACGACAATCGTTATATTATTGAACTTGCGGTTGCAGGTTTCAGTAAAGATGACATTGAAATTACCAGAGAAAAAAATACTTTGGTAATCAAAGGCAATAAAGATGATGAAGAGATGGGACAGGCAGAATATCTACACAGAGGTATTGCTGCACGTAACTTCACAAAAACAATTACCATTGCTGATACTATTGAAGTACATAGTTCAGAACTCAAAGATGGTATTCTGCGTGTTGGTCTGATTAATGTTATTCCAGAACATCAGAAACCAAAGCGTATTGAAATTGGTAATGAGTTGAAATTTTTTGAGCCTAAACTTCTACAAGAAGAAAAGAAGGCTGCTTAATCAGTGGGGCGCAAGCCCCACTTTGAAGGATACATGATGGACAAAGACCTACGATCATATCTCAAAATCTATTCCGATTGGCTAACACCAGAAGTGTGTCAAGAAACTGTTGACGAACTTGAAGAAGTGAAGGCCGAGTTTCAAACGCATACCTTTTATGATTATCACAATAACTCCAATCATTCTTATGATCACGAACTTGCCGTTGCATGGTCGAATGTAAAGCATAAGAACTACATCATGCAGAGAATATGGGATGGTTTGCAGAGATATCATCAAGAACTTGCGGCATGGGGTTGTGATTGGTATCAATCTTGGCAAGGCTTCACTGAAGTTCGTTTCAATCGTTATCGTGAAGATACTCAAATGAAACTTCACTGCGATCACATTCATTCGATGTTTGATGGTCAACGCAAGGGTATACCAACACTTACTATTCTTGGTGGTTTGAATGGTGGCTATGAAGGTGGTGATTTGGTGTTTTGGCAAGACACTCCTATAACTTTGAAAGCGGGTGAGATTATGATTTTTCCATCAAACTTCCTTTATCCACACAGAGTCGATCTGGTGACGAAAGGCACACGATACTCTTATGTTGCTTGGACATGGTAATGAAATCAAATTCAAACTTTAAAATGGGCAA
>Ga0315906_10005294_pt1 | contig 16286 bp, 16 predicted proteins | sample LakEriMetagenome_4_FD_203526 | JGI IMG/M metagenome (GOLD analysis project Ga0315906, IMG submission 203526) | Freshwater fungal communities from buoy surface, Lake Erie, Ohio, United States - Buoy 2 MA122 | ecosystem: Environmental > Aquatic > Freshwater > Lake > Lake biofilm | place: USA...
CTGAAAAGACCGGTAAGGCCTGCCAGCGATAAAAAACTAAAAATGATGGCCAGCGGAAAATAAGTGCCCAAACTGAATATTCGGAAGAAAGCACAAAGGCGGATCATAGTGCGGCTGTCATTAAAAATCAGATCTGTATTGTACCAATTGCGCATCCCGTCATAATAAGCTGCAAGTTCAGGGGCTTCAGAATTCCAGCCGGTGAGCATTCGGAAGTAATCCCGGGGATTCTCCCTGAATGCATTGACAATCAGATCAGAATCATCAAAATAACGGAAAATATCGGCATAGGCCCGATCGGTATAAAAACGGGTGTAAATCAGATATAATCCTATGGCTGCCAATAGTTTTAATCCAAAGAGTGCCTGGAATACCACCGGTCGCACTGTGGAGTCCCGGAACAGTGGAAGTCGGGGTATCAATAGAAAGAAGAATGCGGCGTAAGCCACTGACAAAATCAGTTCGGGCATTTGGCCAAAGTTATAAATTCAACAAAAGGGCGAATGGCTAACTTTGCAGCCTGAAACCCCCTTTCAAGGATGAGCACCACTACCGACGAACTCAGCAATGTGACCACCGCAGGCAAACTTGGCTTACTGCCCGAAGAATTCGATAAAATCTGCAAGCTGCTGGGACGCACGCCTAACTTTACTGAACTGAGTATTTATTCGGTGATGTGGTCAGAGCATTGCTCCTATAAAAATTCTATCCGCTGGCTGAAAACATTACCGAAAGATGGTCCGCACATGCTGGCGAAGGCCGGCGAGGAAAATGCGGGGCTTGTTGACATCGGTGATGGAATAGGATGTGCTTTCAAAATTGAATCACATAATCACCCTTCAGCCATTGAACCTTACCAGGGTGCAGCCACCGGTGTTGGTGGAATTAACCGTGATATTTTCACAATGGGAGCTCGTCCGATTGCTCAATTAAATTCACTGCGATTCGGTGACCCCAAACTGGCGCGCACGAAATGGCTCATGAAAGGAGTAGTGAAAGGAATTGGTGATTACGGTAATGCGTTTGGTGTGCCTACCGTTGGCGGTGAAGTATTCTTTGATGAATCCTACAATACCAATATTCTGGTGAATGCTATGTCGGTTGGACTGGTGCGTGCGGGACAAACCGTTTCGGCGATATCCGAAGGTGTGGGAAATCCAGTTTACATTGTGGGATCCTCTACTGGTAAAGATGGAATTCACGGGGCTACTTTTGCCTCCGGTGATTTGCATGAAGATTCACACGAAGACCTTCCCAGTGTACAGGTAGGCGATCCGTTCATGGAAAAACTTTTGCTGGAAGCAACGCTGGATGTAATAAAAACCGGTGCAGTTGTTGGGATGCAGGACATGGGCGCTGCAGGAATCATCTGCTCTACCAGTGAAATGTCGGCCAAGGGCAAACACGGCATGGTCATTTATCTCGATAAAGTACCAACGCGTCAGGCTAACATGAAGGGCTGGGAAATACTGCTCAGCGAATCACAGGAGCGCATGCTGGTTGTTGTAAAAAAAGGACACGAAGAAGAGATAGAACAAGTATTTCGTAAATGGGATTTGAACTGCACCCTGATTGGTGAAGTTACCGAAGGCGACCGGCTTAAATTTTATGAAAAAGGAAATCTGGTTGCCGATGTTCCTGCCGAATCGCTTGTTTTAGGTGGAGGCGCACCGGTTTATGAACGTGAATACCGCGAGCCTGCTTACTTTGCCAAAGGAAAGAGTTTTTCGATCGACAGTATTAAAGAACCTTCGGATCTGCTACCCGTTATGAAACATCTTGCAGGCCATCCGAATATTGCGAGTAAGCGCTGGGTAACCAATCAGTACGACTCAATGGTTGGCACACTGAACATGACCACCAATCGCCCAAGTGATGCGGCGGTAGTAGATGTACGCGGAACAAAAAAGGCACTGGCCTTAACGGTTGACTGCAATGCTCGCTATGTTCATTCTGATCCTGAAACCGGATGTGCCATAGCTGTGGCAGAAGCTGCGCGAAATATTACCTGTGCCGGCGGCATTCCTTCTGCAGTCACCAACTGTCTGAACTTTGGAAATCCATACAACCCGGAAGTTTACTGGCAGTTTGTTCATGCCATTAAAGGAATGGGCAAAGCCTGTCTGAAATTTGCAACACCGGTTACCGGTGGCAACGTGAGCTTTTATAATCAATCGAAAAATGACCAGGGTGAAGTGCCGGTATTCCCAACGCCAACGATTGGAATGGTAGGAATTATTCCCGACAAGAATAAAATAATGACGCTTGATTTCAAGAGTATCGGTGACAGTATTTTCCTGTTGGGAACCAGTCGCAACGATATCAACAGCTCTGAATACCTATACAGTTTTCACGGGGTAAAAAATTCTCCGGCACCGTTTTTGGATCTTGAAGAAGAATTCAGTTTACAGCAGTTGATGCAGGAAGTAATCCGCAAGGGAATGATCCGTAGTGCGCATGATATTTCTGATGGCGGATTGTTTATTTCCCTGCTGGAATCTGCATTACCACGTAATCTTGGATTCAGTATTGAGACGGATCCTGATGCGCGTAAAGACGCTTTCCTCTTTGGTGAAAGTCAGAGTCGGATTCTGGTTAGTGTTGCCCCGGATCAGCTGGATGCTTTTGTGGAGATGCTTGCTGAAAGTGACATTGATTTCACGAATCTTGGTGAAGTAAAAGGGAATTCTGTGATGATTGACAATAAAGACTACGGGAAACTGGAGCAATTCCGCGACCTCTACGACAATTCCATTGGCAACCTGATGCAATTGGAAAACGCCTGACCTTAAAAGATGATTCCAGAGAGAATCCGGAGATTTGAAAACCTCCACATTGTATTATGGCTTTTGAAAGACACCTGCTGGGTGATGGACTTCAAAGCCGGTGGAATGTTCATGGTTTTCCCAACGCTGACGGTAGCGTTTTACATTACGTATATCAGTCGCCAAAATATCAGCGAGTTGTTCCACAATATTGCGGTTTGCTGCTGGATTATGGCCAACAGCATCTGGATGGTCGGAGAATTTTTCTTTGATGACGGATTGCGATTACCGGCATCCATACTGTTTGGGCTTGGACTAGTTTCCGTTATCGCGTATTATTCGATCGGAAGAAAGTATCATCTACTTAGAGAGGAAAACAAGCGAAAGGCTGTCAATCCACAGAAATAAGCTAATGAAGAAAATCATAAAGACAATTGCAAAAGTTATTCTGGGTTCAATCCTTGCCAGTATAATACTTGTGATTATCTACCGCTTTGTAACGGTTCCATTAACACCGCTCATGGTGATCAAATATTTTGAGCTGGAAGAAGGTCGCATCGAAAAAGAATGGAAGCCCCTGGAAGAAATATCGGTAAATCTTCCGCTTGCTGTAATCACTTCTGAAGATCAAAAGTTTGACGAACATTTCGGATTTGATGTGCAGGCCATTGAGAAAGCGGCAAAGTATAATGAAAGACATAAAGGCAAGAAAGTAAAAGGTGCAAGCACTATCTCCCAGCAAACGGCAAAAAATGTTTTTCTATGGCCACACCGCAGCTGGCTAAGAAAAGGGCTGGAAGTATACTTCACTTTACTGATTGAAGTATTCTGGAGCAAAGAACGCATCATGGAAGTTTACCTGAATGTGATTGAAATGGGTCCGGGTATTTACGGAGCAGAAGCGGCTGCAAAGTATTATTTTAAAAAGCCGGCTGCAAAACTCACCCGAAATGAAAGTGCATTAATAGCAGCAATTCTTCCCAATCCTATTCGATGGTCAGCGTCGAAGCCAACACCTTACATTGTACGCAAGAAAAACTGGATTGTACGAAGAATGCCTTCCGCCGCTTTTAACAAGGGGGAATAATCAGAATCCTGTTGTAAATCCGAGCCGGAAAGTTGGATTGGAGTAATACGAATAAGGATCCTCGATCAGATCAAAGAGCAGCATAGCCATGATTCCGCTTCTGGCGCCAATTGGGGCCACGTAGGCGCCTCCTACAAACCAAAACGGAATATTGCGGCGCACTACTTTATAGGAGAAATCATCAATCACATCAGCATTCACCTGCTGATACTCTGTGTACCCCATAAAATTGCGTGTAAAGCTGTACTGGGCAAAGACTTTGCCGCCATAGGTAGAAGTTTCATAGGCCGGCTTCCATGTATTATCCTTCACATAACTATAGATGGGCCCCAGTCCCGCACCGAGCTTATTGGTAAGCTTATAACCTATAACGGGGGAGATATAAATAAGCGTAAAGGTGCCGAACTGGAGGGAAAGATCCCCACCACCAAAAAGGCGATTGCCGAAGGAGGCACTTTTTGTTTGACCGGAATTATCCGGAATAGCACCGGAGCCCTGAGCCAGGGTAATAGCCGGTAAGACGCAAATTAACAGAGCGGATAGCAGGAATTTTTTCATAGAGAAGACAAACAAAGGTACAAATTGAGGTTCTTTTACCTTTGCAGCGTGGAAACAAATAATGATCACCCGATTCTGGTTACCGGCGCATCCAATGGCATTGGCTACGCTACAGCCTTGCAGCTCTGTAAAAGTGGAAAGAAAGTAATTGCGCTAAGTCGCAACAGTGTAAAACTCAACCAGCTAAGTCGGGAGGCCGGACCCGGTTGCATGCCGGTGAAATTCGACCTGCAAAAGAATAAACCTGAAGAACTTTTGGCACATCTTTCTGAAAAAGGGATCAAAGGTCTCCGGGGAATCATTCACAATGCCGGCTATTTAGTCAACAAACCCTTTCAAAGTATTACAGAGGCTGACCTGCGTGAGAGTTATGAAACTAATGCATTTGCTCCCTACCGGATCACGCAAATTCTGTTGCCGCTACTAAAGAAGGGTGCTCCTGCGCATGTTGTTATGGTCAGTAGTATGGGCGGTGTACAAGGGTCCGCAAAATTTGAAGGATTAAGTGCATACAGTTCTTCAAAGGGTGCTTTATGTATTCTGACCGAATGCCTTGCTCTGGAGTTAAAAGAAACCGGAATTGCAGTGAATTGTCTAGCACTTGGTGCAGTACAAACCGAAATGCTTGCGCAGGCTTTTCCCGGATACAAGGCACCATTGCAACCGGAGGAAATGGCCGGAATGATCCAATGGTTCATTACGGAGGGCGATAAATTTTTTAACGGTAAGATTATTCCGGTTGCGTTAAGCACACCATGATGAAAATAAAGTTTCTGTTGTATAATTTATTCGGAATATATTGTCTGATACCGTTTGTACTTTCATTTATTGTTGTAATACCCATTTACTTCCTGCTCTTTAGTATTGGCGGACCTGATGCACCTTATCGGGCTCACCGGGTATCGCGGGCATGGGCCTGGTTACTCTTCAGCTCATTTTTCATTCGTGTAAAAATCAACAACCGCGAAGTAATTGATCCAAAGAAAGAATATGTATTTGTTGCCAATCATTTATCGGTACTCGACATTCCCTTGTATGCGGTGTCGTGTGAAAATACTTTCCGGTTCTTATCCAAAGCTGAACTCGCAAAAATTCCATTTCTCGGTTATGTCATCCGCAAATTGTATATCACCGTAAACCGAAGCGACAAAACCGACCGGGGCCGAAGTATTGAAAAGATGAAAGAATCGCTACGGGAAGGCATCAGCGTTTTTCTTGCACCGGAAGGAACCCGCAATAAAACATCGGCACCACTACTCGCTTTCAAAGACGGAGCCTTTATTCTGGCGGTACAATCGGGTATCCCGCTTGCAGTACTGACGGTGATCAACACCCATCACCTGCTTTCACCCGCCCATCCGCTGGCTCTGAAACCGGGAACACTCCATGCAGAATGGTCGGAACCCATACTAACGGCAGGCATGACCGAAAAAGATATTCCGATACTGAAAGAAATGGTTAGAAATAAAATGCTGACTATTCTGAAAAAGTAATAACCTGATGTTCAATACCGGGAAATTCAGGTGGCAATCCCTTATCAATGATATCATAAATCGTATACCCGTTCACAGCCCTGGTCTTAAGCTTTTTGTTTAGACCCAGCAAAACCGAGGTAATAACGCTGCTCTTACCAATTTTCTTTTCATCATACGTAATAAAAAGACATTTTGCGGGGAGATAATATCCCGTAAGATGGACGCTTTCCAGACACTTCAGCTGTTTACGAATAACGTTCACCTGATCTGGATTCAAGTCGCGGCAATGCAGCACCAGCTCCTTATTCAGGAGTGGCTCCTGGGCAAAAAGTCCCGAAACGCTGAACAAAGCGGCTGCAAGAAGGAATACGTGCTTTTTCACAAGGATAATTTATACGTAGATCCGTGAAAAAGTTGCTGTTCTCGTGTTCCATCTTACAAAAATCAAAGCAGGTTGTCGATTAGAAAGGTGCGTATCCTCTATATTTGATACCACCACCAGAAATATGAAACCAGATATCCAATCGATGGCCGACTATCACGCGGCTTACAAGTCCAGTGTTGAGCAACCGGAAAAATTCTGGGCAGAAATCGCCGGAAAATTTACCTGGAACAAGCAGTGGGACAAAGTGCTTGAATGGGACTTTAACGAATTCAATGTAGAGTGGTTTAAAGGGGGTAAACTCAACATCACTGAAAACTGTCTCGACCGGCATCTTGAAACCAGAGGAGAAGCCATTGCGATTGTTTGGGAGCCCAATAATCCTGAAAAACAGGTACGAAAACTCACCTATCGGCAACTCTACACCGAAGTATGCCGCACCGCTAATATGTTGCGGAAACTGGGTGTAAAAAAAGGGGATCGTGTCTGTATTTATTTGCCTATGATACCCGAAGCAGCGATAGCGATGCTTGCCTGTGCCCGGATTGGTGCTATACACTCAGTTGTTTTCGCAGGCTTCTCGGCCAATTCATTAACCGACCGTATCAATGATTCAGCCTGTTCGGTTGTGCTCACCAGTGATGGAGCATTCAGGGGTGCAAAAAGTATTGACCTGAAGGGGATCGTTGATGAGGCAGTGGAGAAATGTTCATCCGTGCGGCATGTTGTGGTTATTTGTCACACCCAAACAGATGTAGTCATGCAAAACGGACGTGACCTCTGGTGGCATGAAGCTATAGAAGGATGTGCAGAACAATGTGATCCGGAGATGATGGATGCGGAAGACATGTTGTTCATCCTTTACACCTCCGGTTCCACGGGCAAACCCAAAGGTGTAGTGCACACCACTGCCGGCTACATGGTGTGGGCCTGGTATACGTTCCTAAATGTGTTTCAATATGAACGAAACGACCTCTACTGGTGCACGGCGGATATCGGCTGGATTACGGGTCATTCCTATATAGTTTATGGCCCTTTGCTTGCCGGAGCGCAAACCCTGATGTTTGAAGGCATTCCAACATGGCCGGATGCAGGCAGATTCTGGCAGGTTATCGATAAGCACAAAGTGAATATTTTTTATACGGCACCCACTGCTATTCGCTCGCTAATGGCGTACGGAGATGAGTTCGTATATCCCTATTCGTTAGACTCCCTTAAAACACTTGGCTCCGTTGGAGAACCCATCAATGAAGAAGCCTGGCAATGGTATTATGACAATATCGGTAAAGGGAAATGTGCCGTTGTGGATACCTGGTGGCAAACAGAAACGGGCGGAATGATGATCTCACCGCTCGCCAATATAACACCCCTTAAACCTACCTTTGCTACCTTACCGCTTCCCGGAATACAGCCTGTGTTGGTAGATGGTGAAGGCAAGGAACTGGAGGGGCCGGACAAAGAAGGAAATCTTTGCATCAAGTTCCCCTGGCCTGGAATGTTGCGCACCACTTATGGAGATCATGAGCGGTGTAAACAAACGTATTTCAGTACTTACAAAGGGCTCTATTTTACTGGTGACGGCTGCCGCAGAGACTTTGAAAACTATTACCGGATAATTGGTCGTGTCGACGATGTAATGAATGTATCGGGGCATCGCCTTGGGACAGCAGAAGTAGAGAATGCTATCAACGAACATCCGCACGTGATTGAGTCGGCAGTGGTTGGTTTTCCGCACGAGATAAAAGGGCAGGGAATCTATGCCTATGTAATATGTGATCATGCCAGCGACCAACCGGAACAGCGCAAGCGGGAGATACTGGATATCGTGTCAAAGATCATCGGACCCATTGCTAAGCCCGATAAAATTCAGTTTGTTACCGGCTTGCCTAAAACACGCAGTGGAAAAATTATGCGGAGAATTCTCCGGAAAATTGCTGAAGGAGAAACCTCCAACTTTGGTGATACTGCCACCTTACTTGACCCTGTAGTTGTAGAAGAAATTAAAAACGGTGCTGTTTGAAAAGTTCTACGTATTGAATTATTATTTTGTCGGAAGTCAGCAAAACTTCTTTAAGAACACACAAAGTAATACTGAATAAATAAAAATACCTATTATATATTTGGCAGCACAGCAATTCAGGTTATTACAATTTAGCTAAATAATACATCTACACCTTGGAAACTATATTAAATACCGTAAATAATATCATCTGGAGTAATGCCCTAATACTTCTTTGTTTAGGTGCCGGAGTTTATTTTTCAATTGTCACACGATTTTTGCAGATCAGATATGTTCGTGAAATGCTAAGGTTGCTTTTCAATGGTGCAGCCTCTGCAAAAGGAGTAAGCTCTTTTCAAGCCTTCTCGCTGGCTATTGCCGGGCGTGTAGGAACCGGCAACATTGCAGGTGTTGCAACTGCTATTGCAATGGGAGGGCCGGGCGCAATATTCTGGATGTGGATCATTGCATTTTTAGGAAGTGCTTCTGCATTTATTGAAGCTACATTGGGGCAAATTTATAAGCAGGTAAAAGATGGACAATACCGTGGTGGGCCGGCATTTTATATTGAGAAAGGATTAGGAATGAAATGGTACGCAGTAATTTTTGCCGTAACCACTGTTTGTAGTGCGGCCATATTTTTACCAGGAGTACAAAGTAACAGCATTGCAACGGGCATGCACAATGCTTTTTCCATACCCGCGCCCGTTAGTGGGGTGCTGGTCGCCGGACTACTTGGTCTTATTATATTCGGAGGTGTGCGGAGGATTGGAAGGGTTGCGGAATTAATTGTCCCATTCATGGCAGCTGCTTATATTCTGATGGCAGTTATTATTATCGCTATCAATATTCACCAAGTACCGGCAGTACTTACTATGATCATTCGTTCGGCATTTGGTTTTGACCCTGCCTTTGCTGGTTTATTTGGAATGGCCGTAAGTTGGGGAATTAAGCGTGGCATTTATTCAAATGAAGCCGGGCAAGGCACCGCACCGCATGCAGCTGCTGCAGCAGAGGTTAGTCATCCCGTAAAACAAGGATTGGTACAAGCATTTTCGGTTTACATCGATACACTTTTTGTTTGCACTGCTACCGCATTTATGATACTATTTACAGGTCAATACAATGTCGAAAACCCAAAGGGTGGATTTATGCTTGAGAATATTCCCGGTGTCATAAAAGGTCCACACTATACCCAATTAGCCATCTCACAACATTTCCCTTCACTGGGAGCACCTTTTGTTTCAGTTGCATTATTCTTTTTTGCATTTACTACCTTGATGGCATACTACTACATTGCTGAAACAAATCTGAGTTATTTAAATCGAGAAAGAATGCAAACCTGGAAACTATGGATTCTGCGCGGAGTAATGATGTCTTCAGTATTTTATGGAGCTGTGAAAACTGCTGATGCAGCCTGGGTGTTAGGAGATATTGGTGTTGGCCTGATGGCCTGGTTGAACATCATAGCTATTTTGCTTTTACGCAAACCTGCATTTAAAGCATTTAAAAATTACTGCGAACAACGAAAACAAGGCGTTGAACCACAATTTAATGCAGCTGAATGTGGAATTAAAAATGCGGATGAATGGTGATAATCAAATTAGGAGTAGTTATCTGCACACGAATTCCAATATAAGTTGAACTCCAGTTACAGGAAAAATCCGCTCAAATAAAGACTGCAGAAATTCTCATCCTGATCGCAATGCAAAATACAACCAGAATAAGGTCATCCAGGCTATTCCAAAACTTAAATTAATCAGCGGAACCGGGCAATTAATAAATTGCAGTCGGCAATTTACGATCGAGCACTTCGTTGCTGGTACGGAAATAATAAACAAACCAGCTAACGGTGCCAAACAGTTTAAGGGCATCTTCTAAGAAAGTGTCTTTCGGAATAGGTAAAGGTATCAGATCGATTACCGTTGATAGTCCCAGGAAAAGGAAGGCCAGAATCAGTGTAATAAACTCGCTGCGCAGAATCTTTTTCCGGAATCGAATGAAATAAATCAGGTAGATATTGAGGTAAGTAATGTAAACCATATTCTCGGAAACAGCGAAATAGGCCGGCATTACCTGTTCATGCAATTGAAAAAGATCATCAATAGTCATGACGAGGGTTACGACTCCGCTCCAGAGCATAAACTGAAAATCATTTTTAGTTCCGGAGTAATATACACGATAGGCCACAAACCAGCAGGTCATAATGGAAGCGCTCCAGAACATTATACCAAGGTTAGAAAAGAAACCAAAATAAAATGGAGCGTTGGAAACCGAAAGCGGATCCTTGGTAAAAGTATCAAGGGGAATGTTCTTCACCGTGCTGGTAAAAACAGCGAGCAACAATGAAATAAGAATGCCCAGCCATGAAAGCAGCAGGACTGGAGTAACGGCCCGGAATTGAACTGAAAGTTTACGCATGGTCAGTGCCGCTCTCCGAGGATTTGTTTTTTCTGCAGGTTAAACTCATCATCCGTCAATAAGCCCTTCTCGCGGAGTGAACCTAATTTCTCAATGCGCTCCAGCTGATGGTCTACACTATTCAGTCCGGATGACTTGTCATCATCGTCATCATCATCTTCCAGGTTAGTACGCGTATCCTGATAATGCGCAACGGTTGCCGGCTTACGCATAAATAACCAGATGAGTGCAAGCAAAACGATCAGGCCGGTGATGAAAATAAAAATAAAAAGCACGGAGTTGGTATGCGACGACTGCAATTTCTCGTTCAAGGCACTGTCGAGATTTTCCTCGAGTTGCTTCACATCTTTTTTTAGGCGATCATTATCCTGATTCACCACACCGAGATCCTGTCGTGATTCAAACAACGAATCCGAAAGCCGCACATTGGCTTGACGCAGCGACTCCACTTCGGCGGCGAGCGTTTCAATCAGTCTGGAACGGGAAACAAACTTGCGCGTAGCTGTATTTTCAGTCGCCTCCTGCGCATTCACCGGAAGGGAAAATACCAACAATCCCAAGATACTGCCGAAGAATAATAGCTTAAGCTTGATCAACTTCATTGTTTGTGAATAAGTAGCAATCCAACACCGCAAGGTATGGCGAACAGCTAATTTTTAATGGCAAAAGTAAGCGCAGACTAAAAACAAGCTCCGGATTTTTCATGTACTTTTGAACAACTCAATGTTTTCCACAAGCCCGGCTTATTCATTCTCCACTTGCATTTCCACTTCCGTGCGAAAGAGCAGGTCAGTTTCAGTTTTCCGGAAAGGAATTTCGCTCACTTCGGCTAATCAACTCATTGTACCCATTATTATCTTACTGATATTCAGCATTTTTAAGAATTCAAGGGCGCAAACTCCATTCCACCACTTTGCCGGGTCGCTGCATTCACACAGTGCGTACAGCGACGGCAACATGGCGAATAATCCAGCCTATACCCGTGTGAAACCTTGCTTTGAGTATGCCGATCAGAGCTTGTATGTTGACTACTGGGGTATTTCCGATCACAACCACAGTCAGGCCGGGATGTCTCTTCCAAATTTCAGGAAAGGAATTCTGGAAGCCGATAGCGTGAATCAGCCCGGATCGTTCGTTGCACTTTACGGAACCGAGTACGGGATTATCAGCAGCGGTGGACATGTCCTTGTTTATGGAATCGATAGCCTCATTGGCTGGGAACAGGGCAACTTCGAAATTTTTAATGCGGAGTCGGATTACAACTCGCTTTTTGATAAAGTAAGCAGGCGACCCGGTGCAATAGCTTATCTCGCCCACATGTCGTTCGACGATTATAACTATCTCCTAAGTCAACCTTATAAGGCAATGTGGGATTCAGCGATTTGCGGAATGGCGTTAAAAAGCGGACCCGCATTTTCGAGCGATACCCTTTACAACGATCCACCATCCGGCACCTACTTATCCCGCTACCGTGAATTACTGGCAAAAGGATATCATGTTGCCCCGGGAATCGATCACGATAGTCATTACATCAATTTCGGAAGAACCAATCAGGGACGAACAATCATTCTGGCGGATACCTTAACAAGAGCATCCATCTATGAAGCTATTCGCAGTCGAAGATTTTATGCAACGGATGATTATAATGCACGACTGGAGTTTACCGTGAACAATTACGGAATGAGCACCACGGCCAATGGAAGCAGTAATCCTACCATCCGCATAAAAGTTAATGATCCCGACAATGAAATAACCGGAACCATCCGCTTATATTACGGAGTTGCCGGCAATAATATTATTCCGGTAGTAATCGCCACCGCCTTCAATACCGACAGTCTCGTTTACACACATTTTACGCTGGCCAATGAGCCGAACTATTATTTTACTGAAATCATTCAGGCCGACGGACAAAGACTTTATTCGGCGCCGGTATGGTATACCCGCAATGCAAGTCCTTCGCCGGTTATTCTGCTGAATTTCACAGGTAGCATTCAAAACCGAAGTGCAAAACTTGATTGGGTTACTTCTTCAGAACAGGATGCGGATCGCTTTGAGATTTTACGTTCTTCAGAAAACAATCCCTTTACAGGAATCGGAAGTGTAAAAGCCACCGGCTTCACATCATCGCCCTCCTATTACACATTTGATGATCCGGAAATTCTACTGGGTCCTACCTCCTATCAACTCAAAATATTTAACCTGAACGGTGATTTCAGTTATTCACAACCCATCTTGCTTTCTCCCGGCGATATTGAGGAGGAACTTATACTGTTCCCCAATCCTTCCTCAGGTGATGTATGGGCTATTATCCAGTCGGATAGTCTTCAGCACCTAGAACTCGAAGTAATGAATTCATCCGGACAATTAATACTCCGTACAGAATTCTTCACTTCATCTAAAAAAATGTCGTTGCAATTACCTGCTGAAAAATTAACATCAGGCCTTTACCTGGTGCGTATAACGAATAAAGACAGCCGCGAAAATTCAGTTAGCAGGCTGATAAGAAACTAAAACTATGGCATTACTCTTACCGGTACACGGAGTTCACCCTCAGTTTGGCAGCAATTGCTACCTGGCGCCTAACGCTACAGTTGTTGGTCAGGTAACAATGGGTGATAATTGCAGTGTCTGGTTCAATGCAGTTGTACGCGGCGATGTGCACACGATCACCATCGGCAATAAAGTAAACATTCAGGATGGTGCGGTAATTCATTGCACTTATCAAAAGGCGGCAACTGTAATTGGCAATAATGTTTCGATAGGACATAACGCATTGGTGCATGGCTGTACGTTAAAAGACAATGTGCTGATTGGCATGGGAGCCATTGTGATGGATCATGCAATTGTTGAATCCGGCTCAATTATCGCTGCGGGAAGTGTGGTACTTGAAAATACGCATGTTGAATCGGGTTGCATCTATGCCGGAGTGCCCGCTAAAAAAGTGAAGTCGCTTGACCCGGAACAATTTCAGCGACTCATTGAAGGAATTGCCAATAACTATGTGATGTACTCCTCATGGTTTGAGTGACGGAGGGACAGAGGGACAGAGGGACAGAGGGACAGGGATCAGAGATCAGTATAGATCCATATTGTTTATTTATATTCGTATGGGTTTCCGTTTTCCACCTACCCCGGCTACCCATCTTGCCAATTCCCTGCTTTCTTCACCCTGACTAGCAGAAACTGGAATAATAGATTTACGGAAGCACAATAATTTCACCCAAACAACGGTTATGGTGCTAACATTGGTCTGTTAGCAAAAGCATTTTAACAAAGTCAGAACCCTCCTGCCCTGCTTCTACTTTTACGTATTCGATTTACGTTGCGCTAAAACCCTCTCAATGTCCCTGATCTTACAGATTCAGCAAGCCGGAACTATGCTGGCCGATACCTTAAACCAGGCTGCCACTGCTGCTACTTCAACCGTTGCGGCTCCTCCTGTGATGGAGACCCCTTCGCTTACCTTTCTTGAGCTGCTGATCAAAGGCGGCCCCATCATGATTCCGCTGGGAATCTTATCGATTGCCGGTTTATTCATTTTCTTTGAAAGACTCTTCACGATCCGGAAATTTTCGAATATCGACCAGAACTTTCTTAATCAGATTCGTGATTTCATGCATCAAGGGAACATAGATGCCGCAAAATCGCTTTGCAAAAACACGAATAGTCCGGTTGCACGAATGGTTTACAAAGGCCTCATGCGTATCGGCAAGCCGGTAAAAGAAATTGAAGGCGCGATTGAAAATATCGGCAAGCTGGAAATTTATCAGATGGAAAAAAATCTCGGACTCCTCGGTACCATCGCCAGTATCGCACCGATGTTTGGATTCCTTGGAACAATTTTTGGAGTAATCAAAATCTTCTACAACATCTCTCTGGCCGACAATATCAGCATTGGATTAATTGCAGGTGGACTGTATGAAAAAATGATCACCTCTGCCTCCGGACTGCTCATCGGAATATTTGCATACATTGCTCACCATTATCTCATTCTGATGATTGACCGGGTAGTGAACAAGATGGAAATTAATGCCATCGAATTTATTGATCTGTTAGAAGAACCGGTGAAACGATGAACCTGCGTCGCCGAACACGTCTTACCTCAGAAGTGAACACGTCGTCGCTCAACGACATTATGTTCTTTCTGTTGCTGTTCTTTCTGATTACCAGTACGCTGGTGAGTCCGAACGTTATGAAATTATTGCTGCCTAAAGCCGACAGTGGCAAGGCTATGTCGAAGCAAAATGTTACCGTTAGCGTTAACAGTGATCTGGAATATTTCATCGACAACAAACCGATTGCAGTTGCTGATCTGGAGCCGACCCTGCTGCAACGCATTGGTGGCATGCCGGAGCCAACAGTAATTTTGAAAGTCGACAAAACCGTTCAGATACAAAGTCTGATCGACCTGCTCGATATTGGCAATCGCAACCGAATTAAAATGGTACTCGCTACCGAATCGAATAAAAAGTAAACCGGTGCAAATAAGTATCCGCCAAAAATCCATTGCATTATCCCTGTTAATTCACGGGGTCGCCCTTTTAATTTTGTTTTTGCTTGTCCTCACCACTCCTAATCCTCCGTTGGGAGGAGGCGAAGGAGTACTTGTGAATATTGGCTACATGGATATGGCAACAGGTGAAATACAGCCGATGTCGGAAAACACAACGGAAGACCCTTCTGTAACGGATCAGTCGCGGGAAGAAATAGTAGATGAGGCACCGGTTGCCACGCAGGATCTGGAAGAAGCACCAGTTATTACCAATCCAAAAACCAAACCGACTGAAACCAAAATAAAGCCGGTCACACCCAAAACCACACCGGTAGTAAAAACCACCACCCCTGTAAAACCAGTGGAGAAAACGCCGGATCCCCGTGCAATTTATAAGGGTAAAAACACCAATAGTACATCCCAGGGAACAGCAACGAGCGGTACCGGTGATCAGGGTAATCCATTGGGAGATCCCTTCAGTAAAGAATACGGCACTCCGGGCAGCGGCAATGGCAGTGGAGATGGTTTCGGAAGCGGCAGTGGTTCCGGCAATGGAACCGGACCAGGAATTTCCTATGATCTCTCGGGTCGTGCAATGGTGCGCAAGCCCACCATTTCAGATAATTCACAGGAGCAAGGACGGGTAGTAATTGATGTTACCGTAGATAAAAACGGTAAAGTACTCACAGCAAATGGTCCCGGCCGCGGAAGTACTACTACCAGTGGCGTATTGGTTCGTAAAGCAAAGGAAGCTGCCCTAAAAACGCAATTTAATCCAAGTCCTGCCGGTGTTGAAGAACAACGCGGCACCATGACCTTTAATTTTATTCTGCGGTAAGGTTTTTACTTTTTAATCAAGCGCATTTTTTGGCGAAAGTTGCGAAGCTTGATAAAATCATTTTGATGAATTTGAACAGAAAGGAAATCTTAAATCGGTTAGAATAGAATTACTAGAGGTATGGTTAGGTGCTAATTGCCTAATAGATAGACCCTGACTGGAAGTCAGGGTCTATAGGTAAAAAGCCCTGCGGGCTTGTGAGGGAATGAGTTGTTGCAAGCAAATTGCAAATCTGTTAGATAGTATTTGTAATAAGACTGGATAATTCA
>Ga0315906_10005296_pt1 | contig 16279 bp, 12 predicted proteins | sample LakEriMetagenome_4_FD_203526 | JGI IMG/M metagenome (GOLD analysis project Ga0315906, IMG submission 203526) | Freshwater fungal communities from buoy surface, Lake Erie, Ohio, United States - Buoy 2 MA122 | ecosystem: Environmental > Aquatic > Freshwater > Lake > Lake biofilm | place: USA...
AATTACAAATTTAGTCAAATTGTCCGTATTGGTTTCGCCAGATGCAACCTTTTTGTTGAAATCTGTTGCAAACTTTCTAAACCAACCACTTCCATTCCAACTTGCGTAAATAAAATTGAACAAAAGGCGATTATCACTATTGATTATTTCTTGTGATTTAGGCGACAAATATCTATTCGCATTGTACTTATAAACATCGTACATCATTTGAGAAACGTAGTCCATAAGTTGAGTTTTTAAACTACCACCTCTATATCCCCAATCCCAATTGTTTTTTGCGTTTGCGCCATCAATTAAAGCCCAAAACTTCTTTCCTATCGGCGTTACGTTTATTGTTCCACCTGCCTTTCTGTCAATTCCAAACATAGTTTCGCCAGAGTTAGCATATCTTTTGTCCTTAACACGCCCATCTTTGAGCATATTAGGATGATAGTAACCACCCTCTAACTTATCAATAACTATTGATGTTACATATTTGAAATTGTCAAAATTAATCATAGTATAGTTTTATTTAGATTGTTCCAAACGCTACCACCCTCAATGGTTTTGCCATTGTCAAGAACTATTTTTTTACCACCATTAGTGTAACTTCCTTTTATGAAAAGTTTGTTGTTTGATGCTGTGAAAATAGCAACACGATTGTTCTTGTAAAAATATGCAAAGTTTTTGCCATTGTTAAAAACAACTTTTATAGCACCACCACCTCTTAAATTGGTAAAGTTTGAGCCAATATTTTGTTTTAGTTTATCAAAGTTTGATGGCGTTGTTGTTACACCACCACCACCACTTGTTCCACCACCACCACTTGTTGTATTGCCACCACCAGTTGTGTCACCACCACTTGTGCCATCGCTTTTTCCCGAATCACCTTTCTTTGAAAAAAGGAGATATGCAGAGCCACCTATTATTATAAGCAACCCTGCAATAATCCAACCTTTTTTCATCTTACTTTGTAGTTGCAGCAGTTGGTACACTTGCTTTTGCTTTCATATTGCTTTGTACCATAGCACCAGCAATAACACCAAGAGCAACAACAATTCCTGTTGTCCACATTTTGTCTGTCTTAATCACTCTTTTTGCAACAAGATAACCTGCTACGCCACCGATTAATGAACCACCTATGTTCGACTGAACTTTTGCGATTGTTTGTTTCATTTTTGTTTTTTTTAATTTGTTAGTATTTAGATTAGCATACGTTATCTTTCATAATTAAAACTTATATTTAATTCCTTTTTTGGACATAGATTTGTTTATATCCTTTATTTTAGAGTTGCTCAATTCACTTGCTAAAGCACCAGACAATGTTCCCCTATAATTTGGTTCTGGATTTCCTAATCCAGAAGATATTGTCCTTGTTCCATACGCTGCGCTCAACGAAACGAAATCAGCATCATTTTTAAGATTTGCAAAAACTCTCATAATTATATCTTCATCAGTACCATATCCATTCATAGCAGACCATAAAGTGTTAGCATAAGAACTATATTGAGATTCTGAATACGTTGGCTTTATACCTATTTTTATAAGATTATCTAACTCGTTTTTAGCTTGAATATTTTCTTGCTTGTTACCTTTTTCATCTCTTTGGGATTGTATCTTTTTATAAATACTATATATTACAATACCAACGCCACCAACTACTGCTATTGCTATAACTCCCTTTGCCCATTGAGGCAAACCAGATACATTACTTTTTATAAATTGTGTTTTCATTTTGAATGTTTTTAACGAATTACTTTACCATCTTTGGAACTATATACTTTGCCCTTGAATTTAAAAGATACATCATTGTTTTTCAATGCAAATGCTCTACCTCTCAAGTAGCCTAAATCCATTGATTTTAATTCACTTTCGCTTAAATTTGGCACTTTTGATACTATCATTTTTACAAATCTATTTTTGTTGAAATACCTATTGTAAACCAAATAAGCACCACCCAAAGCCAATATTGTAAAAGCTACTGCTATTCTTGTTTTTTTATTCATTTTTAGCTAATTTTAATTATTGAAAACTTTATTCCATCTCCAGAGTTATAACTCGTTCCATCATAGTTTCTTGATGTTCTATTTAGCACTCTAACATTTACAACAGCAGTTGTTAAAACAGGTATTAAACAACTAACTCCAACATCTATTTGAGTTGTTATATTTTGCAAAACAGTTTGAATAGAGCCAGCGAATATGTCTGTTGTATTGTTTGTGCATAAACCAACTCCAAAAAGTCCATTTGCAGAGGTACTCCAATATAAATTAGAAGAATCATCTGGCTTTAATATAACATTTGCCTCAACCAAATACAAACCGCTTTTTGTTATTGTGAAGCTACCTGTTGTTTGATTTAAAGAGCCAAAAGAACAATCTGGTGGTGTCGTTTGAAAATTGCCAGCACCATTGTTTGCAATAACGTACAACCAACCACCACAAGTGTAAGCTGTTGCAGGTGTTGAAACTTGTATTCTTATTGAGTTTGGAGATAGTATTTGAAATTCATTTGTTGATGGCGCACCAGCAGAGTAAGTAAATGTTCCATTTGCACTTGTAGAGCCTAAAATACCTCGTAGCCTTATTGAAACATTACTTCCAAGATTGTGATTTCCAGAAAATGTAACATCGTAAATGCCGGGCGCACCTACTGAATTTATTGATATTGATGTTACAAAAAGGTCAGAAATTGCGCCTGTGTATCGGCTTATAGTTTGCCCATAGTCAGCGATGCCCCCATCGGCAGAAATGGGAACAGATGGTATAATTCCAGACAACGGTACGTAGTCATTGCTTATTCCAAGAATAAAAAATGCAGCTTTTGTTCCTATGTTTGATTTTGTATTGGTTAAGCCATCAAAAGAAGAAACATTAGAGCCATACAAAAGCAATTTATCTCTTTGCGTTAATGATGAAGCATTTTCATCTTCAATGGTGTTATATGCTTGAATAGTAACATTTGTTTTTCCATTTAACGCATCATCACTTGCATTGACACTTGAGCCAATGAAATTAATCTTATCTCTTTGTGTTAGTGGAGTTCCCTCTTCTTCAATGGTATTGTACGCTTGAATAGTTACGTTGCTTCTTCCATTGACACTATCATCAGTAGCATCAACACTTGTTCCAATGAAATTGATATTGCTTCTTTGTGTTAAAGGAGTTCCCTCGTTTTGAACCGTTTGATATGCTTGTGTAATTCCACCACCACCACCTATAACACTATATTGGCAAATGTATGTTTTGTTAGCTACAATACGAATGATAACAGAGGCAGAATTTGCATTTATTACAAAGCTACTTGCACCATTAATTGTATGACCACTTGGCGCATCAATTGTAATGTTGTTTGTATTGGCATTTGCAGATAAATCAACTACATATAGCTTGTATTGGCTACTCCAATAGTCATCTGGTATTTCTTGCAAAGTCATTCCAACAATGCCAGATGATGTATTGCACAAAAGCGTTACATCATCTGTTCTAACAATATTTATAGCACCCGAAATGGTGCGTGAGTTGTTGGGATATTTTTGTGATTGTAACATAATTATAATAATTTTTTGCTATTTCTTGCGCTTTCGTAAAAAAATCTTCTTAAATCTTTTTGCTCATAGTAGAAACAAAACGTGCAAATGTTTCCAGCTAAAACTTTGTATTGGATAACATCCATTCCATTTGGTATGAAAGGTCTATTAATCTTGCTAAACATATCGAAAAAAACAATATCATTTGCAACCTGCATATTGTCTATTTGCAACGATAGTTGTATTGGCTCAATTTTTTCCTCTGAATTAATCTCTTTGTTTTTCATAATCAAAGGTTGACTAATTTGACTTGCCACTTGATTGCCAGAGAAAACGAATTTGCAATTAAGAATGTTTGCTGGGTTTCCAAGCAAGTTATACAACACATCGGTATAACTCATATCACTATTAGCAGTTTGAATTTTACCATTTAGATTGCCACTTGTTGAATACAAATAGTCCAAAGGCATTGATGGGTTAAACAACTCTAAATTAAAGTCAATTAACGAGTTACTATTGTCAAGTACAAGTATGAGTTCTTTTAGCTTTTTTCCATTGCAGTAACCTATGTTTTTTACATTTTCAGCACCTTTGTTTGCAAGTATAAACTTGTCAACACCCTCTATGATTACTTCTTGAGTTCTTGGAACAATAATACGCTTTGTTGTTTTGGCTTCAACATTTCCCTTTTGTTTGCCATACATTATAGCACGTTTGTTTACAGGAATGTTGGTAATCTTTTTCTTTTTAGCAATGTTGGATTTTAAAACACTTGATTTTTTAGTAGGCTTTTTCTTGCTTGTCTTATCGTATGCTCTATTAACCTTTCTCAAAGACCTTTTAAAATCTCCACCAGAGAAATCGCTAAAATCAATATCCTCAAGTTCAATATCTTCGACATCGTTTTCTTGAGTATTATCTTCAATGAAACCATCATCTATCAATGATGAATCAAAGTTGTAAAAATCATCTTCTATTTTTTTCATATCTATCCTATTTCTGCGTATTCTTGATTTTCAAATCTATTAATATAGTCAATTATTTTTCTCATACGTTGCATATTTTGTTCTGTTTGCGCCTTTAAAAACACATTTGCGAACACACATATTGCATCAATTTTAGAAAAGCCAAGACCAAGATATATGTAAAGACCATTGATGTCTGCCCCAATTTCATTTGAAACTTGCAAACCGATTTTCGGGTTTTTGTACTTGTGCGAATATTCGTGCAACAAAATACAAACTCTCATAGGTATAGTGTATCGCATAAACTTGTTTGCTGCGACCTCTATAATGCCCGTAGAATGACCAATTCTCGCTGGTGTGCCTAATACCTTACCTGTTTGATAATCTTTGATTACAGGAAAGTATTTGATGTTAAATTGAGCATCTGGCGTTTGATAAACAATTCCCTTTTGCGATTGTGGTAAATTAAACCCACAAATTTGACTAAAGTTAATTGCTAATTGGCAAAAATCTTTTGTTTCAGAATCAAGCCAAATGTTGTATTTTTTCAAACCAGCCTCTTTGACATCAACTTTAAAATTGCTATCATTTTCATCATTTACGTTAAAGCAACCTATTAGCAATGATTTAGGACTTACAGGGAAAGAAAAATAAATAGTTCTTTTGTTGTCAACATCAATTTCTCTATCTGCATAGTAACTATTGGCTTTGCCATAGTCTTGTGCATAGACACGAAATCGCTTTGCACCACTACAAGTTATAGTGATAACAAGCGACATCGCTCTATTTTCTGAATTAAATATCCCTGTCATAGTTGAGCAAAGATACGTTATTTATTTTTTGATAGCTTGTAAACCACAAAGCCAACAACCAAAACACTAACTCCAATCAAAACAATTGTTGTTGTACTCATACCTTTAGCTGGTTTTTTTTTGGGCTTTCCACTACCGTTTGGTCTTGTTGAAATTGGGGGTTGACCTTTCTTCGGTCTTCCTTTGCCAAATAGACCACCCAACAATTCCTTTCCTTTGTCAATTAAGCCAGATTCTTGCGCTTTAGTCCAAGCACCTTTTACCTTATCCCACGTTAAGCCTTTTTGCTCTTGAGATTGAGTAAATCCTTGTTGCACTTGATTAAATTGACCTAAATTGAAATTATAATACATTTCACTTGGCGATTTATCGTTGCCAGATTGAAATACTGGGTTTGTTGTTATTACTCTCATTTTATTTTTTTTTAAATTGTTTTTTAATTAAAGACCACCAATTTCGTAAGTGCAAATATAAGATTTATCATTATTCATATTACCACCATTGGCGTGTTTTTTTGGAACATCAAATTCCATTATCGAATGGTCTAACGCAAACCCACTTTCGTTTTCATCCTCATCTGACCTTGCATTTAATCTCGTAGAAAAGATTATTTTTTCTGCATTGGGGTATAAGTCAAACATTTTCTTTAAGTTGTTTTCGGAAAATTCTTGAGAATAAAATTCCCAATCACCAATTCTTTCTCCTTCTTCATCAACAGCCAAAAACCCTTCGTGAGAAGTATTAAAATACTCGCCCCTATAATCGCTTTTTAATCTCCTTAATTCTAAATTGTATTTGGATATTTGCGTAGATATAGCTTCGTTCAAATCATTATTCATATTACCACCCTTTGCGTAGTATTTATCTTTGTATTCCTCTTTTTCATCATCATCCAACATATCCCAATTATTAATAGCATCTTGCAAATCATATATTTTATACGTTAAATAATCAATTTCCTCATCCTCATTTTCATCTTCATCATACTCATAATCTAAATTCTCCTTTAATTCACGCAGTTCTGATTCTAATTCAAGTAGCCTCTCTTCAAGAAATTCCTTTTCAAAATCTTCATCATCATCATTCATATTGCCACCATTAGCGTAAGAAGATGTAATATCTATAACTTTCGTTATTTTAGCATCTTTGTATGTTTGTTTTTTGCTTGTAATTCTTTTGCGAAAATACTTAATTGCATCTTCTTTTGAATTAGCTTTTAAGTCAATAGAATAAGGAGCATCATCATCAGATACCGTAAATTCAACCCGAAATGTTTTTTCTTCCATTGCACCACCTTTTGCATATTTATTATGTTTTTTGAATTGAGCAAAAAAATTGCTATCTCCATCAATGTTTTCTTTTCGTAATAAGTAAAGAATTTCATCTTGTTTCCCAGCATTCATTTTGTTTACGTTTTTTCCACTTAATCCAGGACTTAATTTAAACGAACCTTTGATGTTTAATTTTCCTAAATAATAAATACCATTTTTCATTTCTTCGGTAACTAAAAAAATATCGCCAACTTTAACCTCTGCAGAACGAGCATCTGAACCAGAATAAACTTCTATCCTTCCTTCTTTCGTTGCTACAAAAACTTTAGCGTTACCAACACCACCACCTGTTTTCATTTTATTACCTAATGAATCTAATGCCTCTTGCGGGTTTTTGCCTTGCTTGTAAGCTATTACGATTTTTTTATATGTATTGTAATGTATCGTATCTTCAAATTGGTCATAAACTGCATCATCTAACTTTCTTTCATTAATATAATATCCTGAACCATCATCATATTCATTATCCTCAATTAAGGAATAAATATTTTTAATGTCTTTGATTGTTATTTTCTTCTCCTTCAATTTACTACCAACCCCACCACCTTTGGCGTATTTTCCTTTTTTAATATAAAGTCCATTAATTAAATCAGCACCATCGACTTCAACAGTCTTATTTCCTTTAGTCAACTCTACATTTTCAATGTTGTATTTGGGAACGTATTTATAGCCCCTTAATCCACCGCCTTTTGCGTATTTGTTGCTTTTTAAATGCTCAACTATTTCGTAGTACAAATCGCCATACTCATCCTCATTTTTAAGAGATTTTAAACTTTCACTTGCCAATTGTTTTGCCGCAGAATTAGAGTAGCCCATAGCCTTAAATAAATTTATTTTGTATGACAATGGTTTTGATTGCCACGATTTAATTCCACCACCATTGGCGTACATTGAGCCAACAGGCATTTGCTGGTAATAATCTCTTACATCGCTTCTTATTCCATCAATTACTATATCTTTAATTTTACTTTCTACTATTTTTCTTTTTCCACCACCACCTCCGCCATCACCGTAATGATAAATAAAATTTCCTTGTTTTCTTTCTATGCTTTCGTGATTTGAAAATACTGCTCTTTCTCCATCTTTTAATTTATTTATACGACTAATCATATCGTAAATGGTAGTTTCCATTGGCTCTAAAACAAAATCCCCTCTTTCGTTTTCAACTTGAAACGTAAATTTATTGTCCTTGTATTGACCGTAAAACCAACTATTGTCATACCAATTATCGTTTTCCTCATTTTCATTTAAGAACTCTTCAAAGTTTCCACCATCTTCGTATTTATCTTGTGCTTTTAAATCGGTCAAGGATAAGTCGCCCTGCAAAACCTCGCCTGTACCACCAATCATTCTTCTCTCGCCATCTTTATTAACCTCAAAGCGATTTTCATTGTTTGTCATTAATAAATACTCCATTGGATTAGGTTGTGAATACTCCATTACATCTCCGCTACAAAATCCTTTCTTATACATAGCTTCCAGAGTTTCGCCTTTGATTGTACGTTCAGCGTTTCCACCATCTTCGTACTTCATCTTTCCAAACTCTCCTTTATGAACTAATTTACCATTTTCAATAATATAAGTAGCAGGGTAATTGGTTGGCTCAGGAGTGAAAGTTTTTTGATTAGCCCTTAAATCTAACAATTGTTTAAATTCCTTTAAATTATTAATTACAAAAACCTTTTTTTCGTAGGTTGAATATTTACGAGTTGGTTTTGTGATAGATTTTATGTTCTTGTTTGGAACGTAGTTTGCTTTTGATTTTTTTGCCATTGTGTTTTATTTTTTTTAGTTTTTATAATCCTCCAATTGAGTATTCAAATCCGATATGCTTTATACCACTTCTGCCTGCGTAAGAACTGGTTACCTCTATGATTTTTTCAATTTTAATGTTCGGATATTTACCTCCCGCTATTCTTGACTTCATTTTTTCGATTGCTTGTTCTTTCGATTCGGCACGAATATCCATAGAGTTAGACGCTGATTCATTTCCTCCGCTTAAAGACATTCTGAAAACCCTATATGGTGTATTACCACCTTTAGCCATCATACCACCATCTTCGTACTTCTTATTGTAAGCACCCTCAACTACTTCATATCCTTTTGGCAATCTCCATCCTTTGTCAACTCTTACTTTTGGCTTACCTTTTGAGTAATTTTTGTTTTTATCATCACCTTTAACAGCTTTATAACCGTGTGATAAACGATAGCCTTTTGTTACATCAACGTGCTTACTACCAGCTACACCACCTGTGCGAAACATATCGCCTTCGTATTCCGATGTATAGATAGCTAAATCATCATAATCTGTAACTGAAAAAGTAACATTGTAATCTTGTTGTATATCCTCTAAATCATTCCAAAAATCATCTCTTTTGTCTGGAGAAACCTTTACTGAATAGCCACTTAAAACAATATCATAACCTTTAATATCTTGATTTTCGTTTGCTCTTTCGATTATTTTTTCTATATTGTTTTTAATAGACATAGCTAAATTACCACCTTTGGCGTATTCTTCTTCATCTTCATCAATACCCTCTGAATAAACTACATTGTAGTTATTTTCAAACTCTGCTATTCTATACGCTTTTCTCATACCTTCAATACTATCGTGTAATATATTACCAGTTTCATAATCTCTAATTACAAAATATCCTTTACCGTATGCCTTGTCTTGCACTATTTCAACATCAATTTGAGCATTGCCACCTTTTTTAAACTTAACACCCTTTCTAACATACGCACCATCAAGAATGTCCTTGTTTTTGATTTCAGTTACCCTTTTGCCATTTTTTACGTTTAGCGATTGTATATTTTTATTTGGAATATACGTTGCTCTTGATTTTGCCATTTTGTTTTAGTTTTTTTAGTTATTAAAGACCTCCAATTTCGTAGCAGTAGCAATCATTCATATTGCCACCATTAGCGTAACCATATCTACCACCAAATGAATCTTTCTTTTTTCCTTTAGGCAATGGAACTTTTTTGTATGATATGGCATACCCATTTATGTCAGCATCATTGTGTGTAATCACTTGCCCCATTTTAGCCTTTTTCATTAGTGCTATTGTTTCATCAGATTCTTCTACAATTACTACCTCATTTGAAAGTATTTGGTCTTTTCCTTCGTGATATTTAATGAGCCAAGCATAATCAACATTTCCACCTTTAGCGTATTTATGTCCACTTTCAAATCCATTTTTGTTTAAGAAATCAATAACACTTTGAATTGAATAACCAGTATATTCTCTTCCTTGAACAACCATATCATCAGCTTTGTAAATATCTAATTTTCTTTGTTTTTCATCTAAACCTGCATAGAAATCTTTTGACTTATTGTAAAAGTATCTAACTCCATAAGAACTCCTTTTTTCAACAAATCCATAATTTAACAATATATTTACAAATGTATTATTGTCCATTTCAACCCCGCCACCTTTGGCGTATTCATCTTCAGATAAATGTAAAATAACTTCATCTGTATCTTTTTTTATTACTTCAACACAAGCATATCCCATTTTATTGTATAGTCGTGTTGCTGCATCTTCGGCTTTGTCAGGAGAAGCAAATTGACCATAAACATAACTCTCACCCATATCTCTATCTTCCTCTGTTTCCCAATATTTTACTTCGTAATTACCTGTCATACCACCATCTTCGTAATCATCTGTTTCAAAAAACGGCATTCCATAAACTTTTTCATAGTTTAAAATATAATCATCCATATTTTCCTCAATGTCAAAAAATTCCTTATAGAATGATTTTAAGTCAGATTCTTTGCCTTTGCAATAAAACTCTATATTGCCATTGTCATTAAGATGTTCATAATTAGAAATCTTAACATTGAATTTTTTAGCAAAATCAATTATCTTTCTTTTTACAATGCTATCATTACCTTTATCATAATATGATTTTATTTCACTTGGCAATGATTCACCCATCAAGTCTGGGAAATATATTTCTTTATTTTTAATCCTTCCACCTTTAGCCATCATACCACCATCTTCGTACTTCATCTTTCCAAACTCTCCTTTGTAAAACATTTGTGCAACTTGATTAGGCGCATACCCATCATTCAAGAACTTTCTTGTTTTATCCCAATTTTTAGTATTGAAAACTTTTTTAAATGCAACTTCTCTATTAACTCCAAAATCGCTTTCTAATGAATCAACTATTTCTGTGAATAATTTTTCATAAGATGCTTTTACTCCATTTTGTAGATTTGAAAATTCTCTTGATATTTTCCCTTCAACCATTCCACCATTTTCGTACTTCATATTATAAGCACCCTCAACTACTTCATATCCTTTTGGCAATCTCCAACCTGGCGTTACTCTTACTTTTGGCTTACCTTTTGAGTAATTTTTGTTTTTATCATCACCTTTAACAGCTTTATAACCGTGTGGTAAACGATACCCTTTTGTTACATCAACGTGCTTACTACCAGCTACACCACCTGTGCGATATTCTTCTTCGTAAATAGTTGCTTTTCTATTAGGACTAATAACTCTATTTTCTTCTAAATTTGTTGAAACCAAATAAGTTTTTCCATTGTATTCTATAATGTTGTCCTCGCTCATATTACTACCACCAATATCAGATGGCATAGTATCAATCACATCGCCATTGTCATAAACCTCTTTGTTAGTTGGTGCTTGTGACATTGAACCACCTTTTTTAAACTTCACTCCTTTCTTCACATACGCACCATCAAGAATGTCCTTGTTTTTAACTTCTGTTGTTTTCTTACCACGTTGTATTGTGATAGATTTTATGTTCTTGTTTGGAACATAGTTTGCTTTTGATTTTGCCATTTTATTTTTAGTTTTTAGTTTGTTTTTATTTATAATCCACCTATTTCGTAGCAGTAGCTTGATGTGTTTCCACCATCTTCAAATTTTTCAACGTATTTTACATTCAATCCTTTGTCTTTTGCCATACGATTTACCATATTGGTAATTTTGGTTGTGGTAACAGAGTATTTAATGCTTGTTATATGAACATTGTTGCCTTTTCTTGATGCTATTAATGTTCCATAGTTTCTCAACAACATTTGATTGTCATATTCGTTGTAATGAGTTGAAAGATTGCCTACTTTCGCTTCTCTATTTGAGGTCAAAAACGCTTCAATAATATCTTCGTTTGATGTTAAGCGACCACCTTTTGCGTAATCATCATCTTCATCATTTTCATAATCTTCATCATCTTCATCATAAGGCATTGAATCTGCAAAATCGCCATCGCTATTGTTGGTTAATATCTCATAACCAATTATTTGTCTGCCTTCTTCGTACTCAATTTCTCTTTTGATGTCATCATCTGCCATTTGTTCGTAAATAGCTGGAATTATTTGAAAATCATACGAAACTTCAATGTTAAAGCGACCTTGTTCAATTAAATCATTTCTTAAAAAATAATCAAATTCTTTTTTACTCAATAAATTGCCAACTATATTTCTATACTCACTCCCTGCTGAATCGTTTGTCACATACCAAAAAGTTCCAGTTATGCGAAATTTTTTTCCATTGCTCACATCACCACCATTTTCATAATTAGTGTTTTTAAAGCGCAATAAGAGTGTTTTGTAACCTTCCTTATTCCCAATCTCAAATTCATCTTCAAATACGTTTAAACAATCTCTCATTGCTTTTAAACGAGTGTTCAAAATGTCAATGTCATCAGTATATAATTCATTTCTTAAAACAATAACAAGTCTATCGGTTAAAATATAGTAGTCAACAATTCGTTTAACCTTTGAAACCATTTGCAATATTTTATTTACACAATGCTCATCGTATTCAAGCACAAAGTCTAATTTGCCACCTTTAGCCATTTTATAAAATGAATACTTATCTACTCCACTATAAACATTTTGTATTCTATTGAAAAGATTTAGATTTACTGATTTTAATTTTTCCATATCGCTTTTAAAATCATCTGTTTGAGAATAATCATAACCATCAAACAATCCATATAGATAATTATTTAAACTTCTAAATCCATCTATGTCATCTATCTCATCTATAATGTCTAAAATCTCACTTCTTGTATTAGAATCCATTTGTTTGTGTCTATCAAAATTTCTTACCTCACCACCATCTGCGTATTTTTTAGTTGGTCTTAAATACAAAGTAGTTACATCGCCACCCATATTTCCATCAATATCATTTCTATAATAAAATTCTGTTTCTTCTGACTTGTCGCCAAGCATAAAGTTTGCGTTGCCATATTTCTTAACAACTCTATCTACAAAATCATTTACTTTTTCAATATCTTCATCTTCTAAACCACTATCATCACCATTTATTAGTGATGTCATAGCCCACGTTGGAATAGTAAATTCAAGTAAATCATCAACCCCACCACCATTTGCATATTGACCACCTCTTTTATTAACGCTAAATGTTGCATAGTTTGGTTTTTTAAGCATATTGCTCTCTATTTGCAACGTATCATACAAACCACTTTTTCTTGCATTTTCTAACATTTCTTGTGCCTTTTCGTAAGACATTGGATTTTTATTGATAACAACCCAAGATTTTTGAGATTTTCTCCAACCCTTTAAGTCATATTTAGTTTCGTAAGTAACCACACCACCATCAGAGTAACCAAATAATGCTTCATATTTTTTTCTTGAATATCTTGAATCCTTTTCATAATCAAATTCAAAACCTGCATATTTTTCTGCTTGTTCTTGATTCCAAAATTCCTTATTTTCTCCATTTTTTGTAACTTGCCAACGAGAGTTCATTGGATTATAGTGAATATGATTGCTTTTTTCGTAAGTAGTCATTTCATCATAACTCATTTTAAAATCATCAATCCCACCACCATTGGCATATTGTTTAGGGAATTGCATTAAATCTCTAACATTTTTACTGCTTTTTATCTTCTTGCCATTTTCAAACAAGTCATACAATTTACTTACATCATCCCTATAAATAATTTCATAATCTTTACTATTGATTTTTGCAGAAAAATTACCCTTTTCGTTTAAGTCAAATTTAGAGTGCATATTTACCCCACCACCATCTGCGTATTTTTTGCCTTTGGACACATATTCTAATTCGTAATCATATAAATCAAATGGCACAACTTCATTGTTGTCTAATCTTTTTGTAGAATACAAAGCCATACCAACTCCAGAATCAAATCCTTGATGCTCTAATGTGCTTTTGTAAACATCTGTAATAACAAGTTTTACGTTATCAACACCATCAAAGAAATCGTGATAGTTTTCATTATCCCAACCACTTTCACTTAATTCAACAACATTTCCAACTTTTAAATTTTGCTCAATATCGTTCAACCCACCACCATTAGCGAATGTTTCATTAGAAATAATTGAAATCATATTTCTAATTGCTTTTTTTGTATAGTAAAGTTCGCCCCAAGCGTTTTCTTCTGTATCGTACTTGTATGTTTGTAACGCTTTTTCTACATCACTATAATCAAACCCTTCCTCTCTTGCAAACTGCATAAGTCCAACTCTTGCTTCTTCTTCTGATTGGTTTTCATATATGTTTTTTGCCCATTGATTATATCTACTGCTAACCCCACCACCATTAGCCATTTTCTCTGGTTTTTCAATTTCAATTTCAGCAACTCTACCCATTATGTCATCATCGTTAAATGACTTTAATTTGTATTTCGTTTTGATGTATTTTTGAAAAGTATTGTATGATAATTTTGCGCTTTTAAGCAATGCTTGAAATTTAGCATCTTTAACTCCTTTCCAATCACTTTTAGAACCATCTAAAAAGCCATACTCAATACCCTCATCATCTAATACTGATTTAGTAGGCAAATCGTACTTTTCAAAAATTGGATTTTTGCTTTCAATATACTTTTCAAGTTTTGATACGTTTGCTATGTAATCTTTTCTCAAAGAAACAAACTTTTTGTCGTTTATATTTTTATAATCACTATAAAATCTAATCGCATAATCAAAGCCATCTTTTGTTATTGCAACCAACAATCTAACTCCATCTTTCTCTTTTGCGGTTAGTGTTTTATACTTTGGCTCTTCAATATTTTTTGTTTCATTTTTAGCAACTTTTGTTTTGTCGCTTTTTGATGAAGATTGTTTTTTGTTTTTTAGAATATAGTATGTAGCACCAGCACCAACGGCTGCGCCAAACAAAAAGCCACCAAGACCATACTTGTCAGCATACTTACTTTGTAAAAACTTTTCTTTTATCTTTTTAGGCAAAAATCTAAATGCCTTTTTCGTATATTCTTCTTTTGAACTTGGCGTTATTTCATTCATTTTACCCAATGAATCCAAAAATTCATATCTTTGACCTATTGATAGGTTTGTCCATTTCAATTCTACACTACCACCTTTTGCATAGCTTTCTCCTTGACCATCCATATAGTGCGTAGCATCACTCAAATCACTTGCTGAACGATTTACTTTTGCAACAACCCAAGCTGGTACTTTCTTTCCTTTAATTGCGTTTGGCAACTCTTTTGTATGATGTGCTATTTGCTTATTGTTATTCAATACCATTTCGTTGTTTTCAACGTCTGCATTGCCACCTTTAGCCATTTTCTCAATTATTTGATTTGGTATATATATATAAGGTAAGCCAAATTTATCAAGGTCTTCGATTTCTGGTTCTATACCATACTCATTAATTAATTGTTTTCTTATTTTTTGCAAAACATCTTTTTGAGCATATACACGACTGCCATTTAAAAAATTAAAATCTAATTGATAATTTGCATTTGGAAAATCATTTTGTAAAATATTTTTTATAGCATCATTGGTTATTGTTCCTCTATATTCTAAATAACCACCTTTAGCGTATTTAATTGACAAATTAGTGCATACGATTTTATCTCTATCTGCAATGATAATGTTTTTATTTTCAATATCATTTAGCATACTCATTGTGAATGGTTTTGAATGTGTTATTTGTTCAGAAACAATTATCCTTGCAATTTCAATATCAATGTCTAATAGTTTCGCAATTTCCGATGCCAATGACATAGAGTTTATTGTATCAACCGCTTTCAAATTATCTTGACCACCACTATTAAAAGTAATCAAACACAAAGAGTTTATTTTAGGAGTATTTACACTATTTGAAGCAACATAATTATTCATATTTTCAATGTGCAAATAATATCCATTATTCTTTATTTGTTGTGAATTTTTGATGTATTCAATACAATCCCCAACTTCAAATTTATACAATCTAAATACATTTTCGTGCCAATGTTTTTTTGCTTCATCTTTAGAATATTCATCTTGAAAATAAACACCTTTTTCTTGAACTTTTGGATGTGAAATAATCCAAGTTTTTTTACCAGCACCCATTCCCTCCTTTATGTTTATTTCTTTAATCGCATTTCCACCCTTGCCAAACATTTCAATATCACTAATATCAAATACTTTTGCAGTACCATCTTCCATCATAACAGACACACGATTGTCATTTCTTGACATAACAACGCCATTTTGATTAATGGACTTTACGTTTACTTTCGTTCCCTTTTCCATTGTATATTATTTTTTAAAACGATAAACCAAATAAGCACCTGCAAGTCCACCAACTACTGCGCCTATTATTCTATTCTTTTGCTCTGGTGCTTGTATGTAACCTTGTTTTTCAGCGTAGTAAACTCCAACAAAACCTAATATTGCACCAATAATGA
>Ga0315906_10005300_pt1 | contig 16277 bp, 15 predicted proteins | sample LakEriMetagenome_4_FD_203526 | JGI IMG/M metagenome (GOLD analysis project Ga0315906, IMG submission 203526) | Freshwater fungal communities from buoy surface, Lake Erie, Ohio, United States - Buoy 2 MA122 | ecosystem: Environmental > Aquatic > Freshwater > Lake > Lake biofilm | place: USA...
CAGGATTTACTGGTGTATGTGCCTGGGCCGATCCCAAACATAACCTGGTATATGTGTTTTTATCGAACCGCGTTTACCCTAGTACAGAAAATAATTTATTGGCTCAAAGCAATTTAAGAACACGGATCCAAGACCTGCTCTATGAAGCCATAAAAAAGAAATAAAGCGTAAGCATTTAATTACTAATTTATTGTAAAATTATTGGTTTTTGTTTTTTTTAGAATCACAAAACTTGGAATTCTCAAATGAATTTTTATCTTTGAATTTCATATTTATTTATTCATGAACATCTACATTGGAAATTTAAACTGGAGCACAACTGAAGATGAGTTGCGCGGCCTGTTTTCACAATTCGGCGAAGTAAGCAGTATTAACATTGTTAACGACAAATTTACCGGCCGTAGCAAAGGATTTGGTTTTGTTGAAATGCCAGACAACGCTGGCGCAACTAGTGCCATCAACTCTCTAAACGGTCAGTCTTTCAAAGACAGAAACATTACCGTTAACGAAGCTCGTCCACGCGAAGAAAGACCTAACCGCGAAAGAAGGTCTTTTAACAACGACAGAGGAGACAGAAGATCTTATTAATATACCTATAAGAACTCAACAAAAAAGCCGTCACAATTATATTGCGACGGCTTTTTTTATGGCATTTTTAAACTTAAACACCTAATCCTTTTTCTTGATCTTCTTCTTCTGAGCCGGACTCATTTTATTAATTTTCTTATAATAGCCCAATTTAGCTCCATCCACCCAAATTGTTAATTTTCTTCCATAATTTAGCTTCGTGCTGCGTAATTTATTCCACGATTTAATCTCAGAAGCACTTACATCATACCAATCTGCTATATCGTTAATATTGTCTTTCTTTTTAACGGTATAAATTACTTTCTTCTTGGTAAATGGCTTCACCGCTGCCTTAGGTGCATCAGACGGTGAGGTTTGCATTTTATCTATTGGTTCAGCCTGAATTTCGCTTGCTTGTATTGGCCTATAAACAGAATCTCTCAACATCTCAAAACGCTTAGACTTACTCTTGGGTATGCGCACAAAATAACCTTCGGCATTAAATGGAATTACGTCTTTTCTAAACGTTGGATTTAATAAACGTAACTCATCCACACTTACTTCTGTAACCGCAGAAATTTGCTGAAAAGAAAGCCATTTATTAACCAAAATAGAGTCGGTCTCCCATTCTTGCTTTGGTTCAACCAAAGAAATACCGTGCTCTTTATAGTAATTAAATATATAGGCTGTGGCAATTACTCTTGGATATAACTCTTTACAAAACGCTGGCATATAGGGATAAATATCCCAAAAATAAAAGCTGTTGTTGCTCAAATGTATACACTTATTTAGGGTTACTGGAGAACAACCATAACTGGCAATAGCCAATGGCCAGGTTTTATAAATGCTGTACAAATCTTTAAAATGTTGCCCCGCCACAAGTGTAGATCGCAATGGATCACGACGCTCATCAATGTAGGTGTTCACTTTTACCTTATACATTTTGCTTACTGGGTATGCCATCATCCACAAACCGCTAGACCCACTGCTGTTTACAGCAGAAGGATTTAAAGCAGAAACTGTGGCCGCCAAATACTTTAAATCGGTTGGTAAACCCTTTGCACGTAATGTTTTTTCTATAAATGGAAAAAATTGTTTACTCCTACTCAATAGCTCTTTGGTAGCTTCTGGATTCGCTAAATACTCCTCTATAAAAGGCTTTACAGATGGATTATACGCAAACTCTAAAGGACTCTTTAATGCCTGCAACCTGTTTTGGTAAATTTCATCGGCACCAGCATATACGTATACAGCCTGAACCAAACTTATAATTACCAATAATACACTTTTCATTTTCACAACCATACGCTGGCAAATTAATCATAGCTCCTGCCTTTGAAGCAGAAAGTAATTAAGATTTAAACATAAAAAACAGGGAAATGGCCTTTAAGCCAAACACTCCTTAGAAAGTTGCTCAGATAAAGCCAATAGCTTATCGTCTTCGTGCATATTGGCCATAATTTGCAAACCTATAGGCATTCCATTGCTGTCATGGCCATTTGGTATGCTAATAGCCGGAATTCCAGCAATATTGGCATGTACGGTAAATACATCGGCCAAATACATAGCTATCGGATTATTAGATTTTTCACCCAACTTAAATGCCGTTGTTGGCGATGTAGGTGAAAGGATAAAATCAAAATCTTTAAATATCTCTTGTGTTCTTTGCTGAACCAAACGTCTTACCTTTTGGGCTTTGCTGTAATAGGCATCATAATACCCCGATGATAGCACAAAGGTACCAAGCATGATTCTTCTTTTTACCTCTGGTCCAAAACCTTCCGACCTAGATTTTTTTATTGTGCTCTCTAAATCTACAGCCTCAGTACTTCTATACCCATAATGCATGCCGGCAAAACGAGCCAAATTAGAGGAAGCCTCAGCCGTAGTTAGGGTATAATAAATTGGAATTAAATAGGGTAATAAATCAAAACTTAAAGCCTGCACTTCATGCCCTTGTGCCAGCAAAGATTGAATGTATTTTTCAGTAGCTAATTTCACCTCCGGCTCAATCCCTTCTGCCTCTAGAGTCTCTTTTATATAGGCAAATTTATATCTGCTTTGTTTGGGTTCAAACTTGGTAAAATTACCAGCAGGCAACTGAGAGGCTGTAGCATCATGCGCATCAGCGCCTGCAATTACCTCCATTAACAATTGCATATCAGATACGCTATGGGTAATAGGACCAATTATGTCGAATGAAGAAGCGTAAGCAATTAAACCCCAACGCGATACTTTACCGTAACTTGGTTTAAAACCATACAAACCGCAAAAAGCTGCAGGTTGCCTTATACTTCCACCGGTATCGCTACCAAAACTAGCTAAACACATACCGGCTTGAACAGCCACAGCCGCACCACCAGAAGAACCACCGGCTACACGCTCATTGTTGGCATCGTTCAAAACAGGACCAAAAGCTGAGTTTTCGTTAGAAGCACCCATGGCAAATTCGTCGCAATTTAAACGACCAATTATAATCGCATCTTCCGCTATTAAGCGCTCAACAACCGTACTAGAATAAATAGAGGTAAAGCCTTCTAAAATTTTAGATGAAGCCGATACTTTATGGTTTTTATAACAAATATTGTCTTTTAAACCAATAACCATACCCGCCAACTTGCCTGCAGTACCACTTGCCATTTTACTAGCAATTTCTTCTGCACGCTGTTTGGCCTCAAGTTCAAAAACCTCCAAAAAAGCATTTAAATGCTTTTTTTGTTCAATAGTTTGTAAGTATTGATTAACCAGTGCTGGCAAAGTAATCTTACCCGATTGAATATCGGTTTGTATGTGTGCTAAACTAAAATAGGTCATCGGCAAGAAATAGGTCTACGATTAAGCTTCTCCGTCTTTCGACTTCATGCCTTCTTCAATTTGGTCTTTTACGCTTTTTTTAGCTTCGTTAAACTCGCGAACACCTTGGCCAATACCACGCATAAGTTCAGGAATTTTCCTACCACCAAATAAAAACACAATGGCTAATAAAATTAATAACCACTCGCCACCACCTAGGTTGCCGATAAATAACAATGTAAAGTTCATTTCTGATGTATTAATGTTGCGAAATTAATCTATTTTTTCTTTAAAAATTTTTCTATTCATGAATTATTTCATGTGAACGCTTCTTTTAAGTGCTTTGAGCTCTTTTTCATTGAGTTCTCTCCATTCTCCACGCTTTAATGCTCCCTTCTCCACACCCGCATATAATACTCTATCTAGTTTATCTACTGTGTAACCCAAATGCTCAAACATTCTATGAATGATTCTGTTTTTTCCACTATGAATCTCAATACCTACCACATTTTTATTCTTGGCATCAGACTGAGCAATAGCATCTGGCTTAATAAATCCGTCTTCCAACTCAACACCATTAGATAGGGTCCATAAATCTGCAGGCTTCAAACTTTTATTTAAGGTAGCCTTGTACACTTTATTAATTTCATATTTTGGATGCATTAAGCGATTCGCCAATTCACCATCATTCGTAAGTAACAAAACACCTGTTGTGTTTCTATCTAATCTGCCAATTGGGTATATACGTTCACGCATTTTACCATCAAAAATATCCATTACCGTATTTCTGCCATCCGGGTCGTCAGAGGTGGTTATAGCATCTTTAGGCTTATTCAATAATATATAAACCTTTGCTTCTACCGTAAGCTTTTCGCCATTAAAACGCACCACATCGCCGGCCTTCACTTTAGATCCCAATTCTGTTACAACCGTTCCATTTATACTTACCAAACCTGCTCCAATCAATTCGTCTGCCTCTCTTCTAGAACAAACCCCAGCATTAGAAATAAATCGGTTCAACCTTACTTCACCTCCAATGCTAAGTGTATCTTCTGTAATGCGTTCTTTTGACTGCGATTTAGATTTTGATACAAATTGTTTTTTCTCTCCTAAGTCAATTGCTTTGCCTCTTGAACCAGGTCTTTTAAACCTAAAATCTTCCTCTTTCTCTTCCCTAACTCTTGGCTTAAAGCCTTTCAATTCCGACTTCTTAGTAAATTTACCTTTACCCAAACCAGCAGCATCAAAATCAGCTGTACGTCTGGTTCTAGGTCTTGGTGTAGCAGCATCCTTCTCTTTCTTATCATAAAAACTATCCATGTTTTTACGATCCTTAAAGGTGTCGGCACTGCCATAGGCGCGTTTAGTACGTTCAGGAAAAACGTTTTTATCGCCCCTGCTTATACCCATTTTTTTACGTGGCGTTCTTGGCGCATCTCGTTCGCTGCTGCGCTTATCAAATGTTCTGCCCGTACCTTCTTTTTTATATCGGTCTGAACCAACCGCTTTTCTGGCATATGGCTTATCTGAAGCGCCAGTTCTGCTTGTTGGACGTGCGGTTCTTGGCTTAAACTCATCTGAACCGCTGCTTCTTTTCGCATAGCTAGTTCCGTCGCTCGATTTACTTGTTCTAAATTTGTTACCTACACTACCTGTGCCTCTTGCCGAACTTGTTTTTCGGGGTGTACTACTTTTTCTTGGTGCGCCGGCACCCGTTCTAGATAGGCTGCGTTTGTTGCCGCCTGATTGCTCTCTTTTCATTCCTTTTATGTCTTGTTTTCCATTATCGCAAGCGCCTGAACCCTGGTCTTTATTCCTTAGTTTTTCAAAAATTAAGCAGACTATTGTGAATAATAGCCCGCAAAGATAGCTTTAATTTAAGGATTTATCCTATTTATCCACAAAAAGAAATGGGTTCAGGTAGAATCCTGAATAAAATGAATAGAATTAATTTGCGATTACTTTAACAAGGGCAGATATCCCCGTAAGCAAAACTAAAATCAAAACAATAGATTTAAATTGTATATCAGAAACCCTAAGTAGTATTTTCTTTCCAATATAGGTTCCAAGCACACTTACAAATAGTAGAATGGGCAAAAGATATAGATCATTTTTGTGCACATATCCATTTAAATAATAAACGATACTTCTACTAAAATCTATACCCAAATCTATAATGGCTGATGTGGCAATAAAAGCCTCTATTTTTAGATTATACGAAGCCAATACAATTCCCCGTATTGCGCCACCTGTGCCTAACATCCCGGCAATTAAACCAGAAAATACGCCACCACCAATAGAATTGAATAAAGTAGGTTTCAATTCAAGATGTTTAAAAAGTAGTAATACTAAACTTACCACAATCAAAAAGATGGAGAGAGAAAGCTCTAAAACATCCGTTGACACATACTGGCTAAGAAACGCACCAATTGTAACAAACAATACTGCTGGAATGCCAATAGATAATACAAGTTTTTTATCAAATCCCTTTCTAAAAAAAATAATCTTAGTTAGGTTGCTCATCACATGAAATAATGCCGTAATGCCCAATACAGAGTGAAAATCCAAAAAGTAACTGGCAATAGGTATAAAAAATAAAGATGAACCAAATCCCCCAACTGTTCCCAAAACTTCGGCAAGCAAGGCCAGTAAAATAAACAAGGGCAGATTTTCTATGTTTGAAGGCATTTTTTATACTTTTAGCAAAGCAATAAAGGGTATTTCTATTCTTCTTTAAACACTTCTAATACCGGCAAAGCTAAGTTATTAAAATCAAATAAAGCCTGGTTTTCCCATGGCGATCCATTTGTGGCTTGTTTTCCTTTCCAAGCTATTAATTCTCCTCCCCAATAACAAAAACCAAGTCCAGTTGGACTCTCTTCTACAATTTTCTTGATGTGATGAATAAAATTTCTCTGTCCTTCAGGTAATGCGGGATATTCAGGCAAAATTAATTGGTCACTGAGTCCAACTATATTATTTGTCCAATCATTCCAGGCTAGTGTAAAAGGATAGGCTGTTTCTGCGATTAAAATCTTCTTTTTATACAAATCACCTAGTTGTTGCATATTGAGTTTAAGTTCTGCCAAAGATTTTCCATGCCAAATGGGATAATATGATAAGCCTATAATATCATAATCAATTGTTTTTACTTGATTAAAAAACCAATCCAGCCCTCTAAGTCCCGCAAAATGTATAATTATTTTACAGTCTGAAGAATCTTCCCTCACGGCTAATGTGGCAGACTTCAATAATTCTATAAAACCAGAATAATTGTTGTTAATATGTCCAAATGGATGCAAGAAACCTGTGTTAATCTCATTCCCTATTTGAATATAATCGGGTTTTATTTGAGTCATTATGGATTTGGTGTAATGATAAACACTGTCTTTAAGTGAAGAAAAACTCAGACCTTGCCAATGCTCAGGTGTACGCTGATTTCCTGGATCGGCCCAAGTATCAGAGTAGTGAACAGATAAGCAAATTTTAAATCCCTTTAATTGTAAGGCCTTAGCAAATTCTTTTACTTGTTCAAAACTTGAGTTTTCACCAGGTGGATTTACCCAAAGTCGCAACCTAATGGTGTTTACTCCACATTCTTTAAGGATAACTAGAAAATCTTTGGGGTTACCTTTTAAGTCAAAGAAAGTTGGATCAGACTTTACTATTTCTGGAAAACTAGAAATATCAACTGCTGAAACAAATACTTCTTTATCAACTGAGGGATTGTTTTTCTGCTCTGCTTTACGACAGGAAAAAAAGAAAACTATAACAATCGCTAATTTTACAAAAGTACCCTTCATTTTATCCGTTTCTCAACTAAAAATTTTACTTAAACGGATTGCTCCATTTAACTCCTGTGCTTACACTATTATCTGTTAAGGTTTTGAGAAAAGCTACCAATGCTGCTTTTTGATTTGGCGCAAGATTTAACCTAATAGGGTTTCCGTTAGGGTCTTTTAAAGCTGGAGCAAGTGTTGGGTGCGCTTTAACTCCGCTATTATAATGTTCTACAACTTGCTCTAATGTGGCAAATCTACCATCATGCATATAGGGTGCAGTAAGTTCAATATTTCTTAAACTACCTGTTTTAAATTTCCCTACAAAAGCCGGATTTGGAAATACAGCTCCAGCCCCCAAATCAGAGGTAGATGCAACGTCGAGTCCGTTGTTTTGTGGTCCAATATTAGCGCTAATAAATGCTTCTGTAGTGTGACAACCAAAACATCCGGCTCCACCGTTTGGAATTGCTTGAAAAAAGATGTTTTTGCCCATATTCTCTTCAGGTGTAAAATTAGGAAAAATTGCCCCTGGTGCAGCAACTTGCGCCCTACCGATATCATACTTACTCGAATAAGTAACCATGCTGCGCACAAATTGAGCTAATGCTTTTGCTATTTTAACAGAGGTAACTTCTTCGGATCCAAAGGCCTGTTGAAACAATTTTGGATAATACGTCTGCCCTTGCACTTTGCTTACCAGTTGTCCCAATGTCATACCCATTTCAACGGTATCTTGAAATGGCATTAATACTTGTTCTTCCAAAGTTGCTGCGCGTTCATCCCAAAAAAATCTTCCTCTTTGATAGAATCTGGCATTGAGCAAAGACATAGAGTGTCTGCCGGTTTTACCGCCTTTAAAGCCAGAACTTAACATCGCCTCATCTGAAAAACCCTTTTCTTGTTTGTGACAAGAAGCACAAGAAATAGTAGCGTTAGCACTCAATTTTTTATCATAAAACAAAACCCTTCCAAGCGTTGCACCTTCGTTTGTTATGACATTATCTGTGGGCGTATTATCTGTGCCATTAATGGAAGTAGGTAAAGGGCCTCCAGCATTTGTTAAAAAATGATTGGGTAAGTTGAGACTAGCATAATCAAATTGCCTCTCTGGGAGGTTTAATACCTGCTCTTCAACAGATTTTTCCTCCTCTTTATTACACGAAATAAAGGCAATACTTGCTAAGATTACCGCTGTGGCAATTGATTTAATTTTAATCATGTTTGAGTTTGTTAATTTTCTTCGTCCTAAGATACTCAAAATAATCAAAGGTTTAATACACACAGCTAATTTTTATAATTAAAATGGACCTAGAAAAACAAATGCTTGCGCAATCCGCAGATTCCTATATTCAACAACAAATTTGATGATTTAATTGGGTTCGGGCATCCGGAATTTAATCACTAATGACGAACTAATTGTTAAAATACCAATAATTAAAATGGCATATTGAACGCCAAAAAAATCTGCAACAACACCAGAAATTATGGCACCAAACGCATATCCTAGATCTCTCCAGAGTCTAAATACACCAATGCTTTCTGCTCTTTGTGAAGCACTTGTAGCCTCTGCAATTGCTGATAAAAAAGTAGGATAAACCATTGCTGTTCCCAATCCTAACAAAGAAGAAATGAACGCAAAAACATAAAAATTAATGCTAAATGGGATAAATACAATAGCTAATCCTTGCAGTAACATGCCCCAAAATAACATTGACTTTTTGGAGTAATTGTCGGATATTCTGCCTGTGAAAAGTTGACCAATGCCCCATACAGTCGGATAAATAGCTGTAATTATTCCTATTTTCTCACTATCAAAATGTAACGAAAAAAGTACAATAGGCAACAAGCCCCATATCATACCATCATTTAGATTATTTACCAGTCCAGCCTGAGTTACAGAACTTAAATTTTTATTTTTATACGTTGTCTCTAAAAACACATTAGTAAGCTGTTTTGTGCGGTCTGTTATGATTTCTTTTTGAATAAAAATGGTGGTATCCTTAACCCATAGAAAAGATATAATAAAACCAATAATTGAAATTAAAATTCCAACATAAAATGGATAAGGAGTAATACCATATTTATTGGCTATATATCCAGTTAAAAAAGCAACAAAACCAAGGGAAAAGTATCCTGCAAATTCATTTAAACCCATGGCAAAACCACGATCTTTTTGGCCAACAAGATCAATTTTCATAACTACTGTGCTGCTCCAAGTTAAACCCTGACTCACACCCAATACCATATTGGCCAAAATCACCCAATTCCAATTTGAAGCATAAATAAGCATGAATGGTACGGGCATAGCGAATAACCAACCAAATAACAGTAAATTTCTTCGTCCAAATGTATTGGCAAGTCGTCCGGTAAAATAATTTGCAATGGCCTTGGTAATGCCAAATGCAGTAATAAAAGAAAGCATCGACGTTTTTGAGGCAAGCCCAAATTCTAACTCAGCAAACATTGGAAAAATAGCTCTTTCCATCCCCAGCATTCCCCCCACAAAAGCATTAACAATTACTAAAATAGTAAACTGTTTCCAATTTTCTTTTAAGCCAAATTTTATGTTATCTGTCATTATTTCAAAACAAAATTGCGGCTAATTGGCCGTTTCATTTGTTACTAAAGTTACAGTGTAATATTTTGGCTGAAAAACTTTTTATCGGTATGGATTTAAATCAACAAAAAATAGAACCTAAAATTAAAAAATATGAATTTAACAACATACCAAGTTGTATTAGCTTTCTTCCTTGTTAATTTGTTGTATCAAAAATTCTTGCCCAAATGTTAACTTTTTAGCCAAGGGAGAATTGGGTGTTATTACTCTCCAAAATGGAGAGATTTCATCTATTTCTTTTCCTAATTGCAGTTTTTCGTAATTTGCTTCTGCCACAATTCGTAAGAAAATACCTGTAGTAACCGGACAGGTATAATCTGCATGATGAGCCAAAGCAAGGTCTTTTCTTAAGGTTTTTATATCAATGCGTCTGCCAAACCCAATTTGTTTTACATACTCATCAATTAATTGCGGTGTAGCAATAAACATATTACTTCCTGCAGGCATATCCGCAAACTGAATTTCTATACGCTTGAGTTGGGGCTCTTTTTTATCGTTTAATTTCTCGATCCAAGACTTACGATTAGCCATAATACCAATTTATTTAATTGTATTTATTGCTCAAAATCAAGGTTTACCGGCTGTTTATTTGCTGTTTTAGACTGATTATCTCTGCCTGTTGTGGGTACCGTATTGTCTACCAATTCAAATTTTATATTATCAAACCAAACTTGACCTGTACCCACCAATAGTGCGCCATATGCAAGATTTGTGGCATTGACTGGAACATCTAAAACTATTTCATATTTTGTCCAATCAGTGGTACCTTTAATAGACCTATCCTTTTTGCCATCTTTCATATTATCAAAACTGATATTACTATTCGATTCTTTTTCATCAACACGAAGCCAAATACCTGCCCAATCAGAAACGTCTTGCGTTTTAACCATAGCTGTCATTCGCACTCTCTTGCCTATGTAATTGTCTGGCAAACAATTTTGCATCAATGTGCCAAATCCTTTTGCTTTTTTGGTATTAGATTTAATGGTAGCTGCATTTTTGCCATCTTGTCCTGCACCTTTATCTATACCCATATCATAACTTTTAGGATCGCTGCCTGCTTTAAACCAAGAGCTAGGTAAGTCAAATGAGAGTAGTGTTAATGTTATTACAGCAAGCATTACACGGGTAAGAAGTTGTTTGGTTGTTTTCATAGTATTTTTTGTCATGATAGTCTATCTGCAATGTATTTTAGACTAAACAAATATAGTATTTTTCGGATTAAAAAAATGATAGTTGCCTGTTAACATTCGATTTGAGTTCATTGCAAAACGGTTTATTTTAGGGTACATTTTTACTGGATTGTATATCAATCTGAAAAAACGTGCTCCATCAAAACTAAGTTACTTATTTTCTGCGGCTAATGGTTCTGGTTTTTCCATTAACTGTTATGCTAATCAATTCATCACAAGCGCCTGAACCAAAATCTATTGTTCTATCCATTTTGTTTTCAGGCTTTACAATCAAAATTCCACTGACAATTTTATGGGTACATGCATTTACTACACGCAAAACTTTACTAATCTCACTGGTAAATGAAATACCTTTTCTATTGGTACCACTTCCTGTTCCCGAAATTTCATACACGTCATCTATTCTAGCAGCCGTATTTAAACCTGCCACCCAAACCCGGGTTCTGTTGCTTTTCCAGGTAAAAGTCTCTGCACTTGGCGTAGTGATTTTTCCTGAAACTTCTATGGTAAAACTAAGCTGTCCCAATGCGTTTAAACCATTGTTAACGATAGATTTCTCACCCTCCACCAAATTATTGTTTTGATAAAAGTTCTCAAAAGTAATTTGGATCTTTGTACCAGGGGTTCTATAGGCGCCTGTCCACTTTACCCAAATAATTCCCCTACGTAAATTTCCATCTTTACACACATAATTTGTTGTTCCATAATCTATTTTCATTTGGTATGGACTAACACTGCTGTCTACAGTTACTATCGGATATCCCGCTTTCTTAAGGCCCATATTCTCAGAAGCCTCATTTACTTCAGAATAAACCAAATCAAAGGTCATCTCTCCTTGAGATTGGTCTTCTAGCGAGGTAATATCTGTATCTACCTCATTGTCTTTTTTACATGCTAAAAAAGTAATGCTCATCAAAAGCATGAAAATGAATGGATAAAGGATTTGCTTTTTCATAAATAATTTTGTTTTGTCTGACTAAGATATAGAAAAAAGAAATTGGTTTAATGGCAAATTTGTATTATTTACAAAATTACTTTGCTATGTTTGACACATGAAGGCAAAAAGACTATTACTTGCAACCCTATCCGTATTGGGATTATTCTCCATTTTATACTTTTTAAATGAGCAAGAAACCATTCAAATTTCTAATCCAATTCTTATTGGCTTAAGATGGATTGCCCTCCTGTTAGCTACCTGGTTTGCCATTGAAAAACGCAACTTAACCGCATGGATTTTAGTGGCTATGTTCATTGGTGTAGCTTTAGGCAGTGATTTTCCTGAAATTAGCAAGCCGCTAAAGGTATTAAGCGATATTTTCCTGCGCTTAATAAAGACCATTATTGCTCCACTTTTATTTAGCACATTGGTTGTTGGCATAGCCGGACACTCAAACATAAAGCAAGTGGGTAGAATGGGGCTAAAATCAATCATTTATTTCGAAATTGTTACCACTGTCGCACTCGTTATTGGCCTATTTGCCATAAACCTTACACAAGCTGGAGTGGGGTCTAATCTAGCTGCCCAAAATTCCCAAATTGAAAAAGCCAATACCTTATTAGCGCAAAAACAAAGTCACGATGTAATCCTAGATATTTTTCCAGAAAATATCGCCAAATCCGTTGCAGAGAATCAAATCCTTCAGATAGTGGTATTTAGCATATTATTTGGAATTGGCTTGGCCTTGGTAAAAAATGAAGAAAAAAAGAAAGCAATGCTCTTATTTTCAGAGGGTTTAAGTGAGGTTATGTTTAAATTTACGCACATTGTAATGTTGTTTGCTCCACTTGCAGTGGGGGGTGCAATGGCCTATTCTGTGGCTAACCTTGGAATGGGTGTACTTGGCAACTTATTAAAACTGGTTGGCACTTTATATGGGGCTCTTTTTGCATTTGTCGCATTAGTGCTCATTCCAATAGGATTAATAGTTAAGCTGCCATTTAAGAAATTTATTGACGCCATTACTGAACCTGTATCTATTGCCTTTGCTACAGCGAGCTCAGAAGCAGCTTTACCTAAAGCCATGGAGCAACTAGAAAACTTAGGTATTCCGCGCAAAATTGTGGCCTTTGTATTGCCAACGGGTTATAGTTTTAATTTAGATGGAACCACCTTATACCTTTCATTGGCATCCGTATTTATTGCCCAAGCATCGGGCATAGATTTAAGCTTGGGTCAACAAATTCAAATGTGCTTAATTCTCATGCTAACCAGCAAAGGGGTAGCCGGGGTTCGTGGTGCTTCCTTTTTAATTTTAGTGAGCACTGTTTCTTCATTAGGACTTGATCCAACAAAAGCCTTTGCCATTTTAGCGGTAGATGCTTTAATGGATATGGGCAGAACTTCTGTAAATGTAATTGGAAATTGCTTGGCAACGTATGTTATTGCCAAATGGGAAGGTGAGGTTTAAGCCATACAATTCACATTTTAGCTGTTATTCTTGTGGTTTACGAATAGCTCGCTTGGTTTGGTGCTTGCGTATTTTTGTGCAACTAAACCAATTCCATTTTGATTCAATACAACACGTTCCAGCTTAAGAACGGATTAACTGTAATCCATCACCATGATAATGCCACGCAGCTCTGCGCGCTCAATATTCTCTATAAGGTTGGCTCCAGAAACGAAGACCCCAATAAAACCGGATTTGCCCACCTATTTGAGCACCTTATGTTTGGGGGTTCAGAAAACATTCCCGAATTCGACCTGGCCCTACAAACCGCCGGAGGAGAAAGCAATGCATTTACCAGTAACGATATTACCAACTATTATGTAACCCTGCCAGCCAACAATATTGAAACGGGCTTTTGGCTTGAAAGCGATAGAATGCTGAGTTTAGACTTTAGCGAAAAAAGCCTTTCGGTTCAGCGCAATGTGGTTATTGAAGAATTTAAAGAGCGATACTTAAACCAACCATATGGTGATGTGTGGCTGCGCATTTTACCATTAGCCTACAAAGAACACCCATATAATTGGGCCACTATTGGCAAAGAAATAAGCCATATTGAACAGGCAGATTTGGATCAAGTTAAGTCTTTTTTCTTTAATTTTTATGCACCCAACAATGCCATTCTGGTAGTAGCAGGTAATATAAGTTTAGAGGAAACCAAACGCCTCTGCGAGAAATGGTTTGAACCAATTCCAAGAAGAAATACGCAAATTAATGCTTACCCACAAGAACCAAAACAAACCGAAGCACGCAAAGAACATGTGTATAGCGATGTGCCCTTAAATATGATTGTAAAGGCTTATCACATGGGTGGGCGTTTAGATACAGATTACTATGCATGCGACTTGCTTTCAGATATTCTAGGCGGAGGTAAATCTGCCAAATTTTACAATAAATTAGTAAAAGAAAAGCGCCTATTCAGTGAACTAGATACTTACATAAGTGGCGATGCAGACCCAGGATTGTTTTTAATTGAAGGCAAATTGAGCAAAGGCGTTTCTTTTGAAACTGCTGAATCGGCTATTTTAGAGGAGCTTGAACTGTTTAAGAGTGAGCTAGTGAGCGAAAAAGAACTCACCAAAGTGATCAATAAAACCGAAACCAATATTCAATTTGGAGATATTAGTTTACTAAACAGGGCGATGAAATTGGCTTTTGCAGCGTTTTTGGGCGATATAAATCTTGCAAATACAGAGATAGACCATTACCTAGCAGTTAATCCAGAAACACTTCAAAAAGTGGCTAAAAACATGCTTGTTGAAGAAAATTGTTCCACCCTTTACTACCATGCAAAATGATTGATTTAAACCGTAAAACTATACCGGCTTTTCATACCATTGAAAAGCTGTCATTTCCTGAATATCAGAAAATTGAAATTAAAAATCAATTGTTTTTGTATGCTTTAAAAGCGGGTACCCAGGCTGTAATACGTTTAGACTTTATTTTTGAAGCCGGACTAATTCACCAACTGCAAACAGCACAAGCCAGTTTCACTTCAAGCATGTTAAGTGAGGGCACGCAAACAAAAAGCGCGCTAGCATTAGCTGAAGCATTAGATTACTATGGTTCTTATTTCCAAACACGGGCTAATGCAGATGATGCAGTTGCCACTTTATATTGTTTAGAAAAACATTTGAGCAATTGCCTTCCCATTTTTATGGAAGCACTAACTCAATCTGTTTTCCCAGAAAAAGAGCTAGATATTCAAAAGAAAAATAGCTTATCTAAATTACTCGTAAATGAAAAGAAAAATAGCTATTTGTGTAAGAAAAATTATTACCAAAAAATATACGGTGAACAACATCCATACGCGGCATTTGGGAGCAAAGAAGATATCCAACAGTTAAGCAAAGATAAGCTCATTAGCTTTTACGAAAGCAATTATATGCGCGGCTTAAAATATGTGATGGTGTCTGGCCAATTTAAAGAAAATAGCATTCATATAATAGCTCAAGAAATCAAAGCAAGTGTGTTTGAAAGACAGGTTAATGCAACAGGCCATTTCACTATTCAATCAACTCCTGGCCAACATTTTATTGAGAAAAGCGACTCGGTGCAATCTGCTTTAAGAATAGGCAAAATAAGCATTGGTAGAAACCATGTTGATTTTAGAAAACTACAATTTTTAAACCTAATTTTTGGCGGATACTTTGGTAGCCGTTTAATGAAAAATATTAGAGAAGACAAGGGTTTAACCTATGGAATTTACTCGGTATTAGAACCCAATTTACATGGTGCTAGTTGGTATATAGATACTGATATTAATACCAAAAACAGAACTGAAGGCATTACAGAAATATACAATGAAATCAAAAAAATTCAATCTGACCCAATCCCTCAAAGTGAATTAGAAACAGCTAAAAATTACTATTTAGGTTCTTTCCTGAAAAGTTTGGATGGCCCATTTAGCTTGGCAGACCGACTAAAAATTATCATAGATAATACCTTAGCAGACACCTATTACCCGGAATTTGTTTCCATTTTAAATAGCACTAGTTCAAAAGAATTACAAGAATTAGCTGTAAAATACTTTGATACAGAAAACATCGTTGAGGTTGTTGTAGGTAAAAAATGAAAAAAACAATAATTGGAATTATTTTAATATGCAGCTGCATAACACTATTCGCACAAAATATAGTGCTAAAAAGAGTGTGCAATGGCGGAAATAATAACCAATTAACATGGCAAATACAGCCCAATACCTGCACCATTATTGGTAATGCAAAATTATACGCCAAAGAGAGCGTAGCACAAGCATACTATTTAGTTAATGGTAATATCAACCCAATTGCTGGAACTTACACACACACCAATGCAAATGTGCCTAGTGTAAAAGATTGGCACTATTATTTCGAATACACCAAAATATGTGGAATTGATA
>Ga0315906_10005301_pt1 | contig 16275 bp, 21 predicted proteins | sample LakEriMetagenome_4_FD_203526 | JGI IMG/M metagenome (GOLD analysis project Ga0315906, IMG submission 203526) | Freshwater fungal communities from buoy surface, Lake Erie, Ohio, United States - Buoy 2 MA122 | ecosystem: Environmental > Aquatic > Freshwater > Lake > Lake biofilm | place: USA...
AACCAACTACTTTATACATTAACCGTATTATTCACAACACTATATCTACAAGGGTCTTCAGTAAATGAACCCGGTAAGGTATAAGTAACATTTGCGTATGCTTCAAGTAAATAAAGAGTTGGTGCAAGATTTGTTGATACACCATTTCCTAAAGTAGTCAAATCAAAATATCCACCTCTAGCGTTTCCACCCTGTTCAAAAATTCTTAATCTATTTTGATAAGAATCAATTGTAATACCACTACCTGTAAGTGAGTTATTTGTAATTGATTTTGCTAATAGAATTTCTCCACCCTCATCCCCACTACCAGTTCCAATTTGTAATGCTGATGTTGTTATTATATTCAATGAACCACTTACTATTACTGAACCCGTAATATTTTGTGTTGTTGAAATTGAACCAGTTGTAATTAATCCTATATAATCTACTAAACCACTTGAACCACTACTACCACTTGTTCCTGAAGTACCACTAGTTCCAGATGTACCATTATTAACAGTTACGGTTGGAGTTAATTGTGTAATTTCATAACTAGCGTATCCACCATTGACTGTAATTGTATTATTTGTAGTTTGTCTTAATTCATATGTGGTATTTACCGAAGGTGTTACATAATGAGTTGCGACTATTGTTGAAGAAACTTGAGTTCCACTTGTTACCGCTTCACCAAACGCTTCCACACCAACGTATGTACTATTTGTTACATCGTACCATCTAAAAGTACCCCAACTAGAACTTGATTCAAATCTTCTAATAATTGCTTCTAGTTTATAGGTATTACCTGATGTTAATGTTACTTGAGTATTTGAACCTTTTGTAATTAAAGAACCATTTGATGCATTAGTCGTTTGGAAAATTACAGCAGTACCGTTACCGACACTACCCTGATTTGCATTGTTCGAAGCAAAAATATATGAGGGACTTAAAGTAGTTGTTGCAACTCCTGATGGACTTGTTCCTGATGAACCTGATGAACCACTTGAACCAGAAGTACCTGATGTACCAGAAGTCCCACTTGTTCCGTTTCCTGAAGTTCCACTAGTACCCGATGTACCATTTATACCACTAGTTCCAGATGTACCCGAAGTACCATTCACCACATATGACCTATCTATCTCCCAATAATTTCCATTGAAAATATAATACGGTGAACTACCGCTTTGATATGTTTGACCTGATATTGGTGAAGATGGAAAATTTAATGCCATTTATTAATTTATATTTTTATTCAATTATTACGTTTCCAAATATTTTACCTGGTACATTTGTTGGGTCACAATAAATGTGTAAGGAATCAAATTGATTTATTGTTAATCCTGAGAATACCCAAGTTCCAACTGTATTTGCGGTTAATGAAACTGAAGATGAAGTAATTAATGTTGCACTTGAAAAGGCAACACCATCGGCATTTTTTGCAACTCCAACAACCACATTATTAGGACCAGCGGCGTCTTGTCTTAAATAAACTGTTACTTTACTCAATAAGTTTGTTGTTGCCATGAACGCCGTTCTATAGTTAGGTGCCGAATCATCATCCGATAATCTTGTCATAGATGTAAAATAAAACGCAGATGCTAAACTTCTATCGGTCGCAACAAATAATCTTATTGTTCCTTTTAATGTTGCACCTGGTGCTGCATACCAACTATCACTACCACTATTATATGTTAAAAGATATTGGTCCAACGAACCAGTAATATTATCATTAACATCACTTAATTGATATAATCTACTTGGACTTGTACCTGAAGTACCACTAGTACCAGTTGAACCTGACGTTCCACTTGTACCAGAGGTTCCTGAACTACTACCTACAGCAACACCAACTTGTTTTAATAGAATAATAACTGACGGTGATGATGGCCTCGTAGGTGTTGTTTGTACATCAATTGCTGTTAATTGTACGTGGTTTTGGTCGGCAGACGCGTATAGTTGTACGTAGTCACCCGCATTTAAATCCAAAATATATGGAACAAACGGTAATTGATATGCACTATTTGATACTAATGTTATTGTGGAGGTAGTTCCTGTTACAGGTACTCCATTTATTGCTATCCAAAAGGAAACGTCTGTAGAAGTCCCTCCTTGTGTTTTTTCAACTTGTGCTGAAAATCCAAATTCGTACTGACCATCATATGGAACTGTGAATTTATTTCCATCAACTAATGTTATACCATATTGATAATCTATAGTGTTTCCTGATATAATAGTTGCGGAGTTTTCACCTATCAATTGATTTGTGGTGTCTGAATATTGTGCCGCCCAATTTGCGATACCAGCACCACTAGAACCCGCAGCACCACTTGTACCCGAACTTCCACTTGTACCGGAAGTACCAGATTGTCCGCTAGTACCTGATGTACCATCAATACCACTAGTTCCAGAAGTCCCATCTATACCCGAAGTGCCAGATGTCCCATCAACACCTGATGTACCACTAGACCCACTTTCACCGCTTGTACCTGAAGAACCTGACTCACCTGATGTACCACTTGTACCTGAAGAGCCTGACGTTCCAGAAGTTCCATTACTACCAATACCTGATGTTCCACTAGAACCTGAAGTTCCAGATGTTCCGTCTATTCCTGAGGTACCAGATGAACCACTAGTACCACTTGTTCCGACACCCGATGTACCAGATGTACCATTTGTACCTGATAAAGTTGGATTTGTAGGTACCCACTCTTCGTTTGTATATAAAATGTATGTACTACCCTCAATACTATTAAACCATAAAGAACCTGTTGTTTGACCTGTCGGTTCAAAATCTGAAATAATTACACTCGAACCTAATCCTGATGTTCCTGAAGTACCGTTTGTACCATTGATACCACTTGTACCGGATGAACCGCTAGTACCCGATGTACCATTTGAACCAACTAAACCATTCGCACCTGATGTACCACTACTTCCTGATGACCCTGAAGTTCCGCTCGAACCATTATCACCTGATGTTCCTGAAGTACCATTACTTCCTGACACACCCGAACTACCACTGGTACCTGACGTTCCATTATTACCACTAGTACCTGATGTTCCATCTATACCTGAACTTCCTGATGTTCCACTCGTACCATTTCCTGAAGAACCGCTAGTTCCTGAAGAACCATTACTTCCTGAAATACCCGACGTACCACTTGTTCCATCTATACCTGAGGTGCCGGATGTTCCGTTTATACCCGATGAACCAGATGTTCCACTACTTCCATTTGAACCTGATAATCCACTTGTACCAGAAGAACCGTTACTTCCCGATGTACCTGAACTTCCGTTAGAACCCGAAGTACCACTAGTACCGTTTAATCCATCTTGTCCACTACTTCCTGATGTTCCTGAGCTACCATTAGAACCTGATGTACCGCTTGTACCGTTTTGACCACTAGTTCCTGAACTACCCGAACTTCCACTTAATCCACTTGTACCTGAACTACCAGAAGAACCGGATATTCCTGAAGTACCACTACTTCCATTTGAACCTGAACTACCTGAGGAACCTGAAGTTCCATTAGAACCATTTGAACCTGAGGTACCACTAGTTCCACTTGTACCAGATGTTCCTGAAGTTTGTGATGTACCTAATATTGTCTCACGAACTACTTTATATGTGGTTGTTTCACCACTATTATTCATTATAAAGTAAGCACCTGTGGTGTCTCCCGTGTATAATGGTAATTCGTTAATTTTTTTATTGTTCATTTAAGATAAATATATTTTTAATGTTGGTATTGAATACACTCTTCGTTTTGGGTAAGAATTGAAAATCCGTCCTGTGTTAATATTGTATAATCACAACCATACTCAATATTTGAATTAACTGTGCTTTCATATATTATTGGTAATAATGGTTCACGACTGTTATCTAGTTGGAAATCATATTCTTCAGAAAAATCTAAAACTAAATCGACCCACTCAGTTTTATCAACTACGAAATCATTTAATTCAGAGAAATCTAAAACCAAATCCACCCATTCATTATTGTCTACCACAAAATCGTAAGTTTCTGAAATATCTAACTTCAAATCCAATTTTGAACCATAATATTTCAAAATATTCTGTCTGGTCATATTTGTATAAATATCTTTCAGAAGATTTGATATTTATATAAAAAGTGTTTTAATGAATAAATTTATAAAACAAGTAATTGAAGAGAAATTCGCTTCAAAAGCACAACAAAGATATTTTTACGCTCAAGCGGGTAAAGGTGGAAAAAAAGGGAAACAATGGTCTAAATGGGCCAAAGAGTTTTCTGATAAAACTGATTTTGATAAAATACCAGAAAAAGTAGAAAACGAAGAAACTGAAGTTGATGAAGTGGTTGACAAAAAAGGAAACATATCCAATAATAAAAAACCTACAAATATTGAAACAAAAGGAGTAACATCAAATAGTACAACTGATGAAGTTGTTAAAACAGGTAGAGGTGCTATGGGTTCTTACGGAACAACAGGTGTTCAGAATTATAGAAGATATTGGGGTGAGTCTGATATGTCAAAAGCATTAGGTGCTGATGACACAATTATGAAAGACGCCGATTATGATGAGGCAAAAAAACATTTCGAAGATGAATTGGGTATTGAAGACCCAAAAGAATTAGAGGACAGATTGGGGCAAATGGGATATGACAAAAAATTACCAGACGATAAAGTTAGATTAGTTGAGAACCCTAAAAAGTTCATGGAAGAATATATTGAAAGTTTACTAAGAAAAAAGAATGAAGATTCTGATTTGGTAAAAAAAGATGAAGAAATTGAAGAAGTTGAATTAAATCCGATTGTTAAAAAACAACTTAAATCATTAAAAAATAGTATGAAGACCTATGGTTTAAAACCCGACCATATTATGAAAGGATTGAAAGACGATGAATAAAGAATTAAAACATAGGATATTTGATATACCACAAGATATATTAGATAAGATTAACCATACAGTTGTTGGTCTTAATGGGGAACATGTGAATGGTATCCAAAGAGCAAAAAAACTATTAAACGATAAAAAAGTAAAATACGGACAACTTAAAAGAATTATTCATGACATACAAAATATGGATAAAATTAATAATAGAGTTAAGTATGACTTGTCTGGTGGTGAGTTAATGGAAAGATGGGCAAAACAATTTTTACAAGGGGAAAGAGATTTGATAAGTAATAGAAAAGATAGTAGAAAAAGAGCAGATGATATAGGAGGTTTAACAGGTGATAGAAAAAACAGTCATTTGAAAAAACACACAAAAAAATTTGGATTTAAAATACCATTAAATTTGGTTAAAAGTAATTCAGATTTAAACTCAATATCATCAATAAAACTAACTGGTTTATTTGAACAAGTTAATAGAATTAAAAAATTAATGTTATAATATGGCAACTCAATTAGAACAATTATCTGAAAAATTCAGAAAAGAACATTTGACACGTAATTCATATGATTCAAAGAATTTATATAATTCAAACAACAGAAACGCACAGTCAGATGGTGATGAAAAAGGTAAAGGTGAATTAGACGGTCAAGTAGGTTCACTAACAGATGTTCATACAAGAACAGAACTATTGGCTAGAAATAGATTTAATAGTGGTAATCTCTATGGACTTGGTAGTCCTGATGCAGTATCTGATGGTGATGAAAGAGGTAAAGGAGAAAATAATGGTCAAATAGGTTCTTTAAGTGACATCAACAAAAGAACTGAATTAATTGCATCTAACAAATTTGGTGAGAAAAAAAGATATCCTGATTTCTAATGAGTTTAAATAAAGTCATATTAACAGTTCTTGAAGAACAAAACATACTCAAAACAACAAAAACAAAACCTATTGTTGATGCAATCAAAAATAGGAAGAAGATTTCATTTTATTATTCAGGACCTAGAAAACCAAAAAAAGATAGTGTAAAACCAGGTAAAAGAATTGATGCTGAAGCTGTCGCACTTGGATTAAGTAAAAGAGGTAATCTTATTATGAGAGCGTATGTTCAACCACCTTCAGTTTCAAAAAAAGGTTTTAATAAAACTGGATGGAGAACTTTCATTTTATCGAGAATGAGTAATGTTGAAATTAGTGATGAAACATTTGACTCTAAAAGACCACAATATAAAGAGGGTAGTGATAATTCAATGTCAGTTACTTATGTAACTTCAGATTGGACTAAACAACCTAAGGTTAAAAAAGAAAAGAAACCGGTTCAACCAACACCAAAACCGACTGAACCGACAGTCACACCTGAAAAACCAACAACTACAGTTACTAAACCTGAGGTGTCACCTGAACCAGAAAAACAAGAGTTACCACAACCAAAACCTGAGGTTAAACCGGAACCAATTCAAAAGGAACCTGAAACATCAGAACCTGAAAAGGAAGAATTGCCAGAACCAAAACCTGAGGAAAAACCATCTAAAAATCCTGAAGGTGAGGAAGAAGATAAAAATCTACAAGAAAGTTTAAGAAAAATTAAACGTTTAATGTTTTCTTAAAATAAATTATATTATAGAAAAATATTTATTAACATGTCACAAGGTAAAGGAACAATATCATCAAATGATTTAATGAGTAAATTAGTTCAAGCTAAAAAAGTTATGAATAAAGTTGACGGTGGAAATTATGAAAGAGGTCATATTGATGAATCAATTTTGCTATCAGATCCCGCTGAATTAATTAATTCTGAAACCCCACAACAATCACCAACAAGAGTTGCAGGTGCACCATCGGTTGATAAAATACAAAATTCAAAACTACCTGATGCAATTAAAAAAGCAATGATGGAAAATCCTATTCCACAGATTTCACTTAACGATAGTTTAGATATGGACTTCGTAAAAGGTGCCAAAAGATTGATGGAACAAGAAGGTGTACAGACAAAAAAATCACAACCTCAAAGACAAGTAGTTAATTCGAATATAGATATGAATGCAATTGCGGTTCTTATTGAAAACACAGTAAGAAAAGTTATGGATGAAAAATTAAATCAAATTTTAACCGCACAACAAACACAATCTATCAACGAAAATTTAGTTTTAAAAGTTGGTGATTCTGTTTTCAAAGGAAAAATTACAGGAGTAAATAAATCAAAGTAATTTTGTTTTTTCGATTTTATTCGTTATATTATAACATATAATAGTAATGTTTAATGTCGAAAATTAAAATTTTAGCAATTCCATCAGATAAACACGGTGTGGGTAAGTTTAGAATGATGGACCCATATAAATTCATTGGTGAAAAGTATACAGATGATATTCATGTTGATATTACGTTCAACGCAGATAACAGAGATGATTATTTTTTAAATTACGATGTTGTTGTTTTCCACACATTTATACATCAATTAGATCACGATACTAATGTTAATAGAGTTAAATGGTTGAAATCCAAAGGAATAAAAGTTGTCATGGACATCGATGACTTATGGATGGTAGACCAAAGGCACCCAATGTTTCATCAAATAAAAAATTCTAAAGTTGGTGAAATGAAGGTTGAGTTATTAAAACTTGTTGACTACGTTACGACTACAACACCGATTTTTGCTGACACAATTAAAAGCAGATTAGGTGTTAAAAATGTTTTGGTTTTCCCAAACGCAGTTAATGAAGATGAACCACAATTTAAAATTAACCCGATTAAATCTGAAAAAGTAAGATTTGGGTGGCTAGGTGGTTCTTCTCACTTATATGATTTAGAATTGATGCAAAATGGAATATCATCAATTCATAATTCATTCAAAGATAAAGTTCAATTTGTTTTATGTGGATTTGATTTAAGAGGTACTGTAACCGAAATTGATACCAACACAAAACAACAAAGACAAAGACCAATTCAACCGTTAGAAACTGTTTGGTATAAATATGAAAGATTTTTTACTGATGATTATAAATCATTATCTCCTCAGTACAAAGAATATCTACATATGTTTCTTGAAACTCCACCATTTAATGATGAAAATGAACCGTATAGAAGAAGATGGACACGTGAAGTTAATTCATACGCGACTAATTACAATTATTTCGATATATCATTAGCACCTTTAGTTGAATCTATGTTTAATGCCAATAAATCTCAATTAAAAGTAATTGAGGCGGGTTTTCACAAAAAGGCAATTATTGCAAGTGAAACTGACCCTTATACATTAGATTTAATTTCCGCCGTTGATGAAGGTAAATTTAATGATAAAGGAAATTCGTTATTAGTGGGAACAAAAAAGAATCATAAGGATTGGGCAAAACATATGAAACGTTTAATAGAAAATCCTAATATGATTGAAGATTTGGGTAATAGATTATATGAAACAGTTAAAGACAAGTATTCATTAAAAAAAGTCTGTAAAGATAGAATAGAATTTTTTAAAACAATAAAATAGAACAACATGTATTATTTAGTAACAATCGGTTATGAAACCGAACAAATGGACAGAGAAGGTAACCCACGTATCAAAAAAGTAAAGTACGTACTTCAAGCAGAATCAGTAGAAGAAGCGACTATTGTTGCGGCTAATTATCGTTCAGGTGATATTAGAGGTAGTGAAAGTTTAAGTGTCGTTAAAATGCCAATTGAATGTGTTATTGACGAAAAAAACACGCCAGAATATTACAAGAAAAAATAACAATTAAAACACCAATTGATGGAATTCTATAGTCGTGAAATTCAAATTATGCGTCAATCACAAAGCAAAATGGCTTTGGAATATGTTCAATCAGTTGGTGTTAATGTTACTGTTGAAGAATTAGTTAGAATTACAGATTTATTTGTAGAAATTTGTTTAAGACCACAAGATGATGACCTTAAGAAAAGAATTAAGGCACTTGATAAATGGATAGAAGAAAAAAAGAAAAATGGATAAGAAAGAAGCTGAAGAATATTTGAAAAAATTACAAGATTTTGAAAAGGCAATAAATTCTGAGGATGAAGAAAATCTTGATATTAATTTCATTGATGAAATTGAAACCTTATTAAGTAAATTAGATAAAGAAATTACCACAGATTCATTTGCAGTAAAAGAACAAACCGAATTTGATTTTAGTGTTAAAGTTAAAGTAAAAAAATTACACGAAAATGCGGTTATACCATCATATTCAAAAGTTGGAGATGCTGGTATGGACTTGACCATCACACAAATTATTGAAAACACATCATTTAGTGTTTCATATGGATTTGGAATTGCCATGGAAATACCCAAAAATTATGTGGGTTTAGTTTTTCCACGTTCTTCAGTTAGAAATCAAGAATTAATATTATCAAATTGTGTGGGTGTTATTGACAGTGGATACAGGGGTGAATTACAAGCAACGTTTAAAAAAACAAATGGTTTAGATAGTTTAAAATATAATGTTGGGGATAGAGGGGCACAGATTATAATCCTACCTTACCCTCAAGTAAAAATGGTTGAATCTGAAGATTTATCCGATTCAGAAAGAGGTGAGGGTGGATTTGGAAGTACAGGGAAATAGGATATATTTATAAACAATAAACCAATAATTAAAACGTAGAATTTTGGCGTTAAAACAGAAAAGTAGAAGAGAACAACCAACCACCGTATTATTTGAAGAAAAGAAAATATCACATAAGGATAAGATTAGACAAATAATCAAACGTCCTAAAGAAAAATTCCTAACCAAAAACCAAGAAGAGTATTGGAAAATACTCGGAGAAAATCAAATCACATTATGTTTTGGACCTGCGGGTGTAGGTAAATCTTATATTGCAATGAAAAGAGCGGTAGATTTACTTTGGGACGATTCTAACAAATATGAGAAGATTATTATAGTTAGACCCGCAGTTGAGGCAGAAGAAAAATTAGGTTCATTACCTGGTGGTTTGGAAGAAAAATTAGACCCATACATTTACCCATCATATTATCTATTAAATAAGATTATTGGTAAAGACGCACGTGAAACTTTGAAGGATCAAGGTTATATTGAAGTTGCTGCTCTTGCTTACATGAGAGGTTGGAACGTCGATAATACTATTTTAGTTTTTGAAGAAGCACAGAATGCGACCCCTGCACAAATAAAGTTATTATTAACTCGTATTGGATTTAACTCCAAATTCTTTTTATCTGGCGACTTAGAACAATCAGATAAATTCAAAGACAAAACTAAATCCGGTTTATATGACGCCAAAAAAAGATTAGAAGGTGTTAATGGAATTGGTGTATTTGAATTTGGTAGTCAAGATATTGTACGTAATCCAATTATTGGTGAAATACTTAACAGATACGATTAATAAATAATTTTTATTCTTTACTTATACTTCATTCTATATTATATTTTCTGAATGGAAATATACATTAGTATAGATGGTGTTATAAGAAATACAATTCAAAAATTCGATTACCATTACAACGACGCTTATTTAGCTTCTGAATTTGAAAACGAGAATAATTTTGAGTATGGTGTTATCGAACCAATCTATAACAATAATTTATTAACTTCTTATAAGTTTCAATCTAAAGAAGAATTTGAATATTTTTTATTCATTGAATATCCAATTGAAATATTTGGTCATGCGGGTTTAAGTTATTCAACCACATTTACCGATTTAAACAAAATGATTTACGATAATCCTGAACATAATTTTACTTTAATCGGATGTGATGAATTGGGTAAATCAAAACCTGCAACACTTTTCTTCTTATCTAAAAATGGTTTTTTAGGTAATAATATAAAATTTATTAAATCTGAAGACGTTTTAGATAATTGGAATCAATGTGATGTTTGGATTACAGACAACGAAAAAATTATAAATTCTTGTCCCGAAAATAAAAATGTTATAAAATTCAAAACGTCTTATAATCAATACTTTACTTATAAAAAAGAAATAACTAAATTAACAGAAATAAACGAACCATGGTTGAAATCTACGGAAAAGAATATTACATCGACATCGATGGAATTACCGAAAAGTGTAGAACAGGAAATCAAATAAAAGATGAAGATGGTCAGGACGTGACCGAAGTTAATATCTTTAAATATGAAGTAATAAAAATGTGTTTAGATAGAATTCTTGGAGAATTTGAAGAACAAGATGAAAATTTAGGAGTTTTTACTTCTAAAAATACTAGTATCTCATTTAAAATTGCTTTTAATACATTAGTTAAAAATCAAATATTAATAGAAGAAGATGAACAATAAAGAAAACATAGAAAAATTAGAACAATCTCTTAGTAGAATCGAAACAAAAGAAAATAACATTTATTTTTTAGTATACGACACTAAGAATAATGCTAGAGCATCTGTAAAACATATCTATGATATGGTCTTAACATTAAGACAAAATGGTTATTCGGCTAAATTACTTGTTGAAGATGAAAGTTATACGGGGGCCGAATGGTTAGGTAGTCAATATTCTGATTTACCAGTTGTTTCAATTAAAGGTGATAAAATCGAAATTAAAATTGAAGATGTGATTGTTGTACCTGAATATTATTCAAATGTTCTTCAACAATTATCTAACATAAGATGTATGAAAGTTATGTTAGTTCAACAAAAAGAATATATTTTTGAAACTTTACCTATTGGTAGTCGTTGGAGTGATTATGGTTTTGATAGAGTTATCACAACAACCGAACAATCGAAAAAATATATTTCAGAAGTATTCCCTGAAGCGTTGGTTCACATTATCCCACCAATAATTGGTGACAATTTTAAACCTACTGATGGTATATCCAAACCATTTATTGCAATTAAATGTAGAGACAGAGTTCAACACAGAAAATTTATTTCTGAGTTTTATTTGAAATACCCACACTTACGTTGGATTACATTTAGAGATATGGTTCAAATGAATTATGATGAGTTTTCAGAAGCGTTGAAAGAATGTATTGTTTCAGTTTGGGTTGATGACGAATCAACGTTTGGTACATTTCCATTGGAATCTATGAAATCTGGTGTACCTGTTGTTGGTAAAATTCCTAAGAATGAACCAGATTGGCTTTCAGAAAATGGAATGTGGACTTATGATGAAGATAAATTAACTGAAATATTGGGGACATACGTATTAGCGTGGTTAGAAGGTGTTGAATTAACTGACGAAGTAAAACAAAAAATGAAAGAAACTTTATTACCATACAACTCTGAAATTACACAAAATACAATTCTATCAATATTCAATTCTTTTAATAATAAAAGAAGTGAGACAATTAAAACCGCATTAGAAAAATTAAAATTATCAGAAAATGAACAATAAAAATATTACAATATTATTACCAATTCATAAAGTAGACGAAGATTATAAGGAGATGTTAAAGAACGCTATGTCTTCGGTTGAACCGTTTCATAATGATGTTACCGTTTCAATAGTTTGTCCTAAATCAGTTGCAGACCAACTTGATTTTCCAATTACTGATAAAGTTGAAATTAAAATTATTACGAATGAAGGAGAAACAGATTTTTGTTCTCAGATAAATTTAGGTATTGAAAAATGTGAAACTGAATGGTTTTCTATTTTAGAAATAGACGACGAATTTAAACCTATTTGGTTAAAATCAGTGAATGAATACATGAAAACATACACGGACGTTGATGTGTTTTTACCTGTTGTAAGAGATATTAATATTGAAGGTAAGTTTATGAGTTTTACAAATGAATCAACATGGGCTTATGGATTCACAGAAAAACAGGGATTTTTAGATAATGAAGTTTTATTAGATTTTCAAAATTACCAAATTAGTGGTGGTGTTTATAGAACACAAGTCATCAAAGATAATGGTTCTTTAAAAGAAAACATTAAATTAACATTTGGTTATGAGTTTTTCTTAAGGTTAACTCATAACGGTGTTAAAATTATGACTGTTCCAAAAATTGGATACCAACACTTAAACTTTAGAGAAGGTTCTTTATTTTGGGAATACAAGAATAATGAATTAACAAAACTTAAAGAAGAGGAAGTAAAATTTTGGTTAGAAACAGCTAAAAAAGAATTTTTCTTCAAAAATAAACGTGATGTAAATTTTGAAACTGTTTAATGCCGAGAAAAAGAACCCAAAAAATTTATTTTGGTGAGGACCAAGAAAAGGCGGTTATTAATTACTTAGAAAGTAATGACGAAATAGAAAGAAACAAAATATTCAATGAATTTTTGAGAGAACCATTAATCATTATGGTTGAAAGTATTATTCGTCGTTATAAGTTATATAGAAAGGATATGGAATTTGATGAAATTCATACGGATACTATGTCTTTTTTAATAACTAAAATCAGTAAGTTTGACCATACAAAAAACACAAAAGCATATTCGTATTTCGGGACAATTTGTAAGAACTATTTGATGGGTGCAATTCAAAAAGACACCAAAGAAACAAATAGACAAGTATCTTATGATGATATATCTTCAGACATTGAGGAAGGAAGACCCGATTTAATTGTAACCATAGATGACGACGTTATTGATTATAGAGACGTTATAATCAAATTAACCATAGAATTAGAGGAGTTTATGGAGAAACAAAATTTGAACGAAAACGAAACAAAATTAGGATATGCCCTATTAGAAATATTCAGCAACTTCGATAAGATATTTCAAGTTGGGGACGGTAATAAATTCAACAAAAACCTCATCTTACTCTCATTACGAGAAATGACGTCTTTATCTACTAAGGAAATTAGAATCTCACTCAAAAGGTATAAAAAACTATATGATGGGATTTTAGGTGGGTTTTTAGAATAAACCTATTTATAGTGATATGAGAGACAGAAAAAACAACATTACATTAGACGTAGAGTCTGCTTTGGCTCTTATGCAAGAAATCTATAATGATGTGGTAGAAAACAGGAATACAGCCAACCAAATCATGCGTAAAATGATGTCCTTTATGAAGGATGCGGAAGATATGAGTACAATTGGTCCTGTTATTAAAGAACAACAGAAAATATTAAACGACTGTACAGAAAAAAAGATTTCATTAGTAAAATTACAGGGTGTTCTCCTTAAACAAAGTTCAGGTGGTGGTAAAGGAGTACCTATGGGAAAACTAGAACTATCAGATGAAGATAGAGAATTACTTGATAAAATGATAAATGATACACCAGACGGTAAAAAAGACAATTATTCATTATAATGAGTTTAAAAGACACGATAAGAAAAATCAATACAAAAATTGATATTTTACAGAAATCTTTGGAAGAGGACAAGTTTTCAAAAAAACTTGAACTTAATCCGGAAGATTTGAAAATACCTCAAATTGATACGACTAAAATTAAAAATAAGTTAGAAGATTATCGTGCTCAACTAAGAAACAAAAAATTAAAAAAACAAAATAAAGAGAGTGTTAACAATAATGGAATTTTTGGTGAAGTTGTGAGAATGTTTGATAAAATTTTGGCTGCGGGTAGAAAAGTAAATGAAAATGAAAAATATCCAGAAAGTTCAAGATTAAGAAAACACGCATTAGATTCTGCAGAAGCGACACAAAATGCATCCAAACAAATAATAATGGATTCCGTTAAAAAAGTTTTATTTGCTGGCGATGGTATTTGTGGTGGTAATGATAAATTTTTTGGTATTGATTTTGATAGTGTTAATATAAAACCACAAGAAATTGATTTCTTACATATGTTAAGGGTGGACCCTAACAGTGACTACGGAAAAATAATGTTCGAAAGTCCAACCATTAAAAATAATAAGAAAAAAGTTAATAGAAGTTTATATGATTTGTTTACATCTGGTTCAACATATGACTATACAACTCCTAGCGAAAGAACTATTTTTCGTATGTCGTGGGATTCATCAAATCAAGAATACAATATACAAGGCTTAACTATGGGTACCGGATCAACGTCAAATGTACAAAGTTTGACAGGTATTTCGGTGAATGAGTTTATCGATGATTATTATAGTAACATGGAATTTCCGGACATCAATGATGTTATTAAAAAATCTATGTTATTAACATTAAAAGCTGCAAGTGTTAAAGCTGATGGTTCTGGAATATCTGCAGGAACGTCGTTTACTGGTATGGATGACCCATTAAGTTTTACACCAAAATTAGATGAATCCATCAATAATTTAGAACGAATGTTAAACAAGTTATTTGCGTTTTGTAACAATCGTAATAAATCTTTAAGTGGTCAAACAACAATAGACTTATTAAGTGAAACAGAAGAAGATGATGAATTTTATTTTAATTTTGATGATGTGGAAGGTATTGATTTAGAAGATGAAGACGCGAGAAAAAGAAAAGTTTTAAGATTCAAAGATTGTAATAACTATGAGGTTCCATATAATGCTTCCATAATGGAAGATTTTGTTTATTTAGAAGATAAAATAAACAAAAATGAATGGATTAGAAAAACGTTGGATAAAGCTGCAATAGATGCTTATGAACAATCAGAAGGTAGTCTTGAGTTACCCGATTTTCAAATTTCTTTAAATTTAGGTTTTATTTTCAATATACCGAAGGCGGTCGTAATGTCTTCATTATCACCAAAAGTTTTTTTACCTATAATGATAATTTATAGATTATTTGTGCCTGATGTTGAAATTGACACAAACTATGAAGCAAAAGATTTAATGAGAGATTTGAAAAAATTATTTAAAGAAATAATTACTCAATTATTTTGGAAATTCTTGAGAGAATTGTGGCAAAGATTAAAAGTTGATTTAAAAAATTTCTTATTAAATATTGTAAGGAAAATTATTGCGGATAAACTTAAAAGATACTATATTGTGGTGGCAGCATTAATTGCTTTATTAAAGAAAATTATTGAAAGTGGTATTGATAATTGTGATGGTTTGTTTGGTGCAATTAACGCCGCAATTGAGGCTGCATTAAGTGCTACAGGAAATATAAAAATGCCAAATGTATTGTTATTACTAGCGGATAAATTACCAGGTTTTAGTGCAGTTAAAACAAATATGGAAGCTGCAGAAAAAATGAGTGCACTTGGAATACCAACAGGTGATGTAAACGGTGAACCAAATTATTTGTTGTTAGCACTTGGTGCAAATACAAACGCATTGGCCGATAACATAGCAAAAACACCTTTTGAATTTGTAAATAAAACTATGCCTGTTGCGGGTCCATTCCCTGGTGCGGTACCTGCTATGGCAATGAGAGGGGCGGCATTGATGAAAACAAGTTAATATGGATAGTAATAAATTATTAGAAATTGCAAACGACGTACAAAATAAATCAAATAATGATTTAATGTTAGTTGCAACGGAGTTATATGATGAGTTTGAGAAGACTAAACAATTGATTATTGATTTGACTAGACATATGGACGGTATTGAGGTTTTATATAATAAGGTGAATAAAGAAATTGAAAATAGAACTAAGTTATAATGAAAATAATAGATATTG
>Ga0315906_10005302_pt1 | contig 16274 bp, 14 predicted proteins | sample LakEriMetagenome_4_FD_203526 | JGI IMG/M metagenome (GOLD analysis project Ga0315906, IMG submission 203526) | Freshwater fungal communities from buoy surface, Lake Erie, Ohio, United States - Buoy 2 MA122 | ecosystem: Environmental > Aquatic > Freshwater > Lake > Lake biofilm | place: USA...
GCTAAAACCGCAAAAAGTGCAGTTAGTGATGCAAAAAGTGCAGTTAGTGATGCAAAAAGTGCAGTTAGTGATGCAAAAAGTGCAGTTAGTGATGTAAAAAGTGCAGTTAGTGATGCAGTTAGTGATGCAAAAAGTGCTACAAAGGATGCGGCTAGTGATGCTGCTAGTGCTGCGGCTAGTGATGCTGTTATTGCTGAATATTTCCGATTAAACGGGCTTGGACCTTCACCACTAAATACTGCAACAGCAAATGCAGAAAAACAAGTAATGTCCCAAATAGATGGCATTACAACTAATAATCCTGCAGCAGCTGGTATAATTGGTAAAGCAAATCAATTTTATGAAAATATTAAAAATATTGATTTTGAAAAATACAAAACACCTTTGACCGAAGAAGATAAATTTCGCGCTGAATTATTAATTTTGAGTACAAAACCAGAATTTCAAAAATATTTTTCACAAAGAGTTGTCCAAATATTAGTTTCGGAATTTTATAAATTGTTATCAGAGTTGGGTGACTTGTCAATTACATATACTCAATTATTAAAAACATCAAAATTGACACTTCATGATGAAGATGATGAAAATTATTCTGAGTTTTTTACAGAACCGCCAATAGATATTAATATAAATCAACCATGTAATAATGTTGTTGTTGTTGACAAATACAATTTGGTGACTAATGAAAAAATAAAATATTTTTTTAAAAATGCAATGATATTATATTCTGAACTGGTTAAAGAAGAATTTACAAAATTGGGAAAAGTAATTAAAAGATACAATAAATTAAAAAATAAATTAAAAAAACAAAAAGATATTTTAGAACCTAAAGATTTAAAAGAAGCAGAAGAACAAGTCAAGCAAATAAAACAACAATTTGATATTAGTCGTATGAGTGGTGGATTTTTTCAACCAAAAATGCAAATATCAGATGATAATAAAGAATTATTAGAAAATGACAATGTTATTAAATTTACTCCAGGAGGGTTTTCAAATCGTGATAATAATTGTAAAACATTACAAAAAATTATAGATACAAAAATAAAAAATCTAGATACTTTTTTCTATAATATTTTATTGAGAATACTCATAAATAATAAAGATGAATTTTTAAAATGTTTGAGAATAAAACTTTCTATAATTTTGAACAAGGTACTTGATAAACTTTATGAAATATTAAAATCAGCAACAAGAGAGAAATTAAATTCTAATATTGAACATTATACTTATTCGGATAAAGACAACGAAATTATTAAATTAACTGAAAAAATGTTTTGTATAACTGATTTTGATTTACAACCATTCAGAAGTATTGTAGAATTGTCACTTGCAAAAAAACATAATCAAATTGAAGCTGTCAAAGCTAAAATTGCTGCAGATGCCCAAGCAAAAGCAAAAGCTAAAATTGCTGCCTGGCCCAAAAATATTGAATTAAAAGATTATAATCATCTTAAAATAACTTGTGCAGATGGTACAACACAAGAATTAAAAATTGGGAATTGTATAAAAATAAATAATGTAAAAGCTAAAATTGTTAATTTTAGTACTAAACCTTGTAATTTTTTAAAAAAAGACATTGTAATTGGTATTATGTGTGAAAAATTAGATAATTCCGAAAAATTTTTTATAAGTTTGACACCATTTTTAAATAGCACTGAAAAATGGAAAGACATAAATAAAATTGAATGTAAATCAAAAGAAGATGCAGATACAGAAGATGCAAAATATGAAAAAATAACGAATGAAATAAATTATAATGATGGAATTAACTATTATATTAAAGATGAAAATGGAACGTATAAACAACAAAATGGAAAAATACTAAGTGTTAATAGAAAACTTGGAAAACTTATAGCAAAACTTAATTTAAACGATAAACCATCAATTAATTGTAGTAATTGTTATATAAAAAAAAACGAAAAAACAGAAGCAGAAAATAAACAGAAAGAACAAGAAAAATTAGATGAAATTTATGAAAAACAAGGAGTTATTCTTAAAGAAATATTAGATGATGATTCAAAAGCAAAAGCAAAAGCAAAAGCTGAAGCTGAAGCTGAAGCTAAAAAAGCAAAAGCAAAAGCTAAAAAAGAAGTAATGAAAAAAAGATTACAAGATGGTGAAGAAAAACAAAAAAGGGATAATGAAATTGATATAATTACTGGTAATTTGAAATTTCCAGGTGGCAAAAAAACTACTCGGAAATCTTCTTCTCGAGTTTCTCGAAAAACTCGGCGTCATAAACGAACTTCCCGGTAGGTTTGTAATTTGAAATGGGCGTAAAAGTTTTTGTTTCCTTCTTTGTATCTTTCTGGAAAAGCCGGTCATTCAATTTCTCGTCTGGAACGTCTTCCAACTTTTCCACTACATTCCCATTTTCATCTACAATTAATCCCATTTTTTTCTTGATTTCGCTTCTTACATAGGAAGGTACAAAATGCGCCCACGAAACAAAAAGAGAGTTCGGGTGCATATACCGTATATAAAATTTGTTGTCCTCCAATTTATCTACTAAATAAGCAATGCAATCGGACTGTTGATAAACAGGTTCTCCAAATATGTATTCTGGAACAGTGAACCATATATATTTATCTCCACTGCGACTGCGCGCCGTGATTTTAATTTTGTTGTGGATGCGGTTCAAAATCTTGTTAAATATGGAAACTTGCTTCAGATCTTTTTTTTGCTGTTTTTCGTATAATTCATCAATATTAATTTTGCCATCAGTTTCTTCTTCGGTTGGTAGTAAAAAAGCCATATTATATAATAAAGAGTATTATATTATATGTAGGGGGAGAACGTATTGTTTTTAATTATTCAATGATATAAACATTTAACTCCTTGAATAACTATTTAAATATGAATGCGAATGACAAAACCAATAATGAAACCAATAATGAAACCAATAATGAAACCAATAATGAAACCAATGACGAAATCAATAATGAAAGGAGGGATTTAAAGGGAACCTTGGTTCCATTTCTTAATATTGTAATTAATGGCGGCGGAACCATTTTCTTCAATGCTTATGGTGCATTAAAACAGGCAAATTTGACCGGTATTTGGTCCCACGATTCTGTCAAATCTTATTATGGAACATCTGCTGGTGGAATTTTGGCTATAATGTTATCCTTACAATATAGCTGGGAGGAATTGGACGATTTTATTATCAAACGCCCGTGGCAAAATGTGTGGAAATTCAATATAATGAATGTATTTGATTATTATAAGAACAAGGGTATTTATGGGATTGAAGTGTTGCAAGACACATTTGGACCATTATTAAAGGGCAAGGATTTGGAACTTACCGTGACTTTAAAAGAGTTTTATGAAGCCACTGGAAAAACAATTTATTTATATGCGGTAAAACTTTCAACATTTGAAACAGTGGAGTTTTCGCACCACACGCATCCAGATATGCAATTGTTGTCCGCTTTGCATGCTAGCGCAGCATTACCAATTTTATTCAGACCTGCCGAATATGGTGGAGAGCTTTACACGGATGGCGGATTCTTGCTCAATTATCCTTTGGCAAAGTGTCCGGATGACCCTGCAACAATTCTGGGTGTTCAAAATGCGTATTCAGAAAGTAGCGCAAACATCAATGAAGTAAAAGGCATTTTTGAGTATCTTTCTTACATACTAAATATGATGGTTGACAAGATCCAATGCGAAACTACGGTAAAACCTGGATATGAAATTTTATTGAATACGGGGTTTATTGACTATTCGTCTATTTGGGCTTTGGCCAACAATCCAGCAGAAAGACAGGCATTAATAAATAAAGGGGCGGATGATATGAATAAAAAAAGAGAATCTGATATTTAAGAAAGCGCAAGAAATACACCATTAACTTGGCAGTAAGTCTGCAATTCAACAACATTTATTGCTGCGCATGTTTGAAACTTTAAAGTTTTTATTTTGTGCTTGGTTTCAGACAAAGTTTTAACCACGTCTCTTAGACCTGGATCATTGACTACAGTCAAAGATTCTAGACTTGGGAAGTTCTCTATGCCGACCAGTGAAGTAAGAGTACCATTTCCACCACAGCGTATTTCTATCTCTGTAACAGTTTTGTTTGAAATTTCTTGTAAATTAGTGTGGGCTACCCAAGTTTGAAAAAGGAGTTTTTGTAATTGATAAAATGTATTAATATTTCTAGGCACAAAATATGGGTCATCTGTGTTTGATATTTCTAATGTAGTAGATGCAATATTTGCAACCCATTGTTTATGTGAATAATGACTCCAACGATGAGTGGGTGCCACAAACACATCCAATTTGTTAATAATATCTATGAGTCTTTGAATTTCGGCACCCATCTGCAAACTCTGGTTTTCAAGACGTGTTTCCAATTCTTCGCATCGCTTTGTAAGCGATTGTATTGCGAATTCTTGTTTTTGCTCAATCCGGTTAAAACTCAGGGTGAGCTGTCCGTCATTTGACATAATTTTCTCTTTCAAAAATACGTCAAATTCCATTTTCAGAAACCCGCCAACAACTGCATTGAATTTCAGTTTCATATTTCCTGAACTTACGCTTATATTCACTGCATATCCAGATTCCTCTGCAAAACAATTTGTGATAATAACATAGGCATCGGCAAGTGCAATAGAAACACGGAGTCCAGTTGGATCTACAGTTCCCTCATAACACATAAATCCAACCATGTCGGTAATCTTCATATAAATTGAACGCTCATTGAGCGAGGTTAAAATTGTGTAGTTCTTGATAGTAAATGCGTCGGTCATTTTTGATATTTTTGATATATGTAGTTACAAACCTTTTTTTTCAATTTTATAAAAAAAACATTTATTCATTCTTACCCATTTTTTCTCTCATAATTCAAATAAAACAAATCCAAGGCAAATTGCGGATCGCTCATATCAGAATCTTGACAACCACGCACTACCATATCTATAGATGGTCGCGGCATACAAATATAAATGTATCCTGAAAGTGTAATTTCCCCCATTTTTTTATATATCAAATAACGCGTATAAAGATAACCCCCCGTATTTATTTTGTTTATGAGGATAAACCGAAGCACATTTGATATCATAATACCATTTTGAACACAGTTTGTTAGTACTCGAATTAAATTTTGATCATTTTTGTCTTCAAATTGTATTGTACTTTCGGTACGCGGATTTGCAATCAAATGCAAAAACAACTCGGATACATTCTGTTTGGTAAAATTATCAATTTTTTGTAACATATCCAAACACATAACAATATCCAAGTCTTTTACATCTGACGAAAACATTTGTTTTATTATTTGATTGACATGTTCTTTTATAAAAACGGAATAGTTGTTTGTATCATAGTATTTTGCAAAATGTGGTTTTAAAACAGTTTCTACAATTTTATCATAGTATGTTATTGCAAATGATAACTCACGTATATATTTAATTTCATCCATCATAAATATTTCGATGCTGTTGACAAATGAAAGAATCTGTGTTTCAAACATTGTCGCATCAATTGATTTAATTTGTATATAAACATCCATATAATTTTGCACAAGGTGAGCAAGTCGATTGATTGAATCGATGCCATCACTTTTACAGACATCAATGGATGGAAGTTTTCTGAGCTTATATAGCAAATTGTCAATTCTTATTTTTTTACCAACATTGCCATTTTTGAGAAAGTTGTGCAAAATGCGTTCAAACTCACCAAATCCCGACAATTTTATCATTGTCTCAATGAAATTGGTGTCATTCAGTATTTCATATACCTTTTGTTCCTGAACCGCGGGTTTCAACGTGCTGAATTTTTTGCCATTTTCATTGACACCGATTTTCAATATTTGTTCTGGGGAAAGCTTGAAATCGCGGCCATGTTTCCGAACCATTCTATAAAGATACGCATCAATTGCACACAATGGCACAATTCCAATTAAATTTTTGATAATATTTCGCTTTGAGAATTCATCTTGAATTGTATGTTCAACTTGGTCATACATTTCTTTCAATTCACCTGTCAAATTAATAGTGCCAGTTGTTTCGTCCAATTGCATATCATCCGCCTTATTTACAACAACTAGTGTATAAATTTCGCGATTATTGGTGTCTTTTTGCAAAGCCGTGTTGGCTGTTATGAAATTCACAATGTCAATTTCGTCAGATGTATTTAACCCAGAGTGGATATCTACGAAAAATATAATCAAGTTAAATTTGTGGAAATTGGTTTCCAAATAGTCGTAATATACTGACTTGGTGCGCGCATCATTCAAACCTGGCATATCAATAATATTGACGAATGAATCCTCCATGATATTGATATCCAGTTTTCCAACATTGAAAACTAACTCTTCGTAATCTTCAACCGTTGTTCGTTGTCCTTTTTCTGTTTTTTCAATAATCATTGCATTTCTTTTTGACACTTGTTCGTATATATCTTCGGATGGAGTCATACTGTATGGATTCGTATTGTTTTCATTCTCTACATAAATGGTTGGAACCATTGTGGTGCGTTTAATTTTGCATTCGGTGAGTTTTTGACAAAATACACCATTTAAGCCGGTAGATTTGCCGGTAGATACACCACCAACAAAGCAAATGTTAATATTGTCGTTTGGGTTCATTTTTTTTAGCAAAAGTAATATTTTTAGTTATAAATATTATTTTTTATTATTTTTCAATTTTATATCGCTTTTACAAACTCATCCAAATTTGTATCACTAATTTTTGCATCAAATTCGTAAGTATTGCCGTCTTTCACCATTTTAATAGTAGGGTAAGTGGTAATGTTAAATTGACTAATCATTTGCGCGGTCTCCGGTTTCTCTGCATCGGTGCAATCAACCGGCACGCAAATAATCTTGTATTCATTGATAACTTTTCCATCATATTTGTTAGTAAATTGAGACCAAGTTGGCTTTGCTTTTTTGCAATGGGGGCACCAATCAGCAAAGAAAAAATAAATTGTCATTTCTTTAGAAGCAGATGGCTGGTATATATCTGCATTAGGTTTAGGTCGGTTTTGTCCCCATTTTACATAACCATAATAAGCCGCTATCAAAAATACGCCTAAAAGTAATAAATAAATAATTTTACTTGAATAAGGTCGGATATAAAAAAAAATTGTTTCATACAAGGTTGCCATTTATATATATATTGTTTATTAACATTTATTCAAGAAGAAAAAAACTAATGATATATAAAGAGAGAAAGATGTCCAAAACCAGGAAAAATGTTTTTACACAAGAAGATTATAATAGTAACGACGGATTTCTCACATCTATTTGGGGCAACAGTGCGTGGCATTTTCTCCATACAATTAGTTTCAATTACCCTGTGAATCCCAAGCCAAAAGACAAAGAAAATTATCGCAATTTTATTTTAAGTTTGCAAAATGTTTTGCCTTGTGGTAAATGTAGAGAAAATTTGAAAGAGAATTTTAAAAAATTGCCTTTACGAATGGCAGATATGAAGAATCGGGAAACATTTTCAAAATATTTGTTTAATTTGCACGAATTAATAAACACCATGTTGAGCAAGAAATCGGATTTGACATATGAAGAGGTTCGCAATACTTATGAAAACTTTCGATCAAGATGTATAAAAAATGAAAAACCAATCAAAACCAAAAAGAAAAAAGAAAGCGGATGCACTAAACCACTTTATGGCAAGAAAGCCAAATGTTTATTGCGAATTGTACCGCAGGAAGATAAAGATAAACCATTTCATGTGGATTCACAGTGCATAAAAAAGCTTGTTTAAAAATAGGGAAACCTACAGTTAAGACCGTCGGGTGCTTGCATCTTGCTTAGGCCCTTTCCCTTTACTAAGGGATAAATCTCAGCGATGATATAAAAATACGGTTTTACGCCTTTTTTGTTTTTTGTGTAATTTAACTGATGTAGCGACTGTATTTTAGTAATATACATCAAAAAATTGAAATAATTATTTTGTATTAAATATATTATAATTATATCAAATACAAAATGACATCAACAGCAGCATCAGCAATTCCATTGGATAACATTAATGAAATTTTATCCTTTAATGACCAGGTTTTAACAAAGGATAATAGGATTATTGGAAAACTTGATAAAAATAGTCCAATATATAATTTATTATTACAAAAACCACTTATTGCCAGTTCGGGTTGTTTGTATCGGCATAATGGCGTTACTCATATGGTTCAATTTCCTACAGGAGATCAAATATTGTTTGGACATTTGACCTTGAACAATGATATATGGATTAATTTTAGAATTCGTGGTATAAAGTATAGCAGTTCCCATAACCCATATAGGTCATACACACATAAAATAATATAATAATAAATTGAATTAAAACTAGTGAAATATTAGTAAAAAATATAAAGAAATTTATAAACAAAGATGTGTTGAAAAAAATATTTTGAATAAAATATAAAAGTTTAACAATGATGTCACATCATCTATAATGGGATTTTTTAAATCTTTTCTGCTATAGTTTGTTATTCGGGATAACTTTTTGCAAGCAGTTTAGAAGAACTGACATAATTGTAGAAGATTTTGAACACAATGATTTTTAGGAAAGGAGGGGTCATAGGGAAAAGCCCGACGGTCTTAACCTACGGTTCCCCTACCTTTATTGTATTCATAAATTATATAATGTCGGCTCGATTAAATATGAATGAAAGAAGAAACATTTCTTGGAAAGGCCAAACATTTAACCAAGTAGTTGCTGGTCTTAAAAAAAACACCAATACATTCAGTACAACATCATACCAAGGATTTTTTTTAGCACCTCCTATAAAACATTATCGTAGAGAAATTGCAAACACAAATGCTAGTTGCAAAACCCGTGCCAATGTTGCCGGCGATGCATTTTTCCAACCTGGTGGCACTATTGACAACACGACTTCTTCAGTTCCTCCAACTTACGTGTCTGAATTTGATTTGACCGTTATTCGCACAGAGAGACCCACCAATAATTGTGATACTCCAGCATGCAGTAAATCCGATGACGCAAAACGCCGTGTCCGCAGTTCCGGCAATATTAAGCGAAAGTTCTCTGCTTCCAATGACACCTATTATACTTCCACCAATGAGTATTTGATAAGCCGAAATCGCACCGTGAAACAGAATGAGGTGTTCAGTGTTCGTTATGGCGATCCCAGTTACAAACCGGGAGAACCAAACAGTATCCCTAACATTTATACACCCAATGGAATCAACCACTGTGCCAAGGTATCTATTAAAGGGTTTAGCTCATCACCATTATTCCAATATCAATGGTTGGACGCAAGTCTAAATAATTTTACTATTGCTGACGGAAACTACGACATGGGCGAACTAAACTCACTTTTCCAAACTAAAATGATGAACCTTGGTCATTATTACATTGACACAATGAATGGTAGTAAAGTATTTTTGTTAAATTTTGTGTATGATACGCTTTCTGACAAGGTGCAAATCCAGTGTTTTGCAACCAGTTCTACTATTCATCCAACTAGTCGTTATACGCGTGGAGCTACGTCGTGGGAAATCCCAGATTATACAATTGTACCAGTGATACGTATTTTGAATAATATTTTCCAGACTATTTTAGGAATATTGGTGGGTAATTATCCTGCTGCGGATATTAGTGGAAACAGTGTTGGACAAAGAAATCAAACCCAACCGGCAACACGACTTGGTGGTGCAGAATCGTCTCAATATAACGTTTATGGTTCGGGTGGTGCGCCCTACGTATCTGTTTATCCGACAAGGACCGTTGGCAACCAGTTTAAGACGGGAACTGCGAATCCGACCATTGGAACACCTTATGTTCCTTTGTATTACAAACCGAGCAACAGCAAGTTTGCATCGCAAGGTAGTGTGGATTCAAGTGCCAGATTAAATCGGCTGAAATATGACACTGTCACTAACTCGGCAAATACATTTATGACTGCATATGGAAAACAGACGGCAAATGCATTGGCATATAGTGTTCCTTCACCTGGATATACAATTAAGGATAAAGTAGGGTATGCTGCGACCAGAACCCCCACAGTAAGCAGGGGCGCTGTAGTTGCATGCGAAAGTGGCAAGTTAAGAGGTGGTTAAGGTAGGGAAACCGTAGGTTATTCAGCCCTTCGGGCTTACGCCCTACGACCCCTTCCCTTAGTATGGGATTAAAAGTTGAAACCTGAAACCGTAGGTTTCTTTAAAGGAGGGTTCATAAGGGAACTATTCCCTTATATTGTATAATGGACGAAAAAGAGAGAGAAACTCAAACTACAATCCAAATCTTTGGTTTATTCACATTTGTCTGGATCATGCTTGGTCTGATTGCGTTCGTATGGTCAATCTACTGTTTTGGAAAAACTGGAACTATTTTTCAAAAAATGGTTGGCATTATTATGGCAATGTTTATGGGACCGTTGTTTTTCTTTTATTATAGGTACAGCCCTACATATTGCAAATGAGTATATCAATTGATTTTTTCAATTGATATAATTTATTTATCGGACTCAAAGGTCGAAGGCCGGACTATCTCGAATGGTCATTCCACAATATTTCTGCGGCTCCTTCTTATAATCTCTCGGAGTATGGATTCCCGCAGCTTTTGCTTGTTCTAGCAAGAATTTAAAGTTCTCCCAGAATTCCGTCTTGTGTCCGATAGATTTGGTTGCAATGTGGCTCAATTCGTGTATTGCGACAAATGTCAAAGTATGTTCATCAATCATGGTAGAACCACCTTTCTCTGTATTTAAACAAAATGCCAATTTCTCTCCTTTATTCTCACTGTAAGCCGTGTATTCACTGGTTGGCAACGTCTCCATAACTTTTTTTGGATTAAAACCATCAACAAGTCGTTTTACATTGTCTTTATCTGGAAATTTCTCACCTACATAGACAACCAATTTCTTGCATTTTTCAGTAACCTTAGCCAACATATCCACGGATTCTTTTACTTTGTCGGTTTCTCTCACACAGTATTTATTTCCATCCACTGTAGAGACAACACATTTTAATTGAAAATCACTTCTTTCAAAATAAATGTATCCGCACAAACTAATAATTACGAGAACAATTATATAAACAAATATTTCCTGGTTCATTCTAAAGTATAATATATAGTGATAAAACATTAGGTCCATATTTTATCAACGAACTTGCACAATTGGTTTTTGGAAGGTGGATCTGCAGAGATAACTGAAATAACCATCCCTTCTCTGCAAAAATATTTGCGAATACACTGATTGATTTGGGTTAAAGTAATTGGTTCAATTAATTTTTTGTATTTGTCCGCGTATTTTGGCACCGTCAATCGATTGAACAATTGGTTTTTTCCATTGTATTTGGCAATGACTGACGAATTTTCCGCATTCATTTTTTGCGAACCCTGGATAAATCCTTTTGTTGTCTCCACTTCATCTTTGGTTACCCCATGTTTCAACAAATCATGAATCATTTGACACAACAACGGAAAAACACCTGGTTTGGCTCCATTTTTAAATAGTTTAATAGAGTCGCATTCCGCATACATTTTGAAATCGCCCATATGTTCAAAAAAGTCTGTATATGCATAAGAACTGTAAGTGAGACCATTTTCTTCTCTCAACAACATAAACATTCGACTATTTATTTTTCCACTTAACACAGTTTTCAACAATTTTAAACAATATTTATCTGGACTTGATAAAGCACAAGTGCGAAACCCAATGCATATATGAACTGGATTGGTTACACGTTTTTCTAAACAATAAACCACATCAGATTGGGGTTTTACGTACAAATTTACGGAAGGAAGGGGTTCTCTCCTATTTACCTTAACAAAATCTGATTGCTCAACATATTTACAAATAGTTTCAAAAGGGATGTTACAACAAACACTCAAGATAAAATTAGCCGGAACATAAAATTGTTTATAAATTTCCAGAATATTTTCATATTTTAGGGCGTGTTTTCCTTCGTGATATTTCAATTCATCCACTGGATACTCATACGGCGAACCCGCGTAAATCTGTTTGTCTGCATTTTCTAAAGCAAGAAGTTCATGATCGTCGGCATCTTTGACCATCTCTTCTTTGACAACATCGCGTTCTTTCATGTACTCAGTTTTGTCAAAAACGGAATTCAAAAGCATATCAGCCAATACAGTGATGCATATTTTAACATTCGCTTTATCAGTATCCGCATAATAACAAGTGTATCTGCGGTCTGTGTAGGCATTGGATTCGGACCCAGTTTCGTCAAAAAATTGATTAACTTCTTTGGTTGTTTTTAATCGTTTGGTTCCTTTAAAACACATATGCTCAATGAAATGAGCAGACCCACGAGATTCTTCTGGTTCATGAATGCTTCCAATATTACAAAAGACCTGGAGAGAAGCAATGTTGGATGATGGTATAACCGGGTTTTCATGTACAATCCTAAATCCATTTTGATAAGTTTTGCAGTTCATTATATATATATAAATATTATATAATGAGCACAGATATAATAGAAGAAATCATAAACCAGGTTTTTTTAGAAAGTGAATTTAATATAATCTTTTTGGGAAACGCTGTAAATATAAAAACAAATGTTTGTCTTTATATTTTCATGAAGATTATATTTCTATAACATCGTTGGATAAATGTGGAATACCTGGAAGCAAGTCATTGAAAAAAGTGGAAGAAGTTGCAAAACTTTTACCAATAAAAATAAATTCAATTAATTTAATGGACGCCTCGTCAATAAATAAATGCGGCGTTGATTTAGATTTAGCTATTATAAAAATATTAACAAACGGACAATCATGGTATAATTCTCTTGGTTACTATTCAGATAATTATAAAGATGAAATTTACCATAATAAAAATATACTAGATTTAAGTTGCAAAGACTTTTTTGAAAGTGTATTTGAAAAATGTTTTGAAAAATTTTTAGTTTCTAATTCTAAAGAAATAATTAACAATAAATTAAAAATGTATGGCAACAAAAAACCACTTATAAAATTAATAGAAACTGAACAAAAAAAACTTGATGATTATGATAATTTTATTCGTGATGAAACAGAAAAATATATTTTACGCCGGGATGCAATCATTCAAAAAGGTGTTGATTTATATCCATATCCAAATACAGGTATGAATGTAAAAGACTATTTTACTTATATATTGAGTGATATATGCACAACAGAAAAAAGCCAATGGTTATCAGATATTATGGATTATATAAATGAATCCAAGGTTTTGAAATACGATAACCAATTAAAAAAAATGTTTGCTGATAAGACAAAAGGTGGTAACAAAAAAACTAAAAGATATAATAAGCGGCTCAAACCAAAACGTAAATATTCTGGAACTCGTCGTCGTTAATTTGCGCCATGTTTATTTTTCCATGTTGAGAGAAACCGCATTGTTGCGCAATCTTCAAAACTGCTTCTTCAGAATCCATAAATAATGTTCGTTCATTTTGTCGAACATTTTTTGTAACGGCATCTGTAAAAGTCTCTACAAATAATGACGCGCCTTTTTGTTTAATATCGTATTTTGCAAAGTAGGTGAAATCGCCAAAATCTATCTCGGATTTAGTGATGCGTTCTTTCACATATTTTTGCGGATTATCCACTAAGAATGTTTTGCCAACTACTGTATTAAATCGGTTTTTGTCTACCAAATGCAAAATAAGCGCACCGCCATTTCTCAACCAATACCTGCAATTTGTGAAAAATGCGTGTTTATCCTCAATCTCATAAATTGTCTGGTTCAAACACAAAATATGTGTGAATTGATTTCTTATAAATTGGATGGGTTCTGTCACATCACCCTGTTTTATATAAACGGAAGGTCCGCATTTCTCTTTTGCAATTGAAACCATTGCATCCGATTTGTCAATGCCAATGCATTTGGCACCAGATTCTGCTAGTGTATTTAATGTGCATCCCGTACCGGAACCTACATCTAAAAATGTACTACTGTTGTCGGCACCCGTTATTTTTAAAATCTCTGCAAGTTCCTTCTTTGGATTGGGAGAATGAATTTTATCATAAACCTGGGCGTAAAAATTGTCGTATAATTTACCATCTTTTTTTAATATAAATTTCTCTTGTTGGACAAATCCTTCTTTCAAATCTACATGATTTGTAAAAAATTTGAATAACAATATACAAACCGCTAAAATAAATAAATTAATTAAAATATCTACTAATGTTTTATTTTTAAATTCAGGTATCATTCTTATATAAAATAAGGAAACAAAGTTCCCTTATGAACCTTCCGTTTTCGCTCGGAGGCGACGTAAAAAAAAACAAAATACTGGTTTTAACCAACTTTATCCCTCCCCTTTAAGGGAGGGATTATAAGGGAACCGTAGGTTCCCTTAACTGGGTCCGTGTGCTATTAAAAAATTGATCTTTTCCAATTCTTGTACCCGCATTTCTGAGATTTGGATGCACGCCTTGAACAAAAGATGGTTTGTCAAACAGGTGTTTATAAGGTTGTTCAACGGGTCTGGAAACTACACTGACTTTATATAAATCGCTGTTGCTACTTGGAACATAAACATTTTGCGAGGCATTTTGTGCAGCCATCGTTTGGTTTCTTAAAACCGTCTCTGTATCTATATTGCGTGCATATCCTTTAAATGGGGCATTTCGAGTTGCTGGGTTAAAGTTCATTTCCACAATGTGTTCAAACTGGGGCTGAATATTAACTTTGGGTTCTGGATTGGAATTTTTTGCCATAATGGGCATAAAACTATACTTGGTTGAAACGGGTCGAAATGAAAAATTCGGTTCCAAAGGATAGTCGGAAAATTGCCGACTTTTAATTCGGTCATTAATCTCATCCAATCGTTCATGTTGCCCTACAATTAATTCTTTATGGACTCCATCAATTAATCCTGATTTTGAAAACATTATATATATTTGCTAAACAATTATATTTTCTTTGCAGTACTATATATTATTATGTTCTTATCAACCACATTCTTAAAAACATTTTTTATAATTTTAATTGTAATGCTTTTACTCGATTCAGTTTATTTGTATTTTACCAAAAATATATTTGGCGAATTAGTTGCAAAGGTGCAGAGAACGGCAATGCAATTTCGATTAGGCGGTGCTATAATCGTTTATTTGCTTTTGGCACTTGGCCTCTACTATTTTATTATAAAACCCGGTTTAAGCCCTTGGGAAGCGGGGCTTTTAGGATTAGTTATTTACGGTACATTTGATTTCACCAATTACGCAATGTTCAAGAATTATGATTTGAAAACTGCAATAATGGATACTGTGTGGGGTTCTATCTTGTTTGCACTTACAACATTGATTGTTCAAATGTAAAAAATCAAATATATAAATTTTTGCAAGATTTATTATATTTGTTTAATATATAAATGGATAATGATGTTGCTGACAAAGCTGACAAAGCTGACATGGAACCTATATTTAATAAAATGGTTGATGAATTTAAAGCTAATAAAAATAAACAAACTTTAATTCAAATAATGACTGAATATTGTAGAAAAAAAACTACAACACCAAAACAAATTTATAAATTAAAACGAAAGCTAGAAGTTGATTTTTCAAATAGTGTTAAATGTAAATATTGTTATTACACAATAACGCCGGTTGATTATGGATGCGATTTAAGAGAAATATTTTATGATAGAAACAATACATTAATTGAAGGCGGACAAGAATTATTAAATATTTTTAAAACCAAAAAACTACCTGATATATGGCATATTATGACAGATATTGATGATACATTGTATCCAAATAATGAATACGGTACATATATAGCTGGTTCTGATAGTTCTTGGGCACAAAAAATACCATATCCTGGAATTAAGTTGTTTTATAAATTATTTTACAAAAAACTTCCAAATAATTCAAAATATACTACAATATTATCTGCTACGCCTGGGTGTATAAAAAATAATAAATTAATTGATAAATACAATTTACTTCACGGTATATTACGAGAATATGGTTTTATTCAAGGCCCCCTAGAAAGTAAAAGAGATATATTTAACATTGATAATATTTCTAATATTACTCGCAATTGTATTGGTCATTATTGTGGAGTGAATAATACTGATACTGATGTTGATAATATTTCTAGTTTATTTAAACTATTTGGAAATACTAAATTTGAGAGATTTAAACAATATTTAAGTATTTTTCCAGAATATAAAATAATATTTATTGGTGATAATGGACAAGGTGATGTTTTAGCTGGTCTACAAATGATTAATTATATTAATAATTGTTATGTTTTTATTCATAAAGTAAGTGAAGACGGAGTAACTTTAAAAAGAGTTCCTGAGGAGAATATAAATAATGATCGCTTAAACTTTTTTA